>PDWI01011943.1_pt1 | contig 10357 bp, 6 predicted proteins | sample 1430891 | NCBI WGS metagenome assembly PDWI01 (sample SAMN01162508, study PRJNA174530) | Oral metagenome, whole genome shotgun sequencing project. | biome: Marine environment; feature: Marine mammal; material: Swab sample of the gingival sulcus; isolation source: swab sample of gingival sulcus... | reverse complement strand
ATTCAGCGGATGGTAAAAAACATTATAGAAGAAGTGCAACTATAAGTGCTACATATATAATTTGGGATGGAAAAGGTTCTGGAGAGGGTTCAGGCTCAGATTCAGGTAGTGGTTCAGGTGATGATAATTCTGGCAACGATTCTGGAAATGATAATGACAATTCAGGTGATGATAACTCGGGTAACGGCTCTGGTGATGATAATTCTGGTAATGAAAATGGTAGCGGTTCAGGTTCTGGTAATGGTTCAGGTAATGGCGGAGTAAATCATAACGCTTATTTTGAAGATGGAAATAATGTTAGTTATGACGGTTCAGAAAATACAGATCATTATGTAAGTCATCATTTTAATGTCCCTTTAAATAAAATAGATGAAGACACAAATGGATTAACACTTCATTATCTAAGTAGATTTGTATTTGACCCTAATGCAGCTGGAAGCAATCAAGATAGTATGGACGAGCGTTTTGAATCAGTAGACCCAAATAAAATGATGCAGTCTAATTTACAAGCTAAAAATCTTATGGACAAGATCTATGATGAAGTAAATAAAGGTACTATTGATAGTTATGTTAGAAATTCTTTAGGCGACTATGATGGTGATGATTTTAGTTATGTTTTACAAGGTAGTGATATTAATAAAATTCAGGGTCTTGATCCAAATAACGATTTAGTTTCACCAGTTACTAATACTCCTTATGATATAATTTCTATAAGATCATATACTCATAATAACGCTAAATATTATAATGTTCATGTTTGGTCAAAACGTAATGAAGATGGATATAGAACAGTTCAAGGTTTTGATTATAATACAAAGAAAGATCAGATTTCTTGGAGATGGGATATAACTAAAGGTTAATATAATAATTTAATACAATTATTATTTATAATTTATTAATTAATCATTTTCGATTTATTTCCTATAAAATTAATATATCCAGCTACTAGTATTAACGCTATGCCGATAAGTCCAGAGAGGGGCACAAATTCTTTAAAGAGGATAACTCCCAAAATTGTTGAGAATACTACATTCATATATGAATATATTGCAAGTTCTGATGCTGGAGCATGGTGGTAAGCGTATGTCATACATATTTGTGCAGTAACTGCAAATACACCAATCATAACTAGCCATATAAAATCGGAATTGGAATGTATTTGAATACCATTTTTTATTATCATTGGTAAAGTTACAATTAATGAATACAAAAAGAAATAAAATATAATCACAAGTGGTTTATCGGATTTTTTGAGTTCTCTTATTATGGTATAAGCTGCACCAGCTCCCATAGCTCCTAATAAACCTCCTAGTGCTGCCCATATATTAAAATCACCACTAGGTTTCATTATTATAACAACTCCTAGTATAGCTATAAGTAAGCTTATTATTTTATATTTATTTAGCTTTTCATGTAAAAATAAATAAGCAAAAATCATAACGAAAAATGGAGAAGTTTTATTTATTGTGACAGATATACCCATGCCCAAATATTTTAATGAATTAAAATATAAAACCGTACCTGCGAATCCGAAAAAACACCTAAAAAACATTAGCCAAGGACTATGTGCTTTTATTGATATTTTCCTTTTCCATAAAATAATTGAAATAGCAATCAAGCCAACTATCGCTCTAAAAAAAAGTTTTTCGTATAGGGTGTGGTCACTAGCATACTTTACAGCTACGACCATAAGTGCAAATAGTAGTGAGGATAATATAATTAATACAATCCCTCTAGTTTTTTCGTTCATAACAAATCTCCTAAAATTTATTCCAATGATAATTTATAATATATTTGATATAATTGATAATAACATAAAAATAAAGGTTGGTGGAGATTTATGAGAATAAAAGATAAAAAACAGTATGTTAATACATTTTTAACTGGCTTATCTGCTATTTTACCTATTTCTGTGACTATTTTTATATTTGCTGAAGCGTTTTTATTTGTTGATGGGATATTGTCTGCGATTATTAAGGCTTTGTTTGGAAGAAGAATTATAGGCTTGGGATTTACGATAATAATTTTGTTGGTTTATGGTGTGGGATTACTTGTTAAGCAATATTTAGGGAGCACGTTACTTTCCAAATTAGAAAAAGTTATATTAAAGATTCCATATGCACCTTTGGTGTATAATTCGACTAGGGAGATTATAAACTCTGTTTTTAAAAAAGAAAAAATTGCTTTTAAGCAAGCGGTATTGGTAGACTTCCCAAAAGAGGGGACAAAAAGCATAGGTTTTATATCCAATGATGATGTAAATATAAATGGTGAACAAAAAATAGCTGTATTTGTGCCAACAACTCCAAACCCAACGAGTGGTTTTTTAGTATTAGTTGATAGAGAAGATGTTGAATACCTTGATATAAGCGTTGAAGATGCCACAAAGTTGGTGATTTCTTTGGGAGTTTTATCACCTCATAAAAAAATATAAAAAAAAATCAAAAAAATTTTCTAATTCCTATTGACATACTAGGGATTAGATATTATAATTTATTTGTAATTGAAAATCATTATCAATCAAATGATGGAATTACCCACCACTCGAAAGAGTGTTCCATATAGTCATTTGTACTGACTCCCCCAAGAGAGTTTGGTTTTCAAAAAGTTAAGCATGTTAAGTTTCCTCAAAACAAAATGTGAATAAGTGAAAACTCGTAAGTCACCCCTTACGAGTTTTTCGCATTTATAACGTATTTATAAATATATATTAAGAAAATAAAAAATCTTTGTCTATATTAAATATGTTATAATAAAATAGGAAAAGGTTTATTGGATTTATTATTTTGGAGATATTTTATGAGCCAATTATATAATTTATTTACAGCGATTTGTTTTTTTTCGTTGATGACATTTTCAATTAGATACATATTTGATTTTTATTTTTCTAAAGACAAATTGATAGCTAACGCTTTAAGATTTGTTGGTTTAGGTTGGGCTGCATACAATTTAATAGTGATATATAAAGGTGCTAGTTTTTATTTGAATGCAAATGAACTAAACATTCTATTTGCATTTTTATTGCTTTCATTTATTTTTGTGCTTTTCACTATGTATGACAGATATATCAAAATGGAAGCGGTAACATTTAAAGTTTTTATTATTGAGTTTGTAGTTTTTGCCATTGCAGGTTTTGTATTTTTGTTAGCACCTTATAACTGGATATATGTATTGAAATTTGTATTTGCGATAGTGTCTATTATTTGTGCTATTGCTATTTTAATTATTAAATTAATTGTATCTAAAAACAGTATAGATAAAATTTTAATAGTGTTAGTATCTGTTTTTATAGTTCTTTTAAGTGTGACTTTATATTTTGATTTTGTTTATAATTATAGAGGAGCTAATTTATTTGAAATAATTGCTATATTGATTTTCTTGCAAGGAATGATAATTAATTATTTGGATATTACTCAAGAAAACAAAAAACAAGATATTCAATTTTTAAAAAAGCAAAATAACAAATTAGCAGCTATGGAAATGAAAGTTTTAAAATATTCTTATACTGATTCTATGACGGGGCTATCAAATTACGCTTCATTTAATGTTGAGATTGACAATATAATATATGGTAGAGCTAGTAATAAAGTGTATCATTTGCTTTATATGGACTTAGATGATTTTAGACGTGTAAATACTCTTGTTGGATTTGCTGAGGGGAACAAAAGGTTAAAAATTTGTGGAAATGAAATTATGAAAATCCTTAAATTTGGGGATTATTTATATAGAGTTAGTGGTAGTAAATTTGCACTTATACATGTTGGCGATAGAGAGTCAGCTATTGAACTTGCTAAAAATATTATAAATGTTGTCAATTCTTCTGATGAACTTATGCTAGGGAATTATTTTAAACAAGGTATTAGTATTGGTATAACTGAAATTGAGAATTCTAAGGATTTTAATAGTATAGTTAATCAATCAGAGATTGCTATGTATAAAGTTAAGCAAGATAAAAAGAATTCTTGGGAATATTTTGATGAATCTCATGAAATGGAATATAAGAATGTAATTGTAATGGAAGAAAAAATTAAAGCCGCTACAATTGAAAACGTATGGCAAGTCTATTTTCAGCCACAATTAGATGTTAATACTGGTGAGCTTGTTGGGATAGAGGCACTTATTCGATGGTTTGATGGTGAAAAGTTTATTCCACCTAGTGAATTTATACCTCTTGCTGAGGAAAACGGTTCAATAGTCCGTATAGGTGATGATGTTATGAAAAAAGTTTTTGAGTTTTTAAAATCCTGTAGAACTAACATTATCGGCGATTTAAGATGTTCTATTAATGTTTCTATGGTGCAAATATTTGATGATAATTTTATTGAAACAATATCTAAGCATATGAAAGATTATGATATAGACCCTAAAAAAATAATATTAGAACTTACAGAAACGGCACTTCCTGAAGATTGTTATTCAACTGAGATAATTTTAGAAAATATCAGAAAACTTGATGTTGCTATATCTGTTGATGATTTTGGTTCAGGTTTTACCTCATTGTCATATCTTACGAATTTATCGGTAGACGAAATTAAGATTGATAAAAGTTACATTGATAGTATTTTAACTAACAAAAAAGATAGAATGGTTTTATCGCATTTTGTTGAATTATGTCATGATTTAGGACTCAAGGTTGTAGCTGAGGGAGTCGAATGTGAGGAACAGTTAGAATTTATTTCTGCAATAGGTTGTGATTATTATCAGGGATATTATTTTTCTAAACCACTTAAACCAGAAGAACTGATTGAGAAATATGGCTTGCATTAATAAATAAAATATAATAAATGGAGAGAAAAAATTGGATATAGTAATAAAAAGAAAATTTAAACAGAACTATAAAACGGGTTATCCTTTATTATTTAAGGAAGCTTTATTAGAAAATAATAAGTTAAATGAGGGCGATGTTGTCCGTCTTGTTGACGATAAGGGCAAATATTTAGCAACTGCTTATATAGGAAATCAAAATAAAGGCATAGGTTGGGTCTTATCTCTTGATAGAGATGAGAAAATCAACTATGCATTTTTTTATAATAGGATAAAAAAGGCTATAGATTGTAGAGCTAAATTCTATAGTTCTGATAAGACGAATTGTTTTAGAGTTTTTAATGGTGAGGGCGATGGTGTTGGTGGTTTTACTATAGATTATTATGCTGGATACTATATGTTTAATTGGTATAACAAAGGAATCTATAGTTTTAGAAAACGAATTATGGACGCTTTTATGAATTTAATACCATTTGAAGGGATATATGAAAAAATTAGATTTGATGATGACAATTTAGAAAAAGAGGCATTTGCATATGGCAAACAAGCGGAGATGCCTTTAATAGTTAAAGAAAATGACATATATTATTCTCTTGATTTTCATAGTGGTGGAATGGTTGGTTTATTTCTTGACCAAAGGGATATTAGAAAGAAACTTAGATTAAAATATTCTAGTGGGAAAAAATTATTAAATATGTTTTCATATACTGGAGGATTTTCTGTTGTGGCGGCTGTTGGTGGTGCGGTACAGACGACTAGTGTAGATACAGCTAAGAGAAGTCTTAGTTGGACGGAAGAAAATTTATATCTTAATAATTTAGAATTAATGTCTAATTCGATAGTCATTGAGGATGTTTTTAAATATTTTGATATTGCCTATAATAATGGTACGAAATTTGATATAGTGGTATTAGACCCACCAAGTTATTCTAAGACAAAGGCTAAGATTTTTTCAGTGGAAAAAAATTATAGAGAGCTTATATATAAATCTATTAAAATACTATCAAAAAATGGTATAATAGTGGCGTCAACTAATAATAGTGCTTTTAGTAGAGATGAGTTTTTAGAGCAGATTAAGGCTGGTTGTAAACAAGCTAATAAGAAATTTGATGTAATTGAAGAGTTTAGGTTGCCAGAGGATTTTCGTGTTAATAAGAAATATGATGGTAGTAATTATTTAAAGGTATTTTTTATACGAATAAAGTAGTTGTTCGTATATATTTATAAATATAAATTGAAAGGTGGTTAAAGAAAATGGATAAATTAAAAGGCTTAAAGCCAGAAGCGGTAATGGAATATTTTGAAAAACTAACTAGAATTCCAAGAGGTTCTGGTAATGAAAAAGAGGTAAGTGATTACTTAGTTTCATTTGCTAAGGAACTTGGCTTGGAGGTTATTCAAGAACCTTGTAACAACGTTATTATCAAAAAAGATGGAACAAAAGGTTATGAAGGGGCTAAAAGAGTAATTTTACAAGGTCATATGGACATTGTTTGTGCTAAAAGAGATGATTATGAATTTGATTTTGAAAAAGACCCAATTCCTTTGGTTGTAGATGGAGATTATATCAGAACAGAAGGAACTACACTTGGTGCTGACAATGGTATTGCAGTTGCTATGTCTATGGCTATTTTAGCTTCTGATGATATTCCGCATCCACCTTTATCAGTTCTTGTGACAGTAGATGAAGAAGTTGGAATGGGTGGAGTTATGGCTTTAAATCCTGACAATATCTCGGGAGATATAGTTATTAACATCGACTCAGAAGAAGAAGGAGTAGCTACTTGCTCATGTGCTGGTGGTGTTAGAAGTTCTTTATATGTACCTGTAAAGAGAGAAGAAGTACCTGCTGGATTTAAAACTTGTAAGCTTAGTATTACTGGCTTAAAAGGTGGTCACTCAGGTATGGAAATAAATAAAAATAGAGCAAATGCTATTAAATTATTAGGTAGAGTGTTAGAGGCTGTTAATGATAAAGTAGATCTTTATATTTGTTCTACTTCTGGTGGAGATAAGATGAATGCTATTGCAAATAATGCTGAGGCTCATCTTGCAGTTAAAGCTGAGTCAGTTTCAGATTTTGCTGAGGCTGTTAAGCAAATGGCTGATAATTTTGCAATTGAATATGAGCTTGCAGACCCAAATATTAATGTAGAATTTGAAGAAGTTAAAGTGGAACAAATGTTTGATAAGAAAACTACTGAAAATGTTATTATAGCTTTAAGACTTATTCCTTTTGGAGCTCAGACTATGTCAGAGGGTATTAAAGGTTTAGTTGAGAGTTCAAGTAATGTTGGGGTTCTTACTACAACAGATGAACATGTAATTTTAGAAAGTGCTGTAAGAAGTTCTGTTCAAACTTTAAAAGACGAAGTTTGTGGAAGAATTACAAATATTGCAAAAGCTATAGGAGCAGAGCATAAATTAACTTCTCCTTATCCAGCTTGGCCATTTAAACCAGAGTCAGAAATCAGAGAAATCATGAAAGAAACTTATAAGGAGCTTACTGGCAAAGAATTAAAGATTGATGCTATCCATGCTGGACTTGAGTGTGGATTCCTTAAAGAAAAAGTTGGCGATATAGATATGATTTCTGTTGGACCTAATATGGCAGACGTTCATACTCCAGATGAGCATTTAAGTATCTCTTCTGTTGAAAGAGTTTATGAATTCTTATTAGAAGTATTAAAAAGAATTAAGTAACGAATAAAGCACGAGTGCAACAATATAAAAAACCTAAAAATACAGTCAGTAGAAGCTTGCTTCTACCAACTGTATTTTTAGGTTTTTTGAGGGGCTTATAAGAGTGCCAAACGTATGAGTAAATTTTGCGAAGAAAAATTTACGAATAACGTTATGTTGTTGCACTCGAATTTTGTTGTGCAAAATATATAAATGAAGTCAGTAGAAGCTTGCTTCTAATCAACTGTATTTTTAGGTTTTTTGAGGGAGTTATAAGAGTGCCAAACGTATGAGTAAATTTTGCGAAGAAAAATTTACGAATAATGTTATGTTGTTGAAATAAATTGAGAATATATTAGACATATGGTATAATTATGCAAAAGCAATTATAAAAAAATATAGTTAAATTCTTTAAAAAATTTTATGTTTTAGTTAACAAAATTAGTATAAGATTGTTTTTTCGTGATTTTTGATTTCATGAAAAGATGATTATAAGAATGGATAAGGATTTAGTGGATATAAACTTTAAACAGTTAAAAGAGTAATTTTACCAGACGACGAAACAATAAAGGTCATTTTGTGTATATTAAAACAATTTCGTAAATAGCCTAAACTTATGTGGTAATTTATTGATATAATTATATTGTTCTGGGTATAAATATACAAAATAAAAATTTTATGTAGGGAGAATTATTATGTTTGAACGCTTGTTATATAATAAATTTATTAGCATGAAAAGTGCTGTAACCCGCATAACACTATATATATATATATATATTAGAGAGCGTTTTTTATCAAAAAAATTATATGCTACAGAATATAGTTATTTTTTATAAATTAGGATTTTAAGCGTAATTTTTTTAAATTATGCTTTTTTGCATTACAAAAATATAAAAATTTATAATCAAAGAAAGAAAGGTGAGATTGTGAAAAAAAATTTAAAAATGGGTAAACCAGATGAAGAAATGAAAAGTCAAAAAAGCAATCAGAAAGGGAGTAAAATTTCTATTTCAAGCAAAATATCTTTTTCTGTGATTGCCTTGTTAGTAATTGTTTTTGTAATAGGTGGTTTTATAATAAATAGCAAGGTCGTCAGTATTGTTGAAGATATGGTAAAAGAGGAGTTAGCTTTAGAAGCTAAGTCGGCAGCAGCAGATATAAATTCTTTTTTAATCGAAAAGTCTCAAATTGCAAGAGTTATGGGTGAAACAGAGTCTATAAGAAATTATATAAATATATGTCAAAAAATAGAGGATAAAAATAAAACTAGAGAAATTCCTGAGTATTCATCAGTTGTAAAAACTCTACAGAATATAGAAAAGAGCGACGGTGAAGTGGCACTTGCTTATTTAGCTTTAAGAAATAGTAATAATTTGATTACTAATGATGAAGGCTATATGGTAGATGACGATTATGACTTAATGTCGTATGATTGGTATAAAACAGCAGTGGAGAAAAAATCACTTTATATAACTACACCTTTTGAAGATGTTACGAATCATGTTGTAACATCAACTATGGTAAATCCGTTATTTGAAAATGGGGAAAATATAGGAGTTACTGGGGTTGATATTTCTATTGATAAATTATCTGAAATTTTAGATAATGTTAAAATAGGTGAAAATAGCACTGTATTTATGGTTGATAATACGGGATTAATCATATATCATCGCGATAAGAGTAAAATGTTAAAAGAAAATATGTTGGATTCTTCGGGGGAAATTAAGGGAATAGCAGAGAATATGATTTCTGGAAAAATGGGAACAGAAGATTACACTTATAATGGGGAGAAAAAATATGTCTGTTACAATCCTATTACTATTAGTAATTGGTCTGTAGCTGCGGCAGTTCCCGATGATTATGTGAAGTCTAAAACTAGAGCTGTAACAATCATATTTATCATAATGTATTCTTTTGCTTGTGTTCTTTTAGGGCTGGCAGTGTATTTAGTAAGTAGAAGATTTTTAAAGCCTTTAATTATTATTCAAAGTGCAATGGATAAGATTTCAAACTATAATTTGGATACTTCAGAAGAAAAAGAACAAGCTAAAAAGTGGTTTGATAATAATGATGAGATAGGTTCTATGCTACGCTCTATAGACCTTATGATTGAAAACTTAAAAGCAATAGTTGGTAATATTTCAGCTCAAGCAAATAATACAGCAGCTATAGCTGAAGAACTTACTACGACTACACAAAGTACAAATGAAAGTGCGATAGAGGTATCGAGTGCTTTTGCAAACATATCTGAAGGTGCATCTAGTCAAGCAAGCGACACTACAGAAGCGGCTCAAAGTATTGGAGAAAATAGTGATTCGCTGAACGAAATGATAGCACTTCTTGAAGAGTTAGAAACTGTTACTAAGGATATTGATAGTAAAAAAGATGAAGGTAAAAATGCTTTGGAACAGCTAATTAAAAAAGACAATGAAAGCGGAGAAGCGGCAGGATTTGTTAATAAAATTATTCTTGAAACTAATGAAAGTGCAGAAGCTATATCTAAAGCCTCTGAGATGATACAGTCCATTGCAGACCAAACTAATTTACTTGCACTTAATGCTGCTATAGAAGCAGCAAGAGCTGGTGAGGCAGGAAAAGGTTTTGCTGTTGTTGCAGAAGAGATTAGAAAGCTTGCAGAGGATTCTACAAGATTTACAGATGAAATTAGAGCTATAATTTTAGGATTAAAAGATAAATCTCAAAGTGCAGTTGATACAATGTCAGATGTTAGCAAGATAGTGCAAGAAAAAAATACTCAAACTATAATTACACAAAATAAATTTAATGATATTGAAGAAGCTGTTGAAAAAAGTAAATTGGTTGTCGAAAAAATAAACTCTAATTCTAAAAATATTGAAGAAAAGAATGCTCAGATAATAGCGGTTATTCAAAATCTATCGGCTATCGCAGA
>PDWI01011751.1_pt1 | contig 10357 bp, 11 predicted proteins | sample 1430891 | NCBI WGS metagenome assembly PDWI01 (sample SAMN01162508, study PRJNA174530) | Oral metagenome, whole genome shotgun sequencing project. | biome: Marine environment; feature: Marine mammal; material: Swab sample of the gingival sulcus; isolation source: swab sample of gingival sulcus... | reverse complement strand
AAAAAATGAAAATATAAAGTCAAATACCCGTGTCATAATTTATTCCTTAAATGATTTAATTGTTTTTATTAAGCCTTCTTCTGCTGTCAAAGGCAATTTTTTTATACCTAATACTGTTTTTATCTTTTTGTTTGAGACCACATAGTTTTCAGTTAGTTTTTGTAACCTTTCTGAATTTAATGGTAATCTCAATTTATCTCCAATTTTTGCAACAAATTTAATTAAATTAATTGGAATTTTCCATAAATGAGCATTTTTACCTGATGTATTGGCTATAATCTTTATTAGTTGATTCGTAGAGATGGTTTCATCATCTGCTAAATGATAAATCCCTGATGAAATTTCTTGATTATTTATCATCTCATTTATTAAATAATTAAGATTATCAATAGATAAAAAAGAACGCTCATTTTCAAATGATGCTAACGGCCAAGGAATGCCTTTACTAACTACTTTATATAGTAAGTTTAGATTACCTTTGTTTCCTTCACCGTGAATCATTGGTGGTCTTAAAATAATTATTTTTTTATCTTCTGATAAAAATTTCGTTTGTTCAAGTAACCATTTTTCAAATTCTCTTTTAGATCGTCCACTATTCGATATAGGATTACAGTTTTTATCTTCTCCTAAGGGTTTTTCAGATGAAATTTCTTCTACGGCTAATATAGAACTTATGTGAATAAAAGTTTTTATATTAGAGTTTTTAAACTTCTGAAATAAGTCTTTTAGCAATTCAACATTAGCATAATAGAAATCTTTTTCAGAAGCCTCTCTATCATGTGCTTTACCGACCAAATTAATGAGTGCATCTGCACTACTATTAATAGTGTAGTTTTGTCTTCTTAAAGATACTTTTTCAATAAAATAATCTTTTTTACATAAATAATCTGAAAGATGTACTCCAATAAACCCAGTAGCCCCTGTTATTATTATTTTCATTATATATCCTTTATTACCTTAAAATTTTATAAGCTATTTTTTTTACAAAACTTGGTGAGATAGATATTAAAAAATAGGCTATTGTATAAAAATCTGCCTTTACACCTTTATGTATATCTCTATTTATCTTAAATAATCTAAACTTTAATAATTTTATTGCTTTATCCCAATCAGCTCTTCGTTTATACATTCCAGCATCTCTTCTAACTAGTACACCTATATGATCTATATTTGCGAGTTTACAGTCTCTTAAAAATCCCTTATACCATAACAAAATATCCTCTGCCATCGGTAAATCATCTTCGTAATTTCCTACCTTTTCAAAAAAAGAATACCTAAACATTGCTGTAACATGAGCAATAGGTGTTCGTTTTTTAAAGAACTCTTTCAAGTCATTATGTTCAAGAGGATACTTTACGACCTCCTTAATAATACTTCCTTTGTCATCTATTTCAGCAATCCAAGTTCCAACTGCATCTATTTCTAAATTCTCAATTAAAAATTTTATTTGCTTCTCGAAACGTTCATTTGTTGAAACATCATCAGCATCCATACGAGCAATATACTCGTACTTTTTAGGTAGCACCTCTTCTGATAGCAACTCTTTAAGAGATAGTGCTAATCCTCTATTCTCAATCCTTTCTCTGAAATGTACTCGTTTATCTTTAAGAGAAAGAATATAATCACGACATTCTTTTCTTATAACTCCATCACACTGAATAAATAAATCAAAACTTGTATAAGTTTGATTTAATATACTTTCAATAGCTTCTTTCAGAAATACCAATTTGTCGTTTTTATAAACAGACATTATTACTGCAATTTTTTTCATTTATTTCTTTTTTGTTTTTAAAAAATTAAACATAAATACCAATCCATACAAAATTATAAAGGCAAATAAATATTTCATTAAAAGCCCTGAAACTGTAGAGCGTGGAGTCCAAAATAAAAATGGTAACATTATCATACAAATAAATAAACCATATTTTTTATAAATTAATTTATAAGACATCCAAGCAACTACAAAACCTAACAACATTGCTCCTATTAAAACTCCCAATACATCAGCTCCAAAACTGAATATATTAACAACATAACTAGAGCCATAACCTACACCTAATTTATATCCCTCTAAATCAATATATGAACTTAACATATCACTAAAGTTGTAAATATCTGTGGGAGCTGCTAAATGAACTGGCTGTTTTTGCCCCGTTAAGGTTAGAAACATTGATATAAAAGGTGCAGTAAAATACCTAACACCTTGATAAAATGATGCATACATATCAGAGAATTCTATTACATACCCGACAGTTAAAATACTAACACCCTGTGAATAAAAGAAAAGTAAAATTAAATCAAAAACATCAACAAATTCATATGTTACATGACTATATTTTATCATTAGAACAGATTGCCCCAATAGAACCATCGACAAACCAAATAATAATATATTATATAACTTTGGTTGCCAATTATATAATTTTGAAAACATCCAAATTATTGAAAATAATACTGTAAAGAACTCACCTCTCATACCTGTTAATAAGCTAGTTGAATATAAAAAAATTGTAAATATTGATAATACAACAGCTCTTTTTTTACTTGGAAAGTTTACCATTACTAGAATATAACCAATATATAAAAAATCATCAAATACTCGTATAAACCAAGGCAAATTATAGTTACCAGTATAAAGATATTCATAGCCATACTGTCGTAATATATTGACATACAACGCAACCTTAATAATAAAAGATATTGCACCAACTATATACAAAAAATAAGCTATTTTAATATTAAATATTTTAGAATATGAAGTTTTTAAATTCTTTTTTAATGAAGTAAAATAATACTTCTTGTACCCTATTAAATACCCTATATTTAGTCCTATTAAGGTAAAAATTAGCACAAAATTTATTTTCACAAGTGTATGATGACTAAAAGAAAAATTATCATACAACCTAAACCACTGCTGTTCATTATAACCAACCATATCCATGAAAGAAAAATTAAACAAATGCAAAAATGGTCGTACAAACAAAAATAAACAAGTAAGAGTTAAAAATATACTATAAATACTTATCCATTGTTTTTTTATTATCCGTATAGCAACAACAGAGTATGCAAACATAAATAGCAATTGAACTTCTACAAACTTTAAAGAAAAAATACTACTATCCAAACAGAATATTATATACTCTCCTAAAAGGAGAAATAAAACACATGAATTTATAAAAATGTTTATTACAACTTCTTTTTTCATATAAGAATTTCATTCCATTTATTAGCGATATTTTCTATCTCAAATTCACTTGAAAAATCATAACTTTTATTAGCTAACTTTTCTCTTTTTTGCTTATCTTTTATTACTTGTAATATGAGTTCTGCTAGTTGTTTACTATTACCTATATCAAATAACAAACCATTATCCTTAACCAAATAATTCCCTCCCGCTGTTTTAGAGGATATCACACAATTTTTACATGCCATTGCCTCAATAATTGTTAATCCAAATCCTTCTAATACAGAAGGAATAACAAATATCTTTGACTTTTCATAAAAAGGCTTAACTTCACTTATTCCTTCTATAAATTTTATATTATCTATATTAAGTTTTTTTGCTAACTCCATAAATTCCTTTTTATCATCACCTTCACCAACTATATGTAAAGACCAATCTTCTATCTTATCTTTTATAATATCCCAAGCATAAATCAAAGTATCTATTCCTTTTGCTTTTGTAACTCTACCTAATGATAATACTATATTTTCTTTTTTTTCAAAACCAACTGAACTTCTTTCAAAAGGCAATGTATTAGAAATAAAATATAATTTAGATTTATCTATATGTTTGGGATATTTTTTTTCATCATCAAATAGAGAAATCACTTTATCAAAAGATGAAAACATCATTTTAATTCTATGTGAAGTAAATCTTGAATTCAAATAAAATTCACGAAAACAACTACTACCTCCATGACTAAAATAAATTAAATTTACATCTTTAAACAAACCTAATTTACGTAAAATCCATATTGGTTCAATATATAAAGATTTATTAAATACAATATTTGCTCCTCTACGCTTATTTAAGAAATAATACATCCTTATTGCATTAGGGATAATATCAATTAATTTCAACAATTTATAACGAAATTTAAAATTTGCAATAGTAAACTTTACTCTACTGTCCAAGTCAAAATAAGGTTTCCCTTTATAAACTGATACATTTTCTATATCATATCCTTTAGGTGCAAAGTAGTTACTCCATTGGGTAATCACTTTTACAACTCCCCCCATTCCTATCAGAGACTCTGTTACAAATACTATTTTTTTCATTATTTACCTATTAGTTCTTTTATATAATTTAAATTATTTTGACAAGGATTTTCCTTTACTTCATTAAAAAAGTCGTTAATATTTAAACGCTCTTTTTTATAATATTTTTCATCAGATAACAACTTAATTATCTCATTTTTAAATTCAATATAATTATTAGGCTTGGGACCGGGAGTTACCTCATCATAATTAAAATTAAATCCTCTCTTTCCATCATATTTACTTATATCATATGGTAAAAATAACACTGGCTTTCCCGTAAGCAAATAATCAATATAAATACTTGAATAATCAACAATTAATAAATCAAAATAAGATAGATAGTCATTAATGCTTTCAACTTTTTTCACATCAAATATCTTAATATTTTCACTTTCTTCTAATTGTAAATTTTCTAATGGATGTGGTCTCAAAAATATTGTTATATTATTCTCTTTTAAGAATATCTTAAAATTATCCATATCCATATCTTCAAATGGAAAAAATGAAGCATAATTATTAAATGAAGCCCCATATTTAGACTTTCTCCAAGTAGGTGCATAAAGTATAAATTTATTTCTAGCATCTATATTTTTATAAAACTTTTTAAAATCTACTTTATCCACTAGTTTATTTAAATCATTATTTCTAGGTTGCCCCAATACCTTAACTTTGTTTTTAGGTAAAAGAAAACTTTTTGATATTATATCAACTAGTTTTTTTGAAGTTGTAATAAAAGCTGTTGTAAAAAACTGGAATAAATATAACTGTAAATATACCCTCACTCTATGCAATCCTAAACAACCTAGCCAACCAATAGTTTTAAGTGGAACTCCATGCCAAAAATTAATAATTTTCTTATCTTTCATCAAAAATATATTCTTAGTTGGCATTCCTCCATCTATAAGCCAAACATGAGATTCTTTTAAAAATTGTTTTCCTTCCTTACTTTTTAACGATATAAAACAATTTGGAAACTTCTGATTAAGTTTTGCTCTTTTTTCATCATCATCATTAATCACATAACGAACATCATAATCAGTATGTTTTTTTAAATATAAAAACATTGATTTAGTATTATCGTAAAAGTTATTCTTACTAATAGAACATAATAGTACTTTTGTTTTCATAATCATTCTCTTTGTTTAAAAATATAAACTATTCTTGTCATTCTAACTAAAAATTCTGAAATAAAAAACAATAAAATTAACAAAATAAAACCACTTGTACTAAATTCAGTAAAATACATATATGATACATCACTCATATAAACAAACATTGCAACAAGTATAGAATATAATAACCAAGGTGTTTGTTTATTAACTATTAACACCATAGATAATAAACTACTCAACGCTCCTAATGGCACTATGAAAACTAATATCTTCATAATACCTGATAATTCTGTTTGTATTTCATAATTAACTAAACTTGAAATCCAAGTAGCATTTAAACTAAATATAATAGCAACCATAAAAGAAATAAAAGTTATAAGAATAAGTACCTTCTTTATTAACCCCATATCCTTAGTTTTTGCAATATGAGGATAAAGTACCTGTGAAATGATATGAAATGGTGTTAATAGTATATTTATAATTTTTATTGAAAGATCAAAAAATGCCACAGAACTTAATCCTAAATATCTCTCTATTAATATAATTGTTAAACTAGATTGTGTTATATTTCCGATAGTTGTTAGGAATATATAAAAACTTTCTTTGACTAGAGGAATGATAGGTTTCAATTTTACCTTACAAAAATAAATTTTATCTTTTCGCAAAATCAAAAAATAAGCTATACCCGATGCTATTATTGAGCCTATTGTATAAAGCATAGGCACAAACAAAAAATCACTCTGTTGATGAACAAAAATGAAAACTAATAAAGCAAACAATAACTTTATCAAAGCCACCAAAATTGACATCACTTTCATATTTTCAATTCCTTGAAAATACCAAACAGGAAACATTCCTTCAAAAAATATAAAAATATAAAAATATAAAAATAATGTTTTATTCACTGCTATTTTTTCAAAGCCAAAAAGCATTATAAAAAACACTATTGAACAAAGAGCAAAGAGTAGTAATTTTATATAATTTATTGTAGAAAAGATTTGTGATAATTTTTGTTTATTTTCCCTATTTTCTGAAATAAGTTTAACCCCTAAATTATCAAAACCAAACTTTACCCATACAATAAAAAATTGAGAAATTGCCCATGCCCACATCACTAATCCATATTTTTCACTCCCTAAAGTTTTTATAAGGTATGGAAATGTAACTAATGGCAATATAAGAGTTAATACTCTTAAAATAACCATATAAGAGAAATTTTGTAATAATAATTTATATCTTTTGAAAAAACTCATTTAACATTATATACTTTTATTAATTGCTTGAATTATTTCAACGGCAGTATGCAAAGAACTTTCCAACTCTTGGCACTGCCCTGGTGTTATCAAAGATAAAGATTTCTTTATATCTGTTGTTGAAATCTCTTGTGTTCTTGGAAGATACACCACTTCACAAAATTCTTTCAGTTCATCAAACTTACCTTCCCAATCATGTCCCATACCGAAAATATCAGCTTGGTATTTTTTTACATCATCAGCTTTTTGCTCCCAAGTATGCTCTGGGAAAACTTCATCTACATATTTACAGGCAAGCAAAATTTCTTTTCTCTCTTCATAAGAAAAAAATGACTTTTTACCTTTTATCGCATTAAACTCATCACTTGAAATTCCAACAATAAGCCTATCACCTAATGCTCTTAGTCTTTTTAAAATTCTTACATGTCCAACATGAAATAAATCAAATGTTCCGTATGTTATTACTGTTTTTTTATCTTTTTTCATATTACCTCTAATAAAGTTTATCTATTAATTCATATATCTATTACAATTGTTATAGTTTATAGGACAAATCTAACATTTTACTTCATTCTTTCCAAAAAAACATCAAATTTATTTATTGGAGTAGGATACAGTGAAATTTGTTTTCTCATTCGCATAAAGCCACTACCATATTTCTTAATATCTTTGGTTAGATAAAAGGCTTCGGCTATTAATTTATTCCGTGTACTTGCTGTATAAAAATCTGTTTTTAAATCTATTTTATCCATCATAATCACTGATAAACTTCACTTATTGTTTTACAGGTTTTTAACATTGGTTCGGAAATATTGATTAAATCTGCTCCCCGCACTTGCTCTCTTATCGTTTCTTCAATAGTATTTTTAATTCCTAAAAATTTGAAAGAATTAAAAATAAATTCTTTAGAATTTTGTATAGCATCTAAATCAAACACAATAAAATACCTCTTTCGTATATTATCAAAAATATCCCTATCACTATCTAAAAAACCTGTATTTTTATCTTCAAGCAATCTCCTCAATAAATTATAACTATCAATAATTTTACTTGATATATTAAATTCTGATAATTTTGTTTTTAATTCCTCTTTATTTTCTTTATAAATTGGATTAAATTTTAACATTTTAGAGATACTTTTTAATTCAATGAAATCAATTATCTCATTATCATCTAACTTCAAACAATCGCAAGAACTTAATGTATGTAAACTATAATGTGCGACCAATTTATCTTTTGCCTTATCAAAATCTATCACTTTTAACCGTGATTTCTCACAAGGAGTTTTCTCTATATCTTTAAGTTCTTTTACTTCAAATAATTTTTCTTCATCTAATTCTAATTCAGATAACTTATTTAAAAAACTTTGTATATCCCCTTTTCGTTCCATTCTCTTACCACATTATCTTATTAATTGGCTCTGCAAGAGTTCTAAATACCAAATCAATATCATCAGAGACATTATTAAACTTAACCATTCCTGATTTTTCAACAGTTTCTGTTAAATAATACTCGGCATTATTCTCAATCCCTTTCTCTTTAGAAAAATAATTTAATGCTTGTATCATATAAGGACTATGTGAATTAATTAAAACTGATATATTATTTTTAACCAACTCAGTAATGATATCTGCATACTTTACCTGCCATTGTGGATGTAAATGGTTTTCTGGCTCATCAATAATCAACAAACTTCTTTCATCAAGCGTATTAGATTGTAATAATAATTGTAAAATACCAAAGGATTTTACCCCCGATGCTGTATTAATAGTTTTTAATGTGTTTTTATCTTTATTTTTAAATTCAAATTCAGATTTTTTCCTGTCATATACAAATTCTCCCTCTATTATCTTATTTATTTGATGAAGTAATCCTTCCTGATTCTCAATAATACCAAATAAATCATTCCTAAAATATTGAGATTGTTTTAGTTTATTAATCAAATCTTTAATATGTAAAGAAACTTTTGGTGTATTCTTAACCAATTTTCTTTCATTATCCATATCAAAGTCAAATAATGTTTCTGCATTATCAATTAGATTAGATAATTGTAAGTACATCGGACTTTCTATATAAGTAACATCGTCAAACAGTAATTCGTTTTCTAATATCCCAATATCATTCAGTACTATCCTTTGTACTTCATCATTTTGAATGAATACATCAAATGTTTTATTATTAGATTGATAATTTAACACTCCATTTTTTTGTCCCTTTGTTTTAGGTGAAAGTTCTGAATAAAATTCAGAAATAAATGCTTTATCTAGTGCCTCAATTACTTGTTCATTTAAACTCTCTTTTTGAGTAACCAAACTATCTATTTTATCAATAACAGATAAATATTGATATTGTTTTTCTTCTTCAACAATTTTCTTTATTAGCTGTTTTTTCTCTTCAAGAATATCTTTTATAAGTTTGATTTTTATTTCATTTTCTATAAAAAATAATTCTAACTCATCAATAAAATTTGGTGGATAAAAAGCATCTTGTATATTTTTAATTATATCTGTATCGTAATCCTTTAAATCCCTTTTAAACTTAATATACAATAACTCAATAAGCCTAATTAGTTCTTTTTCTTTATCATTTTGAAAATCATACTTATAACGACTAATTGCCTTTACAATTGAAAACACCAATTTCCCAATGGTGCTCTTTCCCGTATCATTTTTCCCCGCAATAATACTTAAACCATCAAGTTTAATATTCGCTTGCTTTATACGACCAATATTACTTATCTTTAAATATTCACCATTCATAAATTATTGTATTTTACTTTTGCAAAGATATCAAAAATAATTAATTATCTTTTATTATTCAATTTTCTATTTTTTACGGATGTATTCAATTTTTCAGTAAAAAATGGTGTTCGATTATTTGGATTTTCTAAAATAAGGTTATACAAAGATTTTATTCCCTCATTTACACCGACATACAACACCCCCTTTGGTATTTGCAAAAGCAACCAAAGTTTCTATAACTACTTTTGAAAAAGAAGTCTTAAATTCTACTTTTTCATTTTCGCCTTGCGTTAATATATTGGATAGATATTTCATAAAGTTATTTTACAACCTAGAGTCACTCTCTCTTAAAATTCCCTTCACATCATAAACAACAGCATTATCCTCTTTCAAAGAGGATAAATCTAAATCTTTAAACTCTTTATGAGCAACACCTAAAACAATTGCACTAAATTTTTTATTTGGCAATTCTTGCGTACTTTCAATTCCATATTCATATTTTACTTCCTTTGGATTTGCCCAAGGGTCATAAATAGTAACTTTTATTCCAAAATCTTCCAAAACCTTAACAATATCAACTATTTTAGTATTTCGTACATCAGGACAATTCTCTTTAAAAGTTACTCCTAATATCAAAACTTCTGATTTATTTATATGAATATCTTTTTTTATCATCGTTTTGACAACCTGCTCCGCAACATACTTACCCATAGAGTCATTCAAACGCCTTCCTGCTAAAATAATTTCTGGGTGATAACCAAACTCTTGTGCTTTTTGAGCCAAATAATAAGGGTCAACACCTATACAATGTCCACCAACTAAACCCGGTTTAAAAGGTAAGAAATTCCATTTTGTTTCTGCTGCTCTCAAAACTGATTGCGTATCAATACCCATTGAATTAAAAATCTTCGCCAACTCATTGACAAAAGCAATATTAATATCTCTTTGCGAATTTTCTACCACTTTTGACGCTTCTGCAACTTTTATT
>PDWI01010514.1_pt1 | contig 10357 bp, 3 predicted proteins | sample 1430891 | NCBI WGS metagenome assembly PDWI01 (sample SAMN01162508, study PRJNA174530) | Oral metagenome, whole genome shotgun sequencing project. | biome: Marine environment; feature: Marine mammal; material: Swab sample of the gingival sulcus; isolation source: swab sample of gingival sulcus... | reverse complement strand
TGTATATTCATAGGATCCATCAGCGGCGTAATCAAAGTTCACCTGAACATTCTGGGAACCAACGTCAGTTGTTCCTGCAGCATTGGCGTCAACTGTTTTCTCTACACCTGTTTCACCGCCAGGATTGTCATCGCCACCGCCAGGATTGTCGTCACCGCCGTCATCAGGAGTGTCGGTACCATCCATGCTTACAGTATGGGCATTTCCTTTTGCGTCTGTATAAGTAAAGGAGTTTTCACCTTTATCCACAGCCGCTGTCAGACCTGCCAGCATACTATCATATACATCACTGCCAACCTGCAGCAGGTTCACGGATGCACCAAAGTCTGCCTCACCAAGCTCTCTCACGCTTGAAACAGTGAAATCACCATTGGGGTTGGTAACAGAGTCATCATCAGATTCCAGGAAGAAAATTCTGTACTGACCTTCGTTCAGGCTGTTTTCAACCATTACGATATGCTTGGCGGTTCCGCCGATTACAATACCGCCTGCGGCTGTATTTGCGTCCAGAAGGCCATCGGTCAGGTTACCATATCCGGTGCTGCCGTTGTTCAGGGCGGCGACCAGTTTGGCGGCAGTCAAAGCTGCAAAGGTTTCTCCCTTGGCAGCATCTTCTATAAACCTGATGATATTCACACCATTGGCCACTGCGGTGTTGTTGTTAAAGTTAACCGCAGGTGAGAAACCAGTCACAGCTTCAGCTCCTTTCACAATATTTGTTGTAACAGGAACGGGTACTTTTGAGGCTGTGTTGGTGGTTGCAGAAGGATCTACCTCGTTGGTCAGATAATAGGTGAAATCCGTTGCATTGAAGGCCATATCTGCTGCATTGTCAATGCCATCTGTAGTGTTATCATGCCAATTCAGAACAGAAACTTTACCGAAATTATTTCCTGTGAATTTCAGAACACCCATGTTCAGGTCATTTGAATGCATAACGACAATGTCGTTGCTTCCTGTTCCCATATCAATGGTAGAAAGGTTGATTCCTCCTTTAGAATTCGACCCTATGGTCTTATCCAGATATTCCATGGCGCCGCTGTCAAAGATATCTCCGCCAGCAATAGCACCTGTGGCAGTCTCAATATCATGGGAGATTTCACTCATTGAATATACATTACCATCCCCTGTGCCTGCACTATTCACGCTTCCATAGGAACCGCTGGCCAATCCTTTGATTGCAGTAACTGCACCTGCCACATTTACAAAATCATCAGAGTCTATGGCTGTACGGGGTTCTGTCGCAAGGAAACCTCTCTGAAGAGCCGGCAGGTCTGCACCGCTTACCTGTACCTGACCATCTGCAGGCTTGTTGCTGGAGGTATATTCCGGCTGGTAGATGGCTATGGAAAGATTATTCTCACCTTCGTACAGGGCACGAATGGCCATTGCCTGTGTGCCATCAATCGGCATAGGACGAAGAAGCTTTGACAGGACAGGGTCGGTCATGATTGCTTTTGTTACTGCTGCATTAATGGTTGTCTGGTCTGCAACATATCCATCTGCAGCATTTGTATCAATATTAACCGTCTTTTCAAAGCCTGCGTAGCTTACGGTCAATTTGGCGTGGAAAAGAACTTTTTCGCCAAATGCCTGGGGACCAGTGGTATTACCAATTGTCACTCCGCCACCAGTACCCTGGGCTTTCATGTAAACCAGGTCATTTCCTGCACCAGCCTGGATGTTGGCGATAAAATCATTGTTCATTACAAGGGTATCATCTCCACCCTCAAGATTGATTTTGATGTAATCGCCATCTAAATGATTTGTCATCTCCAGCATGGTTGCCTGGGAAACACCGTCCCCAGCACCATCATTGCGGACCATCATCACTCTGTCATTTCCACTTCCTGCGGAAAGAGTAAAACTTTCTCCCAGGGCATCAACGGAGTCTCCGTCCAGAGATACATGGACAGTATCCTTTCCGTCGCCCATGGAGATGGAGTATTCCTTGCCGCTCGCTACAGAATCCCCTTCAATGGAAGCCCAATCATAGGAATCATTGCCCTTGCCAAACATGGATACTACGGCCCGCTGTGCAATAGTGTCGTGCATTGACAATGAGAAATCGCCACTAAAATCGGTAGCATCGATAAGTTTAAGCTCCTGTCCACCGCCGAGGATTCCCCGAATAGTCAGAGAAGCACCATCCCAGTCAGCGTGATCTTTTACGTTAACGACATCCAGCGTATCGTTTGTTGATTTCACAGTACCCAGATTGGAAGGACGGTACTTGTCGCCATTAACATGGAGATTAAATACTTCAACACCATCTCTTGTCAATCTGCTTGACGAGGTATGACTATCAGAGTTGCCATTAAGACCAGTATCTTTTCCACCAACGATCAGATCCCCGCCTTCACCATCACGACCGACTTTATCAAGTTCAACATTTACGGTAACTGCATCAGTATTCGTTTCGGTAGGATTAACAACCCAACTCTTGTTAAGGTCACCGGAGTTCTCTGAGTCGTTAATCTTGATTCTTCCGGCTTCAAGACTTACAGAACCGGAACTCTTGATGAGAATGGGGTTCATGTCGCCAGCACGTGTGTTTTTCAAAATCATTGTGGGAGGATTGGTTGTCCTGTCCTGGGTATCCTGTGAGAATACAACCTCTTCCAGAGGAAGCAAGCTGGCAGTAACATTTGACAACCCCTGGGTCTGCAATTGTGCGTTGATTTTTGCAACGACCGCGGCATAGTCTGCGGCACCTTCAATATCAACAGTCACATCTGTAGTCCCAACCTTGAAAGTAATGGCCTTAAAACCTTCAATGGCATTCTGGGAATGATACATATTCAGAGCGTTGGAAATTTTTACGATCAGAGAGTCTTCACTGGAAGTCTCCACCCGGAGATAATCTTCATCAAAATATACAGTAAGATCAGACGCATCCCCGTCAGAGTTGAAGTTATCCGTATGATCCATGGTAATTGCAACATCTTTGGTGCTTCTGATTTTGCTTCCGTCTGCAGACAGAGTGGTCAGGTTTTCGATCACCAGATCGCCATCAGAACGATAGGAACCGATCTTGTTTACACCCCAAGTGTTTTTTGCGTCATATACAACGGTACTGTCAACAGCCGCCGCAGCATTTGTGGGAGACAAAGCATCTCCAGCATTCAGCTGAATGGTTTCAACACCCTTGATTTTGGGAGTAACATCCCGCTGATGATCTCCGCTTGCACCAAAGAATTCAGGAACAAGGTCAGCACGCAACAGATCGGTGCCGTCCAGATCTGTAATCCTGTCAGCAGAAGACAGGGAGTTGGACACTCCACCCACCAATTGATTCTGGGCCAGGTCTGCCATATAGAAAGTGTCGCCAGCCTTTCCTGCAAGCCTGTCTGTATCAGAGGTCAGGAAGACATCAGGTTCACCGTATGTAGGCTGGGGTTCGGGCTGGGGCTCAGGATTGGATTCTGCTGCCTCGATTACAGCTGCTTCAGCAGCAGCCTTGCTTTCTGCTGTGTGGTCAACGCTGTCAATGAGAGCCTTGAACTTGGGCAGATCTGCTTCAGGGGCATTGAAAATCTTGCTTGCAGTAAAATCAGAAACGGCAACCCTGTTGTTGAACTGATCCTGGGCATCGCCTTTATTTTCCGGCTGGCTTGCAGCAACAACCAGATCGGCCACAACCTTGCCCTTGGATTCGCCAGCCTCAAGTTTGGCCACCCAATAAGCAATACCTTCAGCATCGTCAGCCTTGGTCTTGTTCAGAGTGTTTTTGTAAATAAATCCGATGAAAGCTTCATTGCTGTTCAGGGTCTCTCCGAAGTAATTCTTTACAACATCAAGAGTCAGCATTTCATTGGCAGTTGCAGCCATATCCTTGCCATTGTTCTGCCAAAACTGATTTCCCTCTCCTTCTGATGCACGACCAAAAAGAGCCACGTACAGCTTGGAAACATCTGTTTGAGTTAACGCCATTTTGTTCTCCTTGTTTTTTGTTTAAAAAAATATAACACAATTCACAATTGCGGTTTTTTGCATGTTTTTACCTCCATACAAAAAGGCCCAAAAATACCACAAAAAGACCATGTTTTAAAATATTGCCATATTTACAACTATTTGATTGTCTCTGTAATGCCATTTCTATATGGGAGGCATGGTAAGAGACTATACACATCCCGGTATTGTTACAATCTTCCATACATGTGTCAACCCCGAATTCCTTTCAGAGAAAAAAATGATTCCAGGAACGGGGGCCTATTTAATTTCATTATTGTTAAGCAAAATATATACCAAAATGGGATCTGGTGTTGATTTCCCAGAAAATCTGTGCATGGTTTTTCTGGGAGAACCTTTTTTTTATTATATTATAGCTGGTTATGTGTGTTCTGTGTGTCTTGCCCTGTGTTGGATAAAAGATCCATGAAATGGAAATCTGCTATTTTTTTTGTATCAGTTTTGGCTGTATTTAAACATTGCCGGTGTCATATAGCCAGATGGGAGATTATTTTTGTGTCTTCCAGATTCTGCCATTTTTATCTGGCATCTTTCCCATGATCAGGGAATTTTCCGGGTGGAATGGGAATCAATTGGTTGTAAAATCCGGCAGTGGATTTGGTTTTGATTGAGATTGATTTGTTTCGATTTATAATTTGTGATAGTTAATTGTTTCGATTCTCTTTTATGCTTTATGGTGTATATCTGTTCGTGTGACTGGATATATATAAGGATGGAGAGAATGAAACAACTTCCTTTTTTGCTGATTTTTCGGGAGACAGAAAATTATGACAGAGGATACAAGGGAACATGCCGGGCCAGGAAGGGGGTACGAAAAAGCCTCTTTTGCTGAAGATCATCGTCTGGAGGACCGTCAGCTTTCGGTTGAAAATATGAGCGTGGAATTTCAGCCGGGGGAGGCGGAACTGCCGTACCATTTCAAGGTAAGGGATTATTCTGCCAGGGGACTTGGAATTCTGGTGAAAGAAGATTCCCGGATTCTGGAGATGCTCCATGTGGGAGATGTCCTTGAAATGAAATATTATCAGGGAGATGAAAGACCTGTCCCGGTGAATGTAAAAACCAGAATTCAACATATCACAAAGCCTGAGGGAGGACGGTTTCCCCAGCATTTGATTGTTGGTCTTCATATTGGTGATCCAGACTGAAGATGTTTGTTTTTCAACTGTCTGTTTTATCTTTTTGTTTTTATTCTAATTTACATGGTAACGTAACCGGGCGGTTCTGTCTGGTATGGGAGATGATCATATGAAGGTGTTTGGACGTTATTTTTTATGTGTATTGCTGCTGCTTTTGTCCTTTGGGCTTTGTTTTGCCTCGGCAGGGCAGGAAGAGACTGTTTTTCAGGTGGAAGCTGTCCAGCAGCAGACCATTGAAGGCAAGGACTGTGTTGCGGTGGTGTTTTCCCGGCCTCTGGACAGCCGGAAAAACATTAATCCCCATTTTTCCATCACCCTGAAAGACGGAAGTCCTGCGGCAGGGGCATGGGCACTGACAAAGGATGCCGCGCGGGCCTATTTTGTGAACATTGAGCCGGACACGGTCTATACTGTGCTTGTGAAAAAGGGGCTGCGTTCCCGGAAGGGCGATACACTGGAAAAAGATGCCCAATATGAAATTGCCACAAGGGCCATCCAGCCCATGATTGCCTTTGGCAGCAGCGGCCATATTCTGCCCTGGTCCCGGGAGTGTGTCCTGCCCGTGGATACAGTAAATATTGATAAGGCTGACATTGATTTTTTCAGGATCAGGCCGGAAAAAATCCATGTTTTTCGGCAGAATTTTGCCCGGCAGAAAAAGCTGTATTACCATGAAAGCAATGCGTTGCAGAAAATCAGTGACCTTGTGTATTCAGGCAGATGGGATCTGGATGTGAAAAAGAATCTGCGGACCCGGGTCAACCTGCCCATTTCCCATATCCGGGAACTGGAAACACCGGGCCTGTATTTTGCCGTGATCCGTGGTGCAGGGGTATATGACTATGGCTATTCCACGGTATTTTTCAGTGTCAGTGATATTGGGCTCCAGGCACGGATGTATAAAAATTCCATCCAGGTTTTTGCCCAGCGTATTTCCAATGGGGATTTCCTTTCCCGTATTATGGTGGAAGGATTTGATGCCAAAGGCCATCTCCTGTTTGAAGGGCTTACGGATAAAAAAGGGATTTATGAATACAGGGGGAACACGGGCGAGGCTGCCCTGATTGCTGCCCGGAGCAAAGGGAAGCATACGGGAAAAAACAAGGGGCAGATTACCTTTTTGTCCCTGGATATGCCAGCGCTGGATCTTTCCCTTTTTCACATGGGAGACCGTGCTGCCCGGCCCGTGGAATTGTTTGTGTACGGGCCAAGAAATCTGTATCGGCCCGGCGAAACCCTGGTGCTGGAAGGACTGCTCCGGGACCATGATGGAAAGATGGTTCCGCCCTTGCCCATTGAGGCAAAAATTTTTACGCCGGACGGCAGGATTGCCCGGGAATTTATCTGGAAGGGCGATGGGATGGGGCATTATTTTCGGGAATATGGTTTGTCCGATGATGCCCTGACCGGTCAGTGGCAGGTGGTCTTTTCCGGAGCAGGAAACGAGCTTGCAAGATATGATTTTCTGGTGTCGGAATTTTTGCCCGAACGCATGGAACTTGCCATTGGAAATCCTGGTAAAAAAGGGAATGACGGGCAGGGGGATGTGATTCTCAAGCACCAGGACCTTGCCGTTGCAGCACAGGGAAGATATCTCTACGGGGCTGCGGCGGAAAACTGCCGTGTGGATGCCATGGTTCATGTGTCTCCGGAACGGGAATTGTTCCGGGAAATGTGGCCGGGGTTTGAGTTTGGAAACGCCAGCAACCTTGTGAATCGCAGTTTTTCTTCCCCTGAAATCTTTCTTGATGACGAGGGAAAGGGGATACTGGATATTCCCCGCCAATGGGACGAAATTTCTTCTCCCCACAGGATTTCCGCCAACGTCAGTCTGCACGAGGATTCCGGTAAACCCGTTGTCCGCAGAAGGGTCTGGCAGGTGTGGCCGGCGCCGTCACTGGTGGGGGTGCGTTGTGCCGCAGAGGACAGGCAGGTGCAGCAAGACTCTGTTGTGAATTTTGAGATTGTTGTCCTGAACCGGTATGGACAGTCCCTTCCCATGAAAGGGGTGCAGGTGAAGCTGATCCGGGAAATCCGGGAATATTTCTGGGAATTTGCCAATGAACACTGGCAGTGGAAATGGTCGTCACGCTTTGTGCCTGTAGAAAGCCTTTCCCTTGATCTTTCGGGCAGGGAACCTGCAGGGGTAAGTTTCCCCGTGGAATACGGGCCTTATCGTCTGGAGGCAACCCATCCTGAATCAGGCTTTATGACCTCCTGTGACATTTATGCAGGATGGCAGCCGGAGGGAAACGACCGGGAAAACCTGAACCGGCCGGACCGCATTGACCTGACCCTGGACAGGAAACACTATGAATCGGGCGAAACAGTGCATCTGACACTGAAATCTCCACAAAAGGGAACCGGGTATGTGTTTGTGGAAGCAGATACCAATCTTGCCACCTTTCCCATGGAATTTACCAAGGGAAACAACGAAATGTCCTTTGTCGTACAACCGGAATGGAATAGCCACAACATATATGTCTCGGCTCTGGTGGTTCATTCTGAACACAAGACTTCCGGGGATAAAAGACTGCCAAAACGGTCTGTGGGCCTGGTGCGGCTGCCCCTGAACCGGGAATACCGGAAACTGGATCTGGATATCCAGCTGCCCAAAAAGATGATGCCGGGGCAGAAAATTCGTGTGCCGGTGCAGGTTGCCTGGGCCAGTGAATCCGATGGGATCGGTGGAGTCAATGGTGGCGGCGGAGTCAATGGTACCAATGGACCAGATGGAGACAAACGGGAATTGCCGCAGGATGTATATGTGGGACTTGCCGCTGTGGATACCGGCATCTTGAATGTAACGGACTTTCAAACACCGGATCCCTTTGGGTATTTTTTTGAAGGACGGCGGTACGGGGTACACTTGTACGATATGTATCAGAAGCTCATCAAACCCAATGACGGAAGCCTTGGTACGCCAAGGTTCGGCGGGGATATCATGGCCCTTTCACGGGTAGGCGGACAGATGCCGTCCACGGATGTGCGGATTATTTCCCTGCATTGTCTGCCTGTGAAGGCAGATGCTTCGGGCATGGCGGTTTTTTATCCGGAGATTCCGGATTTCAACGGGGAGCTGCGGTTCATGGCCTTTGCCTGGACAAGGGACTCTTTTGGAAAGGCCGAGCATAAACTCACCCTTGCATCCCCCCTTGTCACCAGCATGACCATGCCAAGATTTCTGGCAGCAGGGGATGAGGCAGCCTTCTTCCTCGGTCTGCATAATCTCACGGACATGGATCAGAGAGTTTCCATTGATCTGGCAGCAGACGGGCCGGTGAAGATTGCATCTGAAACCGCCATGCAGATCCGCCTTGATCCTGGGCAAAGAAAAACCCTGGAGATTCAGGCACGTGCAGGGCAGGGTGTTGGACGAAGCCGGATTTTCTGCAAAATGGGCGGGATCCGGGTGCCGAAGAAAAAGGGCCGGGGAACCAGAGAAATTTCTCTGAACCCGTCCTGGTTCATTGAAACCAGGTCTGCCTGGCCTGTCATGACAGATCACATGCGTACTGCCATTGCACCGGGAAAAAATCTGCTACTGCCCAAAAGCAATTTTCAGGGCATGGTTCCGGAAACCCTTGGCGTGCAGGGGGAGATTTCCCTGTTTCCCTGTCTGAATATTGCGGCACATATCCGGGAGCTTTGGGCTTACCCATATGGCTGTCTGGAACAGGTGATCAGTTCCATGTTTCCCCATGTACTCTTGTCCAAAAAGGATTTTTCCCGGCTGGGCATTGAGGCCCGCATGGACATGAAAGATGGGGAAGAAGAAAGGGAAGCGGATATCATTGCTGCGGGACTGCAGCAGATTCTGGAACGCCAAAAATACAACGGAGGTTTTGCCCTGTGGGATGCACGGGGGCAGGAAGACCCGTGGCTTACGGCGTATGCCGGTCATTTTCTGCTGGAAGCATTCCAGGCAGGGTATGAACCGGGGAAAACCGCCATGGACCAACTCACCAAACGACTGGTGACCTATGTCCGCAATCCAAAGGCGATTTTGCCGCCCTATGGTGTGAAGAATGCCAAGGCCTACAGGGCCATTACACAGGCCTATGCCGCTTATGTACTGGCACGGATGAAAAGCCTGACCCTTGGGGATGCCAGAAGTTTTTACCAGAGAGAACAGGGCAATATCCCAACGCCCCTGGGCCATGTACAGGCAGCCATGGCATTGTATCTTGCCGGGGACAGGAGCATGTCAGAAAAGGCCCTGGAAAATTCCTTTGCCGCTTCCCGAAAGGCACAGAAACAATCGGGCCGGCATGGGGAGGAAGAGCAATGGTTTGGAGATTATGGGTCTGCCCTGCGGGATGATGCCATGGCCTTTTATCTTGTGGGACAGCATTATCCGGGCTATCCGGGACTGAAAACCTGGTTGAAGAAGGTGAACAAACAGCTCGATAACACCCATTGGTTTTCCACCCAGGAACGAAATGCCCTGGTCATGGCAGGAGCACAGCTTTCTTCCATGAAAACAGAAACCTGGCAAGCCGATGTACTTGTGGACGGTAGTACCACGGTCATGAGAAATAATCGCCCGGCATCCTTTGGTTTTTTCCGGGGCAAGGCTGCCGGAGGGCTTGAAATCAGGAATCCCGGAGACAAGGAATTGTTTGTCAGCATTGATGTGACAGGAGCGCCAAAGGAAAAGCCCGGACTTGAACAACGCAAGGCCAAGATCAAAAAGCGGTTCCTGAACATGAACGGCCAGCCTGTTTCCGGCAGTACCTTTCATGTGGGAGATCGTGTGATTGTGGAATTGCAGTTCATGGGTGAAGTGCCCTTGCACAACGGCCTGGTCGTGGATCTGCTGCCGGCGGGTTTTGAGCTGGAAGATCCCAATCTGCCCAACAGTCCTGACATCAGCAGGATAACGGTCGATGGGCAATCCATTTCCCAGTGGCAGTCCAATGTGAGGGTCAGTCATTCTGAATACAGAGATGACCGCTTTGCGGCGGCAGTTTCCATGGGGGCGGATCAGTGGAAGCGGTTATATTATTTGATGCGGGCCACAGGTCAGGGCAGTTTTCTGAATCCGGTGCCGTTATTGGAAGATATGTATAATCCTTCCATCCGGGCGGTTGGAGATGGTGGTGCGGAGCGTATGGTGATCGCCCCTTGAAGGGGCTGATCCCTGACACGCTGCCATCAATCGTTTATCAAAAATCATGAGGAGGCAAGCAGATGCAATATATATCCCCAACCTCTGATATCTTCATAAAATATCTTTTTGGCAT
>PDWI01010513.1_pt1 | contig 10357 bp, 16 predicted proteins | sample 1430891 | NCBI WGS metagenome assembly PDWI01 (sample SAMN01162508, study PRJNA174530) | Oral metagenome, whole genome shotgun sequencing project. | biome: Marine environment; feature: Marine mammal; material: Swab sample of the gingival sulcus; isolation source: swab sample of gingival sulcus... | reverse complement strand
TTAATTTGACTGCTAATGCCTTTACTCGAAATGGATATTCATTTGTAGGATGGAATAGTCAGGCTGATGGAAGTGGAACAGGATATGCTGATGGAGCTTTATTTACTATGCCAGGACAAAATACAACAATCTATGCACAGTGGAGTGAGGATACAACAATCATCTCTATTTGTGGAGATCCAAATGCCGATAACTACGACGATCGCACAGGAAACAATATTGTTGTAGATAACTCTCTTTGTATCTATTCTGCCTGTAAAGATCCTGAAGCTCTTAATTATGATCCTGATCCAAATAAAAACGCGGATAACAGTCTGTGTGAATATGGTGGTACAGGTTGACCTGGAGGCGGATACGATCCAGAAAAACCACCAGAAGAACCATTTACAGGAAGTATCATAGATGATGTCTATCTTTATAACTACCGATGTGAGGATCTTATCAAAAACCTCAATGAACTTAAAGCAAAGTCTGTGTATTATAAGACCTTCATCCAAAACGATTCATCTTCTTATGTAAATCACAAAATTACATGGGGTCAATTCAAGAGAATACTCCAAAAATACGAATCACTTCTCAAAAATACACAGAGTATTTCTGACGCAATTAACTTGATCGAGAAGCATATGAATGAAGAAGTAGAACGAGAGATAGCAACAAAAATACTTATTGGCTCTCTTGAAGAGAGAAATAAAAATAATATCAAGTTCCCAACTCTCCCAACTGCTCCTAACATAAACGCATTTGATGATGTATCTCCATTTAGTATTTATGCACCATATATTCAACAATCGTACAATCTCTGTATTTTCCACGGAAGACACACAAAAAATGGCTTGCCGGTCAATCAAAAAACTGGTCAAGTTGATCCAAATGCTCCTCGACTTTTTGAATCAGAAGATGGTATCACTATAGCCGAAGTCATCAAATGACTTATCAATATAAGTCATAGTTGGGATGCTATTCCAGGACTCACTGGAGTTGGAGATCACCAAGAAAAAACACTTGAAGAAACAATTCGAACCATTCGATATTTCTATGGAACCAGACCAGCTGGAACTGGATCGACTCAAACAGGCTCAGCCCAAGTTGAATGAAACTGAGGTAATAATGCTATAAATGAACCGAATGAAAATGAGGTCGTCTGAGGATAATACATAAAAGTATACTTTCTCAAAATAAAGGAAATGACAAAATAATGTACATTTCCTTTATTTTTTATGAAAATATATTTCTACTGTAATTTATAAAGATTTTTCTTAATAATCGATAGTTTTATATTCATTCTTTTATAAAAATAATTTCCAAAGGTTCTTGTGGTAAAACAAAACCACCTCTATCTTTGTATCCCATATTACGATAAAAATTTTGAGATTCTTCGTTTGAAAGCGTACTTGTCATCAATATTGTATACCCTTTTTGTTTCATTGCTTGTTCCCAAAAAGACACCAATTTTTTCCCATATCCTTTCTTGCGATATTCTTTTTGTATAAAAAGCATATTTATAAATGGATGCTCATCCCAAAAGAGGCTATAACGCAGCCATCAAATAATTGTATTATTTTCTAAAATAACAATTATTTCTTTGTGTTCGATTTTTTTCTTCAATACTTGGTCATTTATATGTGTTTCTCGTTCTAAAAGAATATCAAAATCGTCTATTATAGCTTCTCTTATTGTCACCATACATTAAAATAATACAAAATAAAAACAGATGTAATTATAGAAATATTCTACTTTTTTACAAGCTCTTTTTTGTTTTCAATTACTCCACTTCCCAAAACTCGCTCTCCACGATAGATTACGCAAATCTGCCCTGGCGCAATGGCTCGTTGATTTTGCTCAAAATGAACCGTATATTTCCCATTTTGAAGGCGTGAAACCGTACAATTTTGATCCTCTTGACCATGGCGGATTTTCGCTTGATACGCTGTATTTTCTTGCAGAGTGCTTCATTTCCAATCACAGAGTATACATTCTCTCGAAAATAGAGAAAGCTCATCTTTTGTCCCGACAGTGATTTGATTTTTTTTGGCATCTTTTCCCACAACAAACAGCGCTGGACCACCGCCGATTTCTATTCCCTTTCGCTGACCGATTGTATAGCGATGAACTCCCAAGTGTGATCCGAGAATATTTCAATCTGTATCGACAATATCACCAGGATTGTCTTTGATTTTTTGAGCGAGAAATTCCTTCATAGGGACTTTTCCAATAAAACAAAGCCCCTGAGAATCTTTGCGATCAGCATTCGGAAGTCCTATTTCCTTGGCAATTTCCCGGACTTTTGATTTCTCAAGTGCTCAAATCGGAAACACTGCGTGAGACAATTGAAAATCCGAAAGTCTGGAAAGAAAATATGATTGGTCTTTTTTTGGATCAACTCCACGAAGAAGAATTTTTTTCTCATTCTCTCAAGGGAAATATGCCAAATGGTGTTTGCTAATTTTCTGAATATATGTTTCTAAAAAATCATAAACTCACGATATATTTTCTAAAATTTCAAATGCCGGAATACGAAGTATATGGTATCAATATTTTTTCAATTCATTCTTTCTATTTATATCTTTTTCTCTTTGCTCACTGTGAAAATTGCCATCAATTTCAACAATAAGCTTAAGTTCGTTGCAATAAAAATCAACAATAAAAGAATCAATGGCATGCTGACGAAGAAACTTGTATCCAAGAAGTTGTTTTTTTCGAAAAATATATTCCCAAGCAAGATACTCTGGATAACTTTGATTTTTACGCAGATACTTCGCAAATTGCTTTTTATCTGTAAGAAAATTTGGAAACACACCTCCCCTCGCCCCTCCTCAGTGAGGAGGGGAATTTTTTTCTTCTTCTCAGCAAATATATCAAGTTCGAGATGAATCACTGCACTGAAAATGAGTATTTTTTTCTCCCCCTCAGTGAGGGGGATCAAGGGGGTGTGTCCGAGCATAATCCTCAATCGATACTACCCTGGCATAATGCCCGGTTGCAACCCCATCATACCCAAGTGAAAGAGCTTCTTCGAGAAAAAGATCAAACTTAATAAGGTTGTTGCAAAAAACATCTGGATTTGGGGTATTGCCTTTTTCGTATTCTCGATAGATATAGTCCACAATTCTCGATTCATACTCAGCTCGATAGTCAAAAGTATACAGCGGCACATCAAGAAATTTTGCCACCTCTTTTGCGACTTCAAGATCTTTTTTTGTTGTACAGTTTACATTGGCTTCATCGAGATAGTTGATCATAAATCCGCATGATATTTCATACCCTTCTTGTTTCAAGAGATAAGCCGAAACGGCAGAATCTACTCCACCAGAAAGTCCAACAAGAATTTTTTTATTTTTGTTCATATATTATCGAATAATTGTTCGTTTTTAATAATTTGTACAAATATTATTTAATATTTGCTCATTTTACAGTTTCTAAGAAGAAATCTTCAAGAGAGTTATTGAGCTCACTGACCGGCATTTGCGTCAAAATTTTTCCTTTGTGGATAATGGCAAATCGATCACAGAGCACCTCAACATCCGAGAGAATATGAGAATTAAAGAAGATTGTCTTTCCTTGTTTTTTGAGCTCTTGGAGAATATCTTTTATCATCACACGGCCCAGTGGATCAAGTCCACTCATCGGCTCATCGAGAAAGATAATCTCTGGATCGTGGATGATGGCTTGTGCAATTCCAATTCTCTGGAGCATTCCTTTTGAATACGTTGAAAGTCGCTTTTTACGCGCATCAAAAAGTCAGACTTTTTTGAGAAGATCTCCTTTTCTTTTTTCCAAAATATCATGTGGCACCCTATAAAATGATGCCGAGTAATCCAAAAATTCTTCTCCTGTCAAAAACTTATAAAAATAAGTATGCTCGGGCATAAATCCAATTTTTTTTTGAATTTCTTGTTCGCGTGGTGATTTGCCAAAAAGAGTCACTTCCCCACAGTTTGGCTGCAAAATTCACAAAATGATTTTGAGGGTTGTTGTCTTCCCAGCGCCATTTGCACCAATAAATCAAAACACTTCTCACCTATTGACCGAAAAAGAAATATCGTCAAGAATGGTCGTCTTGCCGATCGATTTAGAAACATGAGAAAGTGAGAGTGAAGTGGTCATTTTTTAGGGAATCTTAGGAGTGATATGAACACAAATTTCAGTAACTTCAAAACCCTCTGGAATATTTTTGATCTTGATATTTTCTATCGGAAAGTCAGTACAGTATTCACCGGCATCATTGATAAGATGTGCATGTGGTGCGATATTACACTCATAATACGTCTTGCCACCCAGTCATGGTACACGTCGCAATTTTCACTCTTCGGCAAGGCTTTCAAGATTTCGATAAATCGTGGCTTTTCCAACTTTTGGGTGCGTTTTTTGGACTTCCAAAAAAATATCCTCGGCAGTACGATGATTACAATCACAAACCTTACAGATGGTTTCAAGATATTGGTGTTTTCGCATATGCCAATTATGTACATTTTTTTGAAAAAAGCAAGAAAAAATTCTCTTTTGAGAACTATTCTCGTTATTCTTTTGACAAAAAACGACTTTCGAATACAATACATATGCATGCTGAAATAGCTGCTTTATTTCATAACTTTTTGCTGTATGAAAAAAACAATTTCTCGACTCAATCACTTGCTCTCTGCAAGCACCGTCCTCTCTCAAAAAGCTCGACTCTGTCACTGGAACTATGAGGGATTTGATTTTGTCGATATGCACGAGCGATTCGAAGAAATCTATACTTATTTTTCTGACCTCGCTGATGTTCTCGCTGAGCGAATCCGAGCACTTGACGCTTTTCCAAAAGCAACATTTGCAGAATATATCAAGACAACAGAAATTAAAGAAAAGAAAACCATCAAAAGTGATAAAATGATACAGACTCTTATCAAAGATATTTCTCATATCACTGGTGAACTGCGAACTTGGCTCAAAAATGAAAATGATGTCGTCACCGAATCAATATTTATGGATACTCTCACTGAACTCGAAAAAAAGCTCTGGATGCTCAAATCTTCATGATCAAAATCCTCAGCAAAATAATACTATTTGACTTTATATAAGAGTTTTATATACTCTTATTTACTATTTTTTAACCCTTTTTTATTATGACTTTTCAAGATGAAAACACACTGTTTTTTAATCAGGTAAAAATCGATGAGGCAGCTCCGATTTTTGATCTTCCTGCCTATGATCCTACAAAGGATGATGTGATTCAAGTTTCAAGTAAGGATCTCAAAGGAAAGTGGAGCATTCTCTTCTTCTATCCTGCTGACTTCACTTTTGTCTGTCCAACTGAGCTCAAAGATATGGCAGATGCAAAATCTCAATTTGATGAACTTGGTGTTGATGTCTATGCGATCTCTACTGATACTGTCTTCTCACACAAGGCTTGGGTCGAGCACGAGGGACTCATGAAAGATTTCCCATATATTATGCTTGCAGATCACACCCTTGATATCGCAGAAGCCTACAATCTTCTTGGCGAAGACGGAACCGCTGGACGAGGAACTTTTATCATCGATCCAGAAGGAATCTGCCGAGGAGTCGAGATTACAAGTGGGCCACTTGGTCGAAATAGCGATGAACTCCTACGAAAAGTGGAAGCACTCCAATATATGGAAAAAAATCCAGGAACTGCCTGTCCAGCAAAATGGGCAGTTGGAAATAAAACCCTTTCTCCATCAATCAAAATTGCTGGAAAAGTAGAAGAAGAACTTAAATAATAGCGAATTTATTTCATTTGAATTCTTACTATAAAATATACTCAAGATCTCAGTAAAAATTTCCTCATACGTGGGGAAATTTTTATTTGACTTTTTAGAAAAATGCATAATGTATATAGTTAGATTCGAGAAAAAATACATGTAAATACGATTTTCATTATCTTAAAAAAACTTATGATCAGGCTCAGAAAATTACAAAAAAATGAACTCGATGACTATAAATATTGGAAGCTTCCAGTCCATGAGTATCACAAATTTAATGATCCCTATTTTAAAAAAAGAAGCAAGCAAGAAGTCGAAGATCTCATAGAAAAATACAAAACTCAGATTCCAGAAAATATCAAGATCATCTCCAATGAAAAAAACCAGATCATCTGAGAAGTCAACTGGTATTGGAAATCAAAAGAAACACTCTGGCTCGAAGTTGGGGTCGTGATTTTTGACAAGGAATTTTGGGGACAATGAATTGGATACGAAGCCCTCTACAAATGGATACATGAAATATTTGAAGAAAAGCCAGAAATCATAAGGATCGGACTGACTACCTGGTCAGGAAACAAAAGGATGATGCAGCTCGCAAAAAAACTCAAACTCAAAGAAGAGGCGCGATACAGAAAAGCAAGAATTGTCGATGGGCAGTATTTTGATTCTGTCAGTTATGGAATCCTCAGAGATGAATGGGAAAAAATAAAGAGAATACAAAATGACTCTATTGACTTTTAAAAAAAATTTAATACCATGCCTGAAACCATTGATGACAATGCGTCTATATGCAAAATGGTAAAAAATATCAGCGCATATATACCTTTGTTCCAATAAAAATTTATTTTTTAATCTTCTTAACTATGAAAGATAAAATCCAGACCATTATAGGTTCGATTATGCTTATTTGACTCATTTTTTGAATTGCCTATTCTCTCTACAATAGAAATTTCAAAGATCCAGAACTCATTGTTGTCAAGCAAACTTCGGTTGAAGCTCCTATAAAAAATGCTCTCTTTTGGTATGAAACAGAACTCGAAAAAATATCTTTTGGTATAACTCCACAGCTCTCTGCAGAGGGTTCAGACTTTACAAAAAAACTCTATGATACGCTCAAGGCAAGTGGTACGGTAAGCGATCAAATAGAAACAATGTCAAAAAAAGCTACGCAAAAAATGATCGAACTTGATGCCTACAGAGGGACTGAGCCAAATGTTTGGAAAATCGCACAAGAAAAAGGCTACTCTCATATTGTGATGGTTACGATTGTGGACGCAAGATGGAAGAGAAACAAACTTGAAAATGCTACCTATCAAATCAGTATCTACGCTACCGGTGACAAGGCCCTCATTTGGGAAGGAAAAATCGAGAGACTCGCAGGATTTTTTGGTGGAATGCCCGAGAGTGACGCAAGTATCGCTGCCATCAAAAAAGCCCTCAAAGAAGCAAAAATTATAGAATAAGAGAAATGCCCTTATTGACTTTTAGGAGAAATTTCATAGTATATTTGCTCGCATTATTTCCTCACAAAATAATTTCTTATGAACGAAAAAATTGAAATTCCACGAAGTAAAAACAAACTCCTCTTCGTTGTTGGAGGTTCGATACTTTTTGTTGTACTTGGTGTTTGGCTCTTTTTGAATGCTGAGAGCTTTCGAGATCACGCTTTCAAAATACTCAGGAATCCTCTCATCATCCAGTGAATTGGGATATTGGGAATCGTATTTTTTGGTGCAACGGGAATATTTGGAATCAAAAAACTATTTTCCACACAAATAGGACTTACAATTGATTCCACTGGAATCACCGATCATTCCAATGCATCGAGTATTGGACTCATTGAATGGAAAGATATCACAGATATCACTCCGAAGCAAATTATGTCCACAAAATTTCTCCTAATTCATGTTGCAAATCCACAGGAGTACATCGCAAAAGCAAAAAATGCAATCACTGCAAAACTGATGAAATCAAACATGAAAATGTATGGAACACCACTTTCGATTACATCAGCTTCTCTCAAATACGATTTTGAAAAACTCGAAACACTGATACAAAATACGTTTGCAGAAAAGAAGAAATCTGAAAAAAGTTAGACTGACTTTAGTGGGATACAATAAGTTATTACAAAAGATTTAATTGTATAATTTTTATTCCAATTATGAATACTCTCAAAGAAATCAAAGATACGACCACCTCCGATGATGCAACCTTGAAAATAAGAGAAGCATCGAGGGCTATTTGTTTTGATGAGAACAATCTCGTTCCTCTCCTATTCGTCTCAAAATACAACTACCACAAACTTCCTGGTGGCGGAATTGACAAAACAGAAAATAAGGAGCAAGCACTCAAGAGAGAATGCCGAGAAGAAATTGGCAGTGAAATCGAAGTACAATGAGAAGTCGGTAAAATAATCGAGTTTCGTTCAAAGTGGGACTTGAAACAAATATCCTATTGTTATTATGGAATGATAACTTCAAAAGGTGAACCTGATTTCACCGAAAAAGAACTAAGTCAAGGTTTCCAAATTGTCTGGTTGCCTCTAGAAGAGGCTATTTCCACAATTGAAAATGACACACCCAAAGACTACGAAGGCTCTTTTATACAAAAAAGAGATTTGGAATTTCTGAAAAAAGCAGAGCAAATACTGCAAGAAAAAAAATAATTTACTAAAAGTACCAGCTTCAAAGCTCCGCACTACACAGAGCAAAAGCTCCTCAATATTCTTAACACATTACACTCTATGGAAACAATCTTTTTTAAACAAAGAAGTCAAAAAAAATCAATGTTACTTTTTGTCTTCTATTGCTTTTTTATTCTTTTGGTCACAATTTTTATTGGTTCTGGACAATGAGGAATATTAGATTTTATAAATTCTTTTAACAAACCAGTCATCCCTACCATAATCATAGCAATACCACTTCTCTTCCCAATATTGTATCTGAAAAAATTCACAAAAAGAACAATTGAAATAAATCTTGAGGAGAAGCATATTGTCATAAATGACAAAGAAAAGCGTATTGAGTTTTCTATTAGACAAATAGATTGTATCAAAATTCACGAACCAAGAGCCAATACTCTGAACCTCTATTCTCAATGAGAACTCTTATATAGTTTTGATACAGGAGAAAACGATGGTGGAAAATCCCTCACAAACCTTGCAGAGTCAATAATCCAAAAAGGTCACTTCGAAAAAGTTGTCAAAAAGAAGAAAATAATTGGCGGAGAGATGGATACTTTTGAATATACCAAAAAATAACATTACACATACATAATGACAGCTCATCTATTTGACCTGAACTTTATTTTGTATTCTGTAGCATAAGTTTTTCTCTTTGGGAATATGGAGCATATTTGAGGTTACATTGACTTTTAGGGGTAAATCGATAATATGTTCGTATATTTATATATTATGTATAATCATTTTTTTACAATTTAATGATTTGCAGAAAAACTTTAGAAAGAGGAACAAAAATTTAATTTTTTTAAATACAATAATGAATCAATTAGAATATTTTGATGATCAACCACAAATTCAAGTAAGTGCAACATCTGATCAAAGGGACGAATTAAAGGATATTTTAGTTAATGCAACAGATTCGGAAATAGACAATATCTTTAATGTTGTTCAAGCAAAAATACAAGAAGCTGTTGATCAAAATTCTGAATGGAATTACGAAAACGTACAGATAGTTTATAATAATGATATGGGCTGGATTGGAGGTGAAATTCGTAATACAAATGGTGACTTATTAAAGATTTTTGTATTCAAAGAAGATGGCTCCAACATATCATCTCCTAATGTTGAATTATCAATTCATAATGGACCAACAATTCATTATAATGAAGAACACGAAGAGGAGGAAAGAATGTGGGTTAGTGATGTAGCTGGAGTTGAGTATGAATTTGGTATGAGTTGTGAATATTTAGAGGAATTTATGTCACAAGTTAGAGATACTATTTCAAGAAAACTTGCTACATGTTTGCTAAAACCAGAGGAGGGGATAAAAAAATGACCTCTCCACTTCGCTCCGACCATGTTGCACTCTCGCTCTGCAAAGCTACAATCGGACACATAACATAGTATATCTAGCTCGTTCGTGCTCTCGCTCGACGCATACTTGCTTCCATAATAATTGATAAAATGGAATGGGGCAAATATCAGATATACTAAACGCTCGCCATAAAAATCCAAAGCCTTCCAGCTCTGGATTTTTTTAAAACCTTATAATCCTATTTTATATTCTATACATATATAATCTTTTCTATTCTAGAATATGGAGCGTATTTAAGGTTATATTGACTTTTAGGGGAAAAATAATAGTATGTTGGTGTATTTATATGTTGCATTTCATATTAAAATAAACAATACAAAAAAGCATATCTAGTTTTTCCCAATATAAAAACCAATTCCGAAAAACTAGATATGTTGTTTTTGTCCAACATTTAAAATAATTGAATAATATGAGCAGACTACAAACAATAGAAAATCGATTGAAAGAAATAAATGGAACTGTGTTTCAGGAACTTTGCGATAGTTATTTAGCGATTAAAGATAATAATTACTTGGCTATATCAAGAACAGGAAGCCAAACAGGAAAGCAAAAGACCACAAAAGGAACACCAGACACATTTTTTCAATTACCAAATGG
>PDWI01010511.1_pt1 | contig 10357 bp, 3 predicted proteins | sample 1430891 | NCBI WGS metagenome assembly PDWI01 (sample SAMN01162508, study PRJNA174530) | Oral metagenome, whole genome shotgun sequencing project. | biome: Marine environment; feature: Marine mammal; material: Swab sample of the gingival sulcus; isolation source: swab sample of gingival sulcus... | reverse complement strand
CCCGAGGAAAGAGCTGCCCCGGTCCCGGCGTCTCGCCGCTCTCTCCCTCCCGGGCATGAAGAAGGTCCGCTCGAAAGGGAGGTCGATCTCCTGGGTGGCGAAGCACTCGGGGCACTCGACCTCGATGGCCGTGTCCACGCCGCAATCCACCCGGTCGAACTCGTCGACCAGGAAGTCGGCGTCGCGCATGGTCAGGTCCTCAATGAACCTGCGCCGCTCGCGTGACTCGACGCCCTCGACCTCGCTGACTCGGAAGGCGAGCATGGCCGACAGCATCTTGTCGCCGGCGCTGCGGCGAAGCTGGGGCAGACGCCGCTCGTCGGCGCCGGTCATCAGCCGGAACCAAACCCGCTTACCCGAGTCGGGAAGCACGGTCTCGAAGCGGTTACCGTCGGTGAAGGCGGCGCGGCTCTCCTCGGAAAGGGGTCGGCACGGCAGCTCGCGCAGGTCGAGCTCCCACTCGATGCGCGCCCGGCAGCCGTCGCTTTGGCAATTGACGGCGAAGGCGTACTCGGGTCCGTAGGTCAGGGCTCGGATCTGGAGCAGCGCGTAGAAGCGGTCCCCCTGGAGCACCTGGCCCCAGTCGATGTCCTTTTCGCCGAAGTCGTAGGGCCCGGCGTCGACCGTCTCCTCCCAGCACGCGGCCAGCAGCTCTTCGACCTGGCCGCCGGACTTGGCCAGCTTGCGGTCGGACAGGATCCGCTCCTCGCGGACCTTCATCCCTCGGATGCGTCCCGTGAGCCCCGTGGGGCAGATGATGATCTCGGACATCGGCGTGCACCTCCTCGTGCGAGCGGTCTCCAGGAGGGCAAAGCAGCGGGAGGACAAGACGGGGACAGGGCTGACGGGGGTGAGGCAGCCCAACACGTTCTCGCCGACCCGCTGTTGTTCTCCGCTGCGAGTTCCGACGAGCCCCCCCCCGATTCCGATCAAAACCCGCCTGCATCCGGTTGACGAGGAAGCCGCTCTGGAGTAGGAACTTGAGTCTCAGGCAGTTGATGAAGTGTGCAAACTAGGAGCAGCGTGTGCCCGCAGATGATCGCTGGCTGTCGGTCGATGAGATCGCAGAGCACCTCGGTGTGAGTAAGGACACCGTGTACGGGTGGCTCACCAGCAAGGGCATGCCCGGACACCGGGTTGGTCGCTTCTGGAAGTTCAACAAGGACGAGATCGACGAATGGGTCCGCGCCGGTGGCGCTGCAGCCAAGGTCCCCGAGGATGATGCCTCGACAGGCAGCGACGAGGGCGAGGAACCATGACGAGCCGCGACGATCAGGGCTCGCGCCCGGGCGGCTCTGCGGGACCACCAGCACCCCAGTCGGCGGCATCCAGCTCCCGTTCAGAGGCTGCGTCTGGTTCGGCACCTCGCGCGGGGGCGGGCTTGCTGCCCGCAGTGTCTCCTCCCAAAGGTGGCGGCGCTATTCGTGGGATGGGGGAGAAGTTCGCCGCGAACCCGGTAACGGGTAGTGGGTCCATGACGGTGCCGTTGGCCGTCAGTCCCGGTCGAGCCGGGTTCGGCCCGCAGTTGTCGTTGTCTTACGACTCTGGATCCGGCAACGGCCCCTTCGGCTTCGGCTGGTCGCTCTCCGTGCCAAGGATCAGCCGCAAGACGGACAAAGGGCTGCCTCAGTACCGGGACGCCGAGGAATCCGACGTCTTTCTTCTGTCGGGTGCCGAGGATTTGGTGCCGATGTACCGGCAGGATACCGACGGCACCTGGGTCGCCGGCCATCCGGGCCACGCACGAGACTCCGTCGAATCCTGGGTGCGAGACGCATCCGGCAGCTTGGTTGTCCACGAAGACGAAGTCGACGGCTACCGCGTCCGTCGCTACCGGCCGCGTGTCGAGGGGCTGTTCGCGCGCGTCGAGCGATGGACCGAGGCGGCGACCGGTGACGTCCACTGGCGCTCGATCACTCGCGAGAACGTCACCACCATCTACGGGAAGGACAACCGCTCCCGCGTCCTCGACCCGAGCGAGAGCGGTTCACCCCATCCGAGGCGCGTGTTCGAGTGGCTGATCTGCGAGAGCTACGACGACAAGGGCAACGCGATCGCCTACGAGTACGAGGCCGAGAACGATGTCCAGGTCAACCGGATGCGCGCGAACGAGCGCAACCGGGTACGGACAGCAAACCGCTACTTGAAGCGTATCAAGTACGGCAACCGCGTCTCCCGCCTTGTCCAACCGGACCTTGCGGCTGCCGAGTGGCTGTTCGAGGTGGTGTTCGACTACGACGAAGACCACTACAAAGAGCTGCCTCCCGAACCTGGCATACCCGCCGCTGAACAGCATCGCTTCGCGCGCGCATCCATCGACACGAATGGGCTTTGGCCGGTGCGTCCGGACCCGTTCTCCGTGTACCGATCAGGCTTTGAGGTCCGGTCCTACCGGCGGTGCCGCCGGGTCTTGATGTTCCATCGTTTCGACGAACTCGGACCCGACCCTTGCCTCGTACGGGCGACCGAGTTCGACTACGAAGACGTCGACCTCACTCAGCCCCTCACCGTCGACGACGAGTTCGCCCATCAGGGCAGCACGCGCTACGCGTCGTTCATCCGTCGTGTCGTCCAATCCGGCTACGTCAGAGACGAGGCGACACCCGTCGAGGTTCGAGGCGGCTTTCGCTACGTCACGTACCTCCAGAAGTCGCTCCCACCACTCGAGTTTGAGTACAGCAAGGCGCAGATCCAGGACGAGGTGCACCGACTCGACGAGGAGAGCCAGGAGAACCTCCCGATGGGGGTCGACGGCAGCGTCTACCAGTGGGTAGACCTCGACGGCGAAGGCCTCTCCGGCATCCTGACGAAGCAGGGGGGGGGCGTGGCTCTACAAGCCGAACCTCGGCGACGGGAAGTTCGGCGCGATGCAGACCCTGCGCAGTCAGCCGTCGCTCCTCGCGCAGGCCGCTGGCGGCGAGCAGTTGCTCGACCTTTCCGGGGACGGGCAGCTCGACGTGGTAGCGTTCGCCGGAGCGACGCCAGGCTTCTATGAGCGCAGCTATGACTTGAAGACTGGCGACTCGGGCTGGGAGTCGTTCAGAACCTTCCGACAGCTCCCCAACATCCGCTGGGATGATCCGAATACGCGCTTCGCCGACCTGAGCGGGGACGGGCACGCCGACGTGCTCATCACCGAGCACGAGGTGTTCACCTGGTACCGGTCGCTCGAGGAAGAAGGGTTCGACGCGGCTCAGCAGGTGCGCAAGCCCTGGGACGAGGAGAAGGGGCCGCGCCTGGTCTTCTCCGACGGCACGCAGTCCATCTACCTCGCGGACATGAGCGGCGACGGGCTCACCGACCTGGTGCGCATTCGGAACGGGGAGGCCTGCTACTGGCCCAACCTCGGATATGGCCGCTTCGGCGCCAAGGTGACCATGGACAACGCGCCACGGTTCGACCACCCCGATCAGTTCAGCCAATCGCGGCTCCGCCTGGCGGACATCGACGGCTCCGGCACGAACGACATTCTCTACCTAGGTCGCGACGGCGTTCGCATTTACTTCAACCAGGCCGGCAACGGGTGGAGCGAAGCTCGCCAGCTCCATGCGTTTCCCCCCGTCGACAGCCTGTCCTCGGTCACCACGACGGACCTGCTCGGCAACGGCACCGCTTGCCTAGTCTGGTCCTCGCCTTTGCCGGCCCATGCGAGGAGCCCAATCCGCTACATCGACTTGATGGGCGGGAACAAGCCCCACCTGCTCACCAAGTCGATTAACAACCTCGGCGCCGAGACCCATGTCACCTACGCGCCGTCGACGAAGTTCTATCTGGACGACAAGCGAGATGGAAAGCCCTGGATCACGCGCATCCCGTTCCCGGTCCACGTGGTGGAGCGCGTCGAGACCTACGACCGCATCAGCAAGAGCCGCTTCGTCACGCGCTACGCCTACCACCATGGCTACTTTGACGGGCACGGGCGGGAGTTCCGTGGCTTCGGCCTCGTCGAACAGTACGACACCGAGGAATTCGCGGCACTCAGCGCGAGCAACGTCTTCCCGACGGGGGCGAACATCGAGGCCTCGTCCCACGTCCCGCCGATCCTCACGAAGACGTGGTTTCACACCGGCGTGTACCTGGGGCGCGACCATGTCTCCAACTACTTCGCCGGTCTGCTCGACGCACACGATACGGGCGAGTATTTCCGGGAGCCTGGCTTTTCCGACGCGCAGGCACGGGAGCTTCTCCTCGATGACACCATCCTGCCTCCCGGTCTCACGGCGGATGAGGAGCGCGAGGCCTGCCGAGCCCTGAGGGGATCCCTGCTGCGTCAAGAGGTCTATGCCCTCGACGACAGCGAGAGACAGGCGCTGCCCTACGCGGTCACCGAGCGCAACTACGGGGTGAAGCGACTCCAAGAACCCGGCGAAAACCGCCATTCGGTATTCCTCACGCACCCCCGCGAAGAGGTCGTCTACAACTACGAGCGTACGCTGGTTCCCATACTGGGAGGGCAGCTTGTCGACGAAGCGACGGCGGCAGCGAATCCCAACGTCGAATGGCTGCTCGACCCTCGTGTAGCCCATTCCGTGACGCTCGAAGTCGACAACTTCGGCAACGTCTTGAAGGCCGCGAGCGTGGGCTACGGTCGGCGCTTCGTCGATCCTTCGCTGCCTCAGGCCGCGCAGGACGAGCAGGTCAAGACGCACGTGACCTACACCGAAAACCGGGTCACGAATTCGATCGATGGCGTCTCCGCCTATCGAACGCCGCTCGCCTACGAGGCCCGCACCTACCACCTGACTGGCTACGGTCCCAGTGGCGTAGCAGGCCGTTTTCGTGCCGAGGACCTCGTCACTCCAACGGGTGCGGTTCCGACTACGTACGACGCCATCTTCGATGGGGAGTTGGAATACGAGGAGGGGCCAACCGGTGGCAGGCAGCGGCGCCTGATCGAGCACGTAAGGACGGTGTTTCGCCGTGACGACTTGGTGGACGCTCTCCCGCTGGGACAGCTGCAGGGCATGGCGTTGCCCTTCGAGACCTACAAGCTCGCGTTGACACCGGGCCTTGTACGCCAGGTCTTCAACGAGAACGGCACCGTGAACAGGGTGTCGGACGCCATGCTCGACGGGACGGGCGCCACACCGGGAGGCCGGTACGTCCACACGCGGAACGAAGCGGACGTGCTCGATGCAAACTGGTGGATCCCTTCCGGGCGCGTCTTCTTCTCACCGGGCTCGGGTGACACCGCCGCGCAAGAGCTCAATCACGCGCGGGCGCACTTCTTCCTGCCGCATCGGGCCCGCGACCCATTTCACACCGCGGCAGCGAGTACCGAGAGCTTCGTCGAGTACGACAACTACGACCTGATGGTCCGGGAGACGCGGGACGCGCTCCAGAATCGCGTCACCGTAGGCGAGAGGCACCAAGACCCCACCCAGCCCCTCGTTGCGATCGGGCAGGACTACCGGGTTTTGCAGCCCGCCCTGGTCATGGACCCGAACCGCAACCGCACGGCGATTGCGTTCGACGCCCTGGGCATGGTCGCCGGCACCGCGGTGATGGGCAAGCCGGAGGACAACCCGGCGGTTGGCGACAGATTGACCGCGGCGTTCCGCCCTGACCTGACGCAAGCAGAGCTCCATGCATTTCTCGCTGCACCGAAGGGCCCGATCGCCGCGCAGCTGCTGGCCGATGCCACGTCGCGAGTCATCACCGACCTGAGCGCGTACTTCCGTGAGCCGGATTCCGCTAGCAAGCCGCCAGCCTTCGCCGCCACCCTCGCGCGCGAGACCCATGTCGGCGAGCCTCTCCCGCCGGGTGGTCTTCGGATCCAGACCAGCTTCTCCTATTCGGACGGATTCGGGCGCGAAGTACAGAAGAAGGTCCAGGCCGAGCCTGGGCCGGTGCCCGTTCGCGATGCAGGCGGCACCATCGTGGTCGATGCCGACAACCAGCCCCAGATGACGCCGAACGACGTGAGCCCCCGCTGGGTGGGTAGCGGCTGGACGGTTTTCAACAACAAGGGCAAGCCGGTCCGACAATACGAGCCCTACTTCACGGACACGCACCGCTTCGAGTTCGACGTTCGGATCGGCAAGAGCCCGGTCCTGTTCTACGATCCGGTCTCCCGCGTGGTCGCGACGCTGCACCCGAACCACACCTGGGAGAAGGTCGTCTTCGGTCCGTGGCAGCAGGTGACCTGGGATGTGAGCGACACCGTGCTGGTTGCGGATCCAGACGCCGATCCTGACGTCGGCGACTTCTTCGAGCGCCTTCCCAACTCCGAGTACATCCCCACCTGGCACGCGCGCCGGCAAGGTGGCGCTTTGGGCCCACAAGAGCAAGCCGCGGCCCGCAAGTCCGAAATGTACGCCGATACGCCTTCGGTGGCCCATGCCGACTCGCTCAGTCGAACCATCCTCACCGTAGCGCACAACCGCTTCAAACATAGCAACGCACCGGCAGCCGCTCCGCCCACCGAAGAGTTCTACGCGACGCGGACCGTGTTCGACATAGATGGCAACCAGCGCGAGGTGGTCGACGCCAAAGACCGCGTCGTCGTCCGCTACGACTACGACATGCTGGGCAATCGCATCCATCAATCCAGCATGGAAGCGGGTCGGCGATGGATGCTGGGGGACGTCGCTGGAAAGCCCCTGTATGCGTGGGACAGTCGTGAGCATCGGTTTCGCAACGTCTACGACCAGCTCCAGCGACCGGCCGAATCGTACTTTCTCGATGGGGGCGCTGGTGCGGAGCTACTGGTCGGTCGCACCGTCCATGGTGAATCCCGCCCAAACCCCGAAGCGACCAACCTGCGCGGGAAGGTCGTCGAACTGTTCGACCAAGCGGGCGTCGTCACGAGCGACGACTACGACTTCAAGGGCAATCTCCGGAGTAGCTCCCGGCAGCTTGTGGACACCGTTGAGCAGAATGGACTGCCGGAGCCGGCGTACAAGAACACGGTCGACTGGTCCGGAAACGTGACGTTGATGGCCGAGACGTTCGTCAGCCAGACCCGGTACGACGCACTGAATCGTCCCGTGCAGGTGGTCGCGCCCCACAGCGACCAGCCGGGCGCCAACATCAACGTCATCCAGCCCTCCTACAACGACGCCAACCTGCTTGAGCGCATGGATGTCTGGCTCGATCACGCGGGCGTCCCGGCCGCACTCATCGACTCGGCAATCATGGCGCCTTCCGCGGTGGGCGTTGCCAACATCGATTACGATGCCAAGGCGCAGCGGCTGCGTATCGACTACAGGAACGGCGTCGCCACGCGCTACCGCTACGATGCGGATACCCTTCGCCTGGTCCACCTGTACACGCGGCGGGGCGCGACTTTCACCGGCGACTGCGACAACCCTCAGCCACCGCCGGCAACCATCGCGCCGCCGGATGATCCTCCAGCGACTCCGTGCGGGGTGCAGAACCTGCACTACACCTACGACGCCGCCGGGAACATCACCCACATCCAGGACAGCGCGCAGCAGACGGTCTACTTCAACAACACGCTCGTCGCCCCGACCGCCGACTACACCTATGACGCTATCTTTCGGCTGATCGAGGCAACCGGGCGGGAGCATCTCGGCCAGGTCGGTGGCCCGCCGATTCCGCACTCCTACAACGACGCACCGCGTGTCGGGCTGCAGCACCCGAATGACGGCAACGCGATGGGGCGCTATCTGGAGCGCTACATGTACGATGCGGTCGGGAACATCCTGTCGATGCAGCACCGTGGCACCTCCCCGAGTAATCCGGGCTGGACTCGAAGCTATGCCTACAGCGAGCCGAGCCAGCTCGAGGCGGCCAAGGCCAGCAACCGACTGACGAGCACGACCGTCGGCAACGGTGCTCCGGTCACCGCGACCTACAGCGCGGCTGGGGACGGGTACGACGCGCACGGCAACATGTTGAAGATGCCGCAGCTGCAGATCATGCGGTGGAACGAGCGCGACCAGCTCCAGATGACGCAGCGCCAGGCCGTCAATCAGACCGACGCCGACGGCGCGCAACGGCAGGGCGAGCGCACCTGGTACGTCTACGACGCTGGGGGACAGCGGGTTCGCAAGGTCACGGAGCTAGCGAACGGCCAGATCAAGGACGAGCGCATCTACCTCGGCGGCTTCGAAATCTACCGCAAGCCGGGCGCCAACGGTCTCGTGCGGGAAACGCTGCACATCATGGATGACATGCAGCGCATAGCCCTGGTGGAGACTCGAACCCGAGGGAATGAACCGGGCATTCCTGCCGAGCTTGTGCGGTATCAGTTCAGCAATCATCTGGGCTCCGCGAGCTTGGAGCTTGACGATCAGGCGCGAGTAGTTTCCTACGAGGAATACACGCCCTACGGAAGCACTGCCTATCAGGCGGTACGAAGCCAGACGCAGACGCCGAAGCGATACCGGTTCACCGGAAAGGAACGCGATGAGGAGAGCGGGCTCTACTACCATGGCGCTCGGTACTACGCGCCATGGATCGGGAGGTGGGTCAGCGCGGACCCGATCGGCCTGGAAGGTGGCGGCAATCTCTACGCCTACGTAAGTGGCGGCAATCTCTACGCCTACGTAAGTGGCAATCCCGTCATCCTGACGGACCCCTCTGGCACACAACCCGAGGAGCATCAACCACCGTGGGGCGCGGGCATTACCATTGACACGGGCGGCAATGTACGCATCGGACCGCTGACACCACCGCCAGCCTCGTTGTGCGACGAGCTGAACCCATTGTGCAGCGGATTTCAGTTCCGCATCGGCGAGCCGCAGCTTGAGTTCCGCTCCAGCGTCTCGATCGAAGGGGTCGGCAGCGGCGAAGGCGGGGGCGAACCCGCGTTGAGCCCGCCGACCCAGGCCGACAGTCCGGCAGCGACAACCTTGCCTCCAATGTCGGACACCGACTATACGGCCTACGTCCCCGAGGGATTCGTCTACACACAGTATCAGGAAGCCCTGCGCGAGGCGGATGACCCGAACAACCCATGGTGGGCCCGCGGGATACTCTATGGGCTCGCCACCCTGGCTTCGCCGCTCGCGCTGGTTGAAGAGTACGTGGCGCGGCCCCTCACCAACGTGCCCTTCTTTGTGCACAATACCGGAGTGCGCCTCGGCGAGCGGCTTGCCCGGGGTTACCTCCTTGCCGGCGAGGAAGATCGCAGCCTCGAGGCGACTGTCGAGTTTCTCGAGGCGACCAAGGAGTTCGCAATCGGCTTCGTGACCCTCGGAATGCTGGCACTCCCGCTTCGAGGACGACCGACCATCAGCACACCCCGACCGCCAGTAGATCCAAACCGCCTGAACCATATCTTTGGGCAGACCCGACACAATCTTGGAGGTGTGATCCAAACGTTCGGAACACGCGAGGCTGCATATGAGGCGATCCGCTCTGCAACCCAGACACTCGCGAGTTCCGGCCGCATACAGGGGATCTTTGAAACCGTTGTCCAAGTTGGCGGCCACAACGTGACTGTCAGAGGGCGCGTGATAGATGGCGTGGTCCGCATTGGTACCGCATTCATTCCATGAAAGGCCACAATGGAAGCTCTCAGCGAACTTGAAACGCGTGTCCTAGAGAAGCTGCTCGATGGCGACCAGCCGGTGCTTGCTGCGCTTCGCGGGCAGTTCGCTGCTTGTCGTGTTCACCACCGCGACTTCACTGGCGTGGGTTTCGTCACCGAGCTCCACGTTCCGGAGGATGTGCCGAGTGCCCCCGTGGAGACTACGTCCGTGAGGTTTGGGGACGTTGTTGCCGAGCTACGTGGTATCGAACACGGAGTTGGTTTTGTGTTGTTCATCGAGCGCGGACGCATGATCGCTCTTGAGGCGTACACATTTGATGAGCCTTGGCCCGCGAAGGTAGAAGTTGAGGCTCTCAGATACGAACCAGAGTCACGGGACTTTTCGGTGTTCGAGAAGGCTGCGCCCGATAGTCGGAAGCCAGGTTGAGCATGGGTACCAGTAACGGTGTGACCAACGCAGCTGCCTCGAACGCATCGGGGGCACAGCCGAGGCTCGGACGGGGGCGGACTATCGACCCGAGCGAGAACCCGGTCGCTGGCGAGAACGTTCAAGTCGATGCCAAGCGTCTGCGCCGCGACGACGAGCCGCTGGGCAGGCCTGCCAGAACCAGTGACGACGGTGGCTATCTCATCAAGAACGCCGCGAGGGGGCGGCGTCCGGCCCTCTACGAGCACGTGCGCCGCGGCAAGGAGGGCGTCGCCACTATTGACGCGCACGCTGATCAAGGGCGTACGGCCCGATCTCGCGCAATCTGGACGAGGGGCGGTCGTCGCGGCGCTGCCTTGAGGCGGCGAGTTGTACGAACTCGCCGTGTCGCCCCAGGTATCCCCGATGCCCTCCCAGGGTCCGGAGCGAGCTACCTGATCTCGGCGGGGAGCGGGATCGGGGCGCCGTCG
>PDWI01013167.1_pt1 | contig 10359 bp, 17 predicted proteins | sample 1430891 | NCBI WGS metagenome assembly PDWI01 (sample SAMN01162508, study PRJNA174530) | Oral metagenome, whole genome shotgun sequencing project. | biome: Marine environment; feature: Marine mammal; material: Swab sample of the gingival sulcus; isolation source: swab sample of gingival sulcus... | reverse complement strand
CTTTTGTATTATTATGACAAAAAAAGAACAGACTACGACGATCGAAGTTCGTCCTGAAATCTATCATATGATTTCTGAATTGAGAGGACAGTTTGCTGAGATGACGGACAATCCAGATCTCACTGACGAAGATGTACTTGCAGTACTTATCAACGGTTTCATCGAATCCGTAGAACAATCTCATCAGCACGACAATCAAGAAGATGGATGTTGTGGCGGCGGATGCAAATGTCACTAGTATTTTTTCGTAAAAAAGAAACCCAAACCAAGAAATTGGTCGGGTTTTTTCTTTTAGTACAATTCGATCATAATGTAGCCATTTGGCTTTTTTTGATCGATTAAGACCGCATTCTCTATCGGTGCAAAACCACGATTTTTGGCTTTTGCTTGATAGATGGTCTGTGTTTCGTATGGAACGTGGTAGAATTTTACCACACCCTGGTCATTTGGTGTTGGCTCTAGATTGTCATCTCTATAACCAGCAATCGTACGAGTCTGGCTACCAATAGTGACCGTAATTGGCCCTGTTTTGGAATTTCTCGTATAGAAGCAGAGTGTCCCCTGATACACAATATATACCTCAATAGTCTGAGTGTATTGTGTCTTGTCCTGAGCCACAACATACTGTATTGTGTGGTCTCCTGCTTCGTGAAATGCGGTAGTTAGTGTATAGCCACTATCATATCGCTTTCCATCCACTAACCAATACCTCTCCCGATTACCAACCTCTCGCTCGTTCTGAATACATGTGCTGAATGTCATATTGTATCCAGCAATATACTTATTCGTGTGAGGTACTTTGTTTTTTGCTGAGATTTCTATCTTCCCTATGATAGGTTCGATATAGATCTCATCTTCGTGGTCACACGACCACAATCCTATGCACATTAGTGCAAAAAATACCATTTTTTTCATACTCTTTTATTTTATTTATTATTTTATTTTCTTTATCATAATTATTTTTTATATAAAGTCAATCCTTTCTGGTAGGGGACTTTGTATTTGGATTTCTAATGAGTATAGTGTGATGGTTTAGTTTATATGTATCGCTATGTCTACTCTTTCTGAAAAGATAATTGCCAAAACCTGACTCGAACCACGCGTCGTCTCGAATATCATCTCCCTTATCGAACAAGGAAATACAATCCCTTTCATTGCTCGTTATAGAAAAGAAATGACTGGCGGTGCAACCGATACACAACTTCGTGATTTTGAAGACATATATATGTATCAGCAAAAGCTCCTCGAAAGAAAGGAAGATATTCTTCGTCTTTTGGAAGAGAAAGAGGTACTGGCTGACGAGCTTCGTACTGCTATCGCTCAGGCGGAGACACTCAGCGTTTTGGAAGACATCTATAGACCATACAAGGATAAAAAGAATACTAGAGCCAGCAAAGCAATTGCCAAAGGACTCCAACCTCTCGCTGATATATTGCTCGCCTGTCAGGTATCGAAAGAGGGGTTCCACGCACAAGCGGAGGAGTACCTGACTGATGAAGTGGAGTCTGTCGATGATGCTATCCAGTGAGCTATGGATATCGTAGCAGAAATCGTAGCAGATGATCCATCAGTTCGTACTCGTATCCATGATGAGCAGAGTCGTACTGTGACGCTCTGTGCACAAGCAACTAAGCGCTTCGAAGAACATAGCGTGTATCGTACCTATGAAGACTACAATAAGCCATTATATTCTGTGCCAAACTACGCATACCTAGCCATCGCAAGGGCAGAAAAGGAAAAACAACTTCGTGTACAGGTAGCCTTTGACGAAGCAAAAAGTCGTCGTGCAGTCTGTGATGTTTTCGTACCTCACAACGCAAGTGATTTGGAAGAGGTGCTTTTGGAGGCGATTGCTGATGGGATCAAGAGGTTGCTTCATCCGTCGCTTGAGAGGGAGTATAGGTCGGAGAAAAAGGAGCAATCTGACCGTGAGGCGATTGAGATTTTTGGGAAGAATGTGGAGGAATTACTATTGTCGTCTCCTGTAAGAGGTAAGGTGATTATGGGCTTCGATCCTGCATACAGAACGGGGTGTAAGATTGCCATAATTGATGAGACGGGGAAGTTTTTGGATACGACGGTGGTGTATCCGACTGCTCCACAGAATAAAACAGCAGAAGCAGAAAAGGTACTCTGTGCACTGATAGCAAAATATAATATAGGACTGATTTGTATCGGAAATGGAACGGCTTCGAGAGAGTCAGAGAGTTTTGTAGCTGAGATGATCCGCAACCATAATCTCAATACCAAATATCTCGTCGTGTCGGAGGCTGGTGCATCGGTCTATTCAGCATCTAAACTCGCCAACCAAGAATATCCTGATCTCGATGTAACGGTCAGAGGAGCGATCAATATCGCACAGAGAGTGCAAGATCCACTGTCTACGTATGTCAAGATCGATCCCAAATCGCTTGGTGTGGGGCAATATCAGCATGATGTCAACCAAAAACTCCTCCAAGAAAAGCTCAATAAACATATCGAAGATGCCGTCAATAGAGTGGGTGTCGACATCAATACGGCTTCGTGGGCTATCCTACAACACATCGCTGGTCTCAGTGCAACGATGGCACAGAATGTGGTTGAATGGAGAGATGAACACGGTCTGTTTGCGAAGAGGTCGGACATCAAGAAGGTGAAAGGAGTCGGACCGAAGGCTTTTGAACAATGTGCCGGATTTCTTCGTATCAATGGATCGAAAGAGCCACTGGACAGCACAGGAATCCACCCTGAATCATACAAAACAACCTATGAAATACTAGAAAACGAGTGTGGCGTGAAGAAAAATAATCTCGTGTTGCCGTATGTATTCGATGAGTCAAAAGATATGTCAGACATCGCTTCCAAGTATGAGATAGGTCACGAAACGCTCCTCGATATCGTTCGTGAACTTGCGAATCCTTGATTGGATCCTCGTGAGAATTTTGACGAGGCAGAATTCAAGTCCGATGTGCTCACGATGGAAGATCTGAAAAAGGGAATGAAACTTTCTGGTGTGGTTCGTAATATCACGGATTTTGGTGCTTTTGTAGATATTGGATTGAAAAATGATGGACTTGTGCACAAATCACAACTCTCTGATCGCCGTGTGAGTAGTCCGTTTGATGTGGTGAACATCGGTCAGCAGATCGAGGTGACTGTGTTGGATGTAGATATGGAGAGGGAAAGGGTGTCGCTCAGTGCAAAATCTGGAAACCCGACCACGCCCACAGCACCCAAAAGAACTCCTACACCAAGAAAAGCGCCCTCTCACACTGAACCTAAAAAACTTGGTGGAAATATTTCATTTTCGTAACAAGATCCCCGCTTTCGCGAGGATAACAAAGGCGAGATGAGATCTCTCCACTCGCTCTGCTCGGTCGAGATGACAATATCATTTACCTATTTTTAACCACATCCCCATGCTTATTCTTTTGCCTCCATCGGAGGGGAAGAAACCCTGATGAACAGAGGAAAAGGCATCTCTTTCGCGAGAAACAGACAAGCCGATGGACATAGCCACCACTGCATTAGAAAAGGATCTGAAATGCACAGGAAAAAGATATGAGGAAGGTATCAGACTCAATAGTCTGGTCAATCAGGGGCCACGAATGCCTGCTATTGATCGTTATGATGGTGTGATGTATCGTGCCATAGGGTATAATACCATGAGCCGTGATGCACAAGTATTTTTCAATCGTCATGTAGGCATACTATCGTGTATGTATGGCATGGTTCGTCCTGATGATACTATCGCAAACTACAAGCTCCCTGTAACAACAACACTCAAACACTTCTGGAAAGAGAAACTCACCAATCATATCAATAATATTGAATCTAATCTGATCGTAGATCTTCTGCCCTGATCATATCGTGGAATGATCGATCGAAAACAGATCAATGCTCATGTAATCACTATCGAACGACACAAATCTGATGGCAAAAAGGTTGCCCATGGAGTGAAGAATATCAAGGGGCATTGGGTTCGTCAACTATGCGAGAATGAGGGCAAAGGAGCAGATTGGAGTCAGAACACTATTATTTTCACAACATAAAAAAACACCTCATCATAGAGGCGTTTTTCTTTTCTGTATAAGAATGACTTATCTCTTTGATCCAGTCATTGCTGATCCAGTTTTAACTACAGCAGTAGTTCCTGTAGCAACAGCACCTGTTTTTACTGATCCAGTTTTAACTACAGCAGTAGAACCAGTTGATACTTCAGCAACTGATCCAGTTTTAACTGCAGGAGTAGGATCCTTTTTTTCTCCGCAAGCAACGAGAGCAAGAGTAGATGCAGCCAAAACAGCTACAAAAGATACTTTTTTCATGTTCATGAGATATACAATACAATAGATAAAATTGTACAAGGATAGACTATATATAATTTTGTCTCGAAATGCAAGTTTTTTTTTATATACTGAACAAGTATTATTTTGTAATAAAACATATATGAGTGGATTATGAATGCTGATGTGGTACTTTGGAGGTGTAAATATAGCTACCTTTTTAGTTCGATGACGAGACAAATACCAAGCTACACAATGATGACGAAGGGTCAGCGAAAAACAACTTCTCAAACTATGCTGGGCTGGTGGTTGGATTGGTGCACTTTTGGGCATGGAAACCCGGAGGCACAAAACTATTAAGAACAGTTTTCTCAAGCAGTTCTGGACAGTGGTCGGGCTATGGATAGTAGTGATTGGTATTTCTCTCTGGCAACTCCAAGACACATAATATCTACTATAAAATCTTTTGTTCCTTTTTTTCTATCAATGTTCTATATTATTCCTACTCCCATCGGAAATCTTGAAGACATTACGCTCAGAGCCCTTCGTCTCCTGAGAGAAGTTCCTGTGCTGATCTGTGAAGATACAAGAACCACGAAAGGTCTTCTTTCCAAACTCGACATAGATTATAGTGAGAAGCAATTTCTCTCGCTCACATCGTTTACCAATCAGGGGAAACTCAATCATTATATAAATATCCTCACCACCACTGATGCGGGCCTCGTGAGTGATGCGGGCACACCATGACTTTCTGACCCGTGAAATATGATGATAAAACTCTGCCACGAGCACCATCTGCCATATACTATCTTGCCGTGAGCGAATGCACTCGTGCCTGCTGTAGTGGGTGCAGCATTCCCCACTACCAAGTGGTCATATCGAGGGTTTTTGCCCACGAAAAAGGGAAGACAGACCGCCATCAAGGCCATCTGCTCATCAGAGTATCCTGTCTTCGTTTACGAATCCGTACACAGAATGGGAAAATTACTGCGTCAGTTGTCTGATGAAGGTTTTACAGGACAGATAAGTATCGCTAGGGAAATCTCCAAAATGCACGAACAACTTGTCACAGGAACACTCGAAGAGGTGCAAGCAATGCGGAACAACGAAACCATCGTCCACAAGGGGGAGTTTGTGGTGGGGCTACGAAATCAAGACTTGCAATAATCTATAGTCTCATTATAATGTATAGTGCTTTTATCGCTTATACTTATTTCTATGAAAAAAACTCTTACTCTTGTTTTTTGTGCTTCAGTCAGTCTGGCTGCATGCAGCACCCCAGCACAACAAGAAACACACACCACCACAGGAGCTACTGTGACCACTGCAGACACAACACAGACACACAAAACACCAAAAGCTGTTTCTATCACAAAAAATACAGAAAAATCACAAAAACCCACACAAGCAGTTGTAAAAAAAGAGACAACACACAACAAAAAACTTGTTCTTGATACTAAGGGGAATATAGTTATTCAAGGAAAAAAGAACAGAACCATCACCAAAGATGCACATAAATGTGACTATTCCAAAAAAGGCGAAGTCACTGAGACCGTATACACCGTATTACAAGCAAAGGGACCTGTCGGACTCGTCAAAATATCTGGTGGTATCTGTGATACTGATGCATGGTGATATTCATTCTCTATCATCGATCTATCCAAAGATGATACTTCATCTACAAAACTTGTTCAAGTTCCAGACACTTTTTGAGGTCTCGTCACAGATGAAAACATATCACTCAAAGGCTATAATCTCACTATGTCATTACCAAAGAATGTTGTAGTATCAACCGAAGAGATGATGTGACTGTGAGCAGTACTCAAGGCAGATGTACTCAAGGCAGGATATAAACTCAGTGGATCATCATATGTAAAAACCATAGATTGTAGAACACTTTTGCAATAATATAGTGTGTTTTTTGCAATTTTTCGATGTTATCTCTATACTTGTGATATTTAGATAACATCTATGCACATGAATAGAACAAGAAATGGAGAAGCATTTACCCTCACGGTCAGTAATGAGTCGGCACTGATTGGGATTGGTATCGTGGTCGTAGCAATCATCGTAGGGACGGTGGCATTTTCGATAGCAGAATGACGAAGTTGGTTTCAGTCGCTCTACTATGTGGCCATCACAATTTCGACGGTGGGCTATGGCGATGTGACGGTTGTGACCAGTGTGGGAAAAATTCTCACTATTTTCTATGCTCTGATTGGCGTGCCTTTATTTATTTTTGCAGCGGGGCTGATTATCGAGGCAAGAATTAGGTCGTTCGTGGTTAAGCATCTCCACCATCATCAACAGCAAATCAATAGACTCAAAGCAGAAAATAGAAAAGAAAACAAAGCAATCGCTGAAATATCAGAAGATATGGAAGAGTTTTCGGATAATATGACTGATGCCGCACAAGAAATGCAAGATGTTATCCAAGCTCTAGGTAAGGCTCAAAATGTACTGAAAAAAAGACAAGCGAAAGGGTAGGTTGCATTTGATATGGAAAATAAATAAACTCCTTCTGAAAGGGGTTTATTTTTTGGTATTAAGATGCAGAACAATTATCATCACACTATCATGGCACAAGAGGTCATCGACCATATACCCACCTGAGCAAAAGCTATTCTCGATGGGACGATTGGGCATGGTGGGCACACGAGTACTATGGCTGACAACTTCTGTCCACAAGGTGTCGAACCTGTCCAGTTTGTCGGTGTCGATAAGGACGAAAAGATGCTTGCAGTGGCTCGTGAGAGACTTTCGGGGAAAGAGAATATCAGACTCGGTCAGTGTGCGTACGACGAATGGGCGAAAATAAACGAGATTGGGGGTCTGAATTGTTTTGATTATATATTATTGGATATTGGGATAAACTGGGGACACATTTGGGATGCTTCGAGAGGTTTTAGCATCAAGGGCGATGGGCCTCTAGATATGAGATTCGATGCTCGCAGAGAGAGCGGTTCGATGACGGCTGAGCAATATTTACACAGAATGGATGTCAAAGATTTTGCTCAAAAACTCGAACAATACGGTGATTTTTCGCCAGCGAGAGCAGAGCAAATTTCGCTCCATATCGCTCGTAGTAAGCACGACAAACCCATCAAAACCACACTAGATTTGGTGGAAATACTGAAATCCATCAAACTCAACGGAAGAAAACAGGCGATTATTTTTCAAGTACTGAGAATCATCGTGAATGATGAACTGGGACATTTGGAAAGGTTTTTAGAAAGTTTTGGCGACCATCTCACTGTGGGTGGAAGATGCGCAATTATGACGTTCCATAGCATCGAAGACAGAATGGTCAAACAGAGTTTCAAACAACGAGCAGAAAGAGATGATTTTGTCCTCGTAAACAAAAAAGTCATCAAACCTCATCGACAAGAAAGAGAAAGGAACAAGGCGAGCAGAAGTGCGAAGTTAAGAATTATAGAAAAAATATTATAAAGCTTGCTTGTATTTGTTTCTGTTTTCTATACAAAGGGACTATGATTTATTTTTTGTGGTGTGATGGCAACTACACGAGCAGACATCGATAATAAAAAGTCACAACCCGCATTCGTGTGGGGTCTTTCGATGGTCAATAGCATCAAAAACAGTGCCCACAGACACAAAGAAAAAATGCCTATCGTCAAACTATGAAGTATGGTGCTACTCTTGGCGCTATCTATGCTTTTGTATGTTATCTATGTGAATAAGGCATCAACACACGGATATTTCTACAAGGTCGAAACACAAAAACTCGATGCCATTAAAGCAGAATACAATCTCGTCAAACTCGATGTCCTTGAATATAACAAAAAACTCCGAAACCAATCCAATGATTTCAGTGCGTGGTCTGACCCTATGGCTCTTCGTCATCGTCTTATCGTTATAGACCCATCGAAAAAGAAACAGACTCCTAATTCGTCAGGGGCTGTATCCCATAGTAGGGATTAATATGTTCGCCGTCCTGTCGTGGTACATCAACTAATGATATATGCTCACCATCTCGAATCACTTGTGGTTCGTTTTTTCGTATGAATGAGGGGGATTTTCCTGTGAGATAATCTTGTGTAGTGGGGTCGATAAGATAGTCTCCTGTCTTTTCTGCTATCTGCGTGAAGCGAAGTGTTTCGTATGATTTTTCTGCGTGGTCGTATCGTCGAGCATTTTTTCTCTGTCCAATAAACATCGCTGTGTAGCGAGGCGTATGTCACTGGTCATAGAGTCGCTGATAGAGGTCGTCTTTTTGTATAGTGTGAAATGTGAGTTCTCATCCCGTGAGCGACTGTCGGGCATTCAGTAGTAGTGTTCCTACTCTGATATTGAGAAAACTTCACGGTCACTGAATGACTCGGACGTCCCTGATGCCGCTGTCGTGAAGTGTATGGAGGGCGGCGGGGAGGGTCTGTTCTAGACTGTTTCTTTCCAAAGACACGGTATCACTATCGCTATATATATTGTCAACTGTACGAAGCAAAGTTTCACATACTATATATAGAGTTTGTGTTTTTTCAAGTCTAAGGTGTGGATTTTGGTAGTGATTTTTGTGTTTTATGGACGAAGTGTGTATAGTTTCAGTAAGATTTTACTTTCTGGACGGTATGTACTAATGTCCACGTCTCGCACCAAAATATCACTTGTTCTGAGTCTTTTCGTCGTATGGATTGGAAGCTCTCTTGCTTTTGGAAAAACACTGGAAGATGTGCAATTTTTGCACGATACTGCTGCTTTTCTCTCTATGATACTCGATGTACTGTATGTGATACTGTGGCCTCTCCTTTTCATCTCGTGATGGGCTCTCGATAATACGCTCGTACTAGGACAGGTTTTTCATCTCGACCAAGCACTATTGCAATTTTGGAATATTATGAGAAATCTAGCGAATTTTGCGTTGGGATTTTCTGTGCTTTTTATGATAGGAAAACATCTGTGGTCTGGTGGCAATACTGACCCATCAAGCATTATGAAATCTATCGGTAAAGCGCTGATTGCTGGTATTGGTATACAGGCAAGTTTTTTCTTGATAAAGCTTCTGCTCGATATATCCACTATCGCTATCTACTCTATCGGCGCAATGCCTCTGAGAGTGCTCCCTGACGATAGAGAACACCCCATCATTCAGCCCATCATAACGATGAACAATACCTGACTTGATGGTAGCAATAACAACAAGAAAAAAACCACTAGCGATGGTAAACCCAAAGATTTCTACACCGTAAATTATAAGTGTAATGCGACTGCTGAAAATATTGGCTATGATAATAAGTATCTTACACCAAAACCAGAAAAAGATAAAAAACCTGCTAAAGAACCCAAAGAACAAGAAAGAGTATTTCAGCAATGTTTAGTACACAATAATTATCTGATAGCAAGAAGACCCGACTGCTTTTATAGTAAAGGTAAAAATGATAAATGTGGTCAAGGTAATCGAAAAGAAGACCTCAAATATGACCCTGTCAATTATGAATACTGTGTCTATAATCAGAATATTTTTCACATAGCAGAAAATATACATAGCAATGGTGGCGACCCCAAATTCTATTATCTCCCTCTTGATAAAAATATGACTGGAACGCCCAGTTCATTCACAGGATATAAAGCAGATGGTGGCGCATTTAATACATCATTTTCTAGTGATAATTGGGCAGAACAAAAAGGAGACGATATCGAAAAACATATATTCACAAAAAAATTCTGTACAACCACTTTCAAACAAATCTCCAAAAAAGCAAATGGTATGGGCGGCGTACTCACAACCATCTTCTCTTCTATTTTGAGATTTAGTGACATCACACTCTTCGATAACGATAACATAGGTCGTGTCGCAATTTCATTCTTCATCAGAGCAATATTGGGTATTATGCTCATTGCTCCGCTGATTGTGCTCGCCATATCACTCATCAAGAGAGTTGGCTATCTCTGGATAGCAATCATTGGCTCGCCTTTTATCATTCTCTTGAAAGCATTTGGCGATGATTTAGGCATCAAACTTGATAATGAGCTAGAGATATTCAATCTGGAAAAAGTTATCTGACTGATATTTATGCCTGTCATCACGGTGTTCGCCCTCAGCGTCGGTATCATATTTCTCAACACTCTTGAAACC
>PDWI01010510.1_pt1 | contig 10360 bp, 14 predicted proteins | sample 1430891 | NCBI WGS metagenome assembly PDWI01 (sample SAMN01162508, study PRJNA174530) | Oral metagenome, whole genome shotgun sequencing project. | biome: Marine environment; feature: Marine mammal; material: Swab sample of the gingival sulcus; isolation source: swab sample of gingival sulcus... | reverse complement strand
TAGCGGTTAATAAAAAAGGTTTATGGGTTCATACTAAATTCGGATATTCAGTTCCAAGAAGAAATGGTAAAAATGAAATAGTAGCAATAAGGGAATTATACGGACTTGAAAAAGGCGAGCAGATATTGCATACAGCTCATAGAACCACAACATCACATATGGCTTGGAAGAGATTAAAAAAAATAATTGAAGAAGCAGGATATGAAGAGGATGAAGATTACAAAACACTTAAAGCATCAGGTAGAGAATGTATAGAATTTCTTAAAACAGATGGTATAGTTGAATTTAGAACAAGGACATCAACAGGCGGACTTGGTGAAGGTTGCGATTTATTGGTAATTGATGAGGCACAGGAATATACAGCAGACCAAGAATCGGCATTAAAATATATTGTAACAGATTCTAAAAATCCACAAACTATATTTTGTGGAACACCACCCACACCAATAAGCAGTGGGACGGTTTTTACTAAATTAAGAAAAAATGCTTTATTTGGAGATACAAAAAATACAGGATGGGCGGAGTGGTCGGTTGAGAATCAAAGCGATGTGCATAAAAAAGATTTATGGTATCTTACTAATCCATCACTCGGTACTATTTTTACAGAAAGGGATATTGAAGATGAAATAGGCGATGATTTAATAGATTTTAACATACAAAGATTAGGACTTTGGATTAAATATAATCAAAAATCAGCTATATCTGCTAAAGATTGGGAAAAAATTATTTTACAAAATAAAATTAATCCTATAGGTAAATTACATGTAGGAATAAAATATGGTAATGATGGTCAAAATGTAGCAGTTAGTGTTGCTGTTAAAACAGATGAGGATAAAATATTTATAGAAGCTATAGATTGTCAGTCGGTAAGAAACGGTAATTTATGGATATTAGATTTTTTGAAAAAAGCAGATATACAAACAGTAACCATAGATGGTAAAAGTGGTCAAGTTATATTATCGGAAGAAATGAAAGAATATAAAATTAAAATAAAACCAATATTACCGACTGTTTCAGAAATAATCGTAGCTAATTCCATGTGGGAAAAAGGAATATACGAAGAAACGATATATCACAATAATCAACCATCATTAACCGAAGTTGTTACTAATTGTGAAAAAAGGAATATCGGAACGGGTGGAGGTTTTGGATATAGGTCGCAGTTTGAGGAAAATGATATAGCATTAATGGATAGTGCATTACTTGCTCATTGGGGGTGTAGTACAGCAAAACCACCTAAAAAACAAAAAATTAGTTATTAAGAGTATGTTTATACTCTTTTTATATATTTAAAACTTACGCATACCATGCGGTAAATGGGAAAGGAGATTATATGGCATTTAAAACAATCGAAACACAAGAGGAGTTTGAAGAGGCAATTAAGGATAGGTTAGAAAGACAGAAAAGCACTTTACTAAAAGAATATGAAGGTAAAGAGCATGAAGGTTATAATGCTCTAAAAGAAGAAAATGAAGAATTAAAGCAAAAAATAATAGGTCTAGAAAATCAAATTGAAAATAGCGAAGAAAATAAAAACAAGATTGAAGAGTTATCAAAGAAAATAAAAGAATATGAACTTAATGCTCTTAAAACTAAATATGCTATTGAAAATAATATACCTGTAAAATTTGCAAATAGAATATCAGGGGCAACTGAAGATGAAATAAAAGCTGATGCAGAAAGTTTATCGGAAGTTTTTAAAACTGAACTACCTGAACCACCTCTTAAAAACTCGGAAGAAAAAGAAGATGGTGATGATTTGTCATTAAAAAACATGTTAAAAGAATTGGAAGGAGAATAAAACATGAGTGTATTATCAAAAGGAACATTATTTGACCCTAAATTAGTAACTGATTTAGTATCAAAAGTTAAAGGTAAATCAAGTTTGGCAGTATTATCTGGACAAACTCCTATTCCGTTTAATGGAATGAAAGAGTTTATATTTTCAATGGATAGTGATGTAGCTATCGTTGCTGAAAATGGTGCAAAAAGTGCAGGGGGAATATCATTAAACCCAGTAACAATTGTACCTATTAAAATTGAATATGGTGCAAGGGTATCAGATGAATTTAAGTATGCGGCGGAAGAAGAAAAAATCGCTATATTAAAGGCTTTTAATGACGGATTTGCAAAAAAAGTCGCTAGAGCAATTGACTTAATGGCATTTCATGGAATTAATCCAAGAACTAAAACGGCATCAGCGGTTATAGGCACTAACCATTTTGATAGCAAGGTTACTCAAACTGTAGTATTTACAGAGAATGACCCTGAAGCAAACATTGAAGCTGGTGTTAAATTAGTTCAAGGAGCGGAAGGCGAAGTATCCGGACTTGCAATGAGTCCTGTATTCTCAAATGCTTTAGCAAATGTAAAAGTAAACGGAGTTAAGCAATTCCCTGAGTTAGCATGGGGTTCAAATCCCGGTGCAATAAATGGTGTTAGAACTGATATCAATGTAACAGTATCTGAAACATCAAAAGATAGAGCTATTATTGGTGATTTTTCAAATATGTTCAAATGGGGATATGCGAAAAAAATACCATTAGAAGTAATTGAGTTTGGTGACCCTGATAATACAGGTAAAGACCTTAAAGGATACAATCAAGTATATTTAAGAGCTGAAATGTATATAGGTTGGGGAATAATGGATGCAAATTCATTTGTTAGAATTGCGGTAGAATAAGTGAGGGTAAAAAATGAAAGAGTATATTAATAAAAAAACAGGTGCTATAATTCATAGCACTTGTGTTATATTTGGCGGAGATTGGGAAGAAGTAAAAAAAGATAAAAATAAAGAAGAAGTAAAAAAAGATAAAAATAAATAAAGTTAGGAGATATCATGAATGATTTTGCAAGTGTAAAAGATGTAATATTACTATGGAGAAATCTAACAAATGATGAGATATCAAGAACAAAAGCACTTCTTCCTATCGTATCACACAGTTTAAGAACAGAGGCAAAAAAGGTTGGTAAAGATTTAGATTTAATGATAAGTAATGATGAAAGTTTATTAAGTGTTGCGAAATCTGTAACAGTTGATATTGTAGCAAGGGTTTTAATGACAGCGACAGACCAAGAACCAATGATACAATCTTCAGAGTCTGCACTTGGTTATTCTTACTCTGGAACTTTTTTAATACCAGGTGGAGGTTTATTTATAAAAAAATCTGAACTTTCAAGACTTGGCTTAAAAAGGCAAAGATACGGAGTAATGAATTTATATGAGTAGATTAAAAGGAATAACGATAATATTACTTGATAAAAAAGTAGTAGGTAAAGATCCGTTAGATAAAGATATTTATGAAGATGTAGAAATTGAAGTTGAAAATGTTTTAATCGCCCCAGTAAGTGTTGATGATATAAATAATGAAGTTAATCTAGAAGGGAAGAAGGCTGTTTATAAATTAGCAATACCAAAAGGGGATAATAACATATGGACGAACAGAGAAGTATTATTTTTTGGTGAAAAATGGAGAACTATCGGAATACCAAAAGAAGGTATTGAAAGGATGATACCACTTAAATGGAATAAACAAATAATGGTGGAAAGATATGAATAAATTTGTATTAAATAAAAAAGGTGTATTTGATTTGATGAAATCATTTGAAATGCAAGAAATATTAAAAACTAAAGCGAAAGAAGTAAAAAAAAGGTGTGGTGATGGATTTGAACAAGATATATATTTAGGTAGAAATCGTGCTAATGCTGGAGTTTTTGCAGAAACAAAGAAGGCAAGAAGAGAATGTTATAAGAATAACACATTACTGAAGGGGTTAAGATGATTGAAGTTATAATTAAAGATTTTTTAAAAGATAAATTATCAGTTCCTGTAACATTTGAACACTTTAATAAAGAGCCTGACAAATTTATTCTTATAGAGAAAACAGGGTCAAATGAAAGTAATAAATTAGGAGGCTCAATGCTTGTTTTTCAAAGTTATGGTGAAAGTCTTTATAAAGCAATGGAACTTAATGAAGAGTTAAAATTGGTTATGAAAGATTTAATTGAATTAAATGAAATAGTAAGTGTAAAGCTAAATTCGGATTATAATTTTACAGACCCCGAAACAAAAAAATATAGATATCAAGCAGTATATGATATTAAACATTATTAAAAGAAAGGACGAGAGAATGAGCGAAGAAAAAAATGTAACATATGGGAAACCATCTATTACTGGGGCGATTAGTTCGGCACCAGTTGGAACTAAATTACCAATAAATGCAACAGAGGAATTAAATGAAAACTTTAAAAATTTAGGATATGTATCAGAGGATGGACTCGTAAACTCTAACACACCCGAATCTGAAATGATAAAGGCGTGGGGTGGTGATACTGTTTTAGTTAATCAAACTGCAAAAGAAGATACATTTAGCTATAAATTAATTGAAGCATTAAATATCGATGTATTAAAACAAGTTTATGGTGAAAGCAATGTAAGCGGAACACTTGAAACAGGGATACAAGTAAAAGCAAATGCAAAACCTTTAGAAGCACATTCATTAGTAATTGATATGATTTTAAAAGGTGGAGTTTTAAAAAGAGTAGTAATTCCTAACGCTAGTGTTACCGAAGTCGGAGAAATTGCATACGCAGATTCGGATGCAATAGGTTATGAAACAACTATACAAGCAATACCAGATGAAAACGGTAACACTCATTATGAGTATATACAAAAATCACAAGGTTAGTATATAAGGGGGAAGAATGAAAATAAAAGGAGTAACGAAAACAGGTTTTAAATACTCTATTGATGAATCATCATTAAATAATTATGAGTTAATTGAAATAATAGCAGAAATTGACACAAATCCCTTACTATTACCTAAAGTGTTAAAATTGCTTTTAGGTGAAAAACAAACTGATAAACTAAAAGATCATATAAGGCAAAAAAACGGAACTGTTCCAATTGAGCTAATAGAAAAAGAATTAGTAGATATATTTAATGGAAATAAAGATATAAAAAACTCTTAACCCTTGCTAGAATGATTGAAATAGATGAACATGCACTTATATGTGATTTAGCTGAAACATACGGAATTTTTAATTATAAGGAGCTTCCTCCCTTGTTGGTGGCTTCTTTTTGTTATGGATTAAGACCAAGTAGCAGAATAAAAATGAAAATGAACAATATAAAAGTTGAATTAGATACATTGTTATTAGCAGGTATTGTTGACAGATTGAGCATTTTAATATGGTTAAACACAAAAGATGCAGAAAAAGGTAGAAATATCCCTAAATCTATTGTAGATGAAATAGTAAATGATAAATCACATAAAAATAAATATAAATGTCTAAATTCTAGTAAGGATTTTATAAGAGAAAGAAATAATATACTAAAAAAAATAAAAGGGGCAAAAAATGGCAACTGAATTAGGAAAAGCCTTTGTTCAAATAGTACCATCTGCAAAAGGCATAGGTAAAGCAATAAGTAATGAAGTAGTGCCAAAAAGCAAAATTGCAGGGGAATCTGCAGGTGCTGGAATGGCATCCATGATAAAAAAAACCATCATAGCGGCTGGGATAGGAACAGCTTTAATATCAACTATAAAAGAGGGTGGAAAACTTGAGCAATCTTTAGGTGGTATTGAAACCTTATTTAAGGATAATGCGAACAAAGTAAAACAATATGCAAATGAAGCATTTAAAACTACTGGATTAAGTGCAAATGCGTATATGGAAAATGTAACATCATTTAGTGCAAGTCTTTTGCAGTCGCTAGATGGAGATACTAAAAAATCAGCAGAAATTGCAAATATGGCAATGATTGATATGAGTGATAATGCCAATAAAATGGGTACATCTATGGAAATGATACAAAACGCATATCAAGGATTTGCAAAACAAAATTACATGATGTTAGACAACTTGAAACTGGGTTACGGTAAGATAAAATGCCGTAGTAAAAGCAGGTTAACCGTTCTATTAACGGGTGTGCATAATATAATAAAAATATTATGTGCTAACGGGGAAACTCTAAGGGCATTTGCCTAAGACAATCCCGTGCCAAGTCTTGAGAGAGAAAGGTGTAACGACTAGAGCGTTGCTCGTAGGGTGTCTATTAATACGACATTCGAAACGCCTGCTATTAAAATCTTAATTGCAAACCACCATACTTTTTGATACAATGATATCAAATAAGAAAGGGGTGGACAATGGAAATATGGAAGGATATTAAAGGGTTTGAAGGATATTATCAAATTTCAAATTTAGGAAGTGTAAGAAGCTTGGATAGATTTGATGGGGTTAATTATCGAAAAGGTCAACCAATTAAACCTACATTAAAACATAACGGATATTTACAAGTTGGACTAAGAAAACACAACAAAAGAAAATATATTTTAGTTCATAGACTTGTCGCTATTCATTTTATAGACAATCCTAAAAATAAAAAACAAGTAAACCATATTGATTGCAATAAAAAAAATAATAAAGTTAATAACCTTGAATGGGTTACATCAAGAGAAAATCAGCTCCATGCAAAAGAAAATGGATTAAGAGATAATATGCCAAGTGGAGAAAATCATACTTTTTATGGTAAATATGCCGAAAATAGTAAATCAGCTAAACCTGTAGTAAGATACAACAGAAAAACTGGAGAAACTAAGTTGTATAAAGCTAAAATTTTAGCTAAAAATGATGGTTTTGATGTAACGTGCATATCTAAGTGTTGTCATAAGAAGTTGAAAACGCATAAAGGTTATGAATGGTATTTTGAAAAAGATTTTAATAAAGATATAGTCTAAGCCCTCAAGTATATATAGAAATATATATACTTTTTAAATACCTAGAAATAGGGGGTACAACTGGGTACAAAAACAGAAATGCAAAGGCTTTTAGCCGATGCCGAAAAATTGACTGGTGTTAAGTATGATATTAGCAACTTATCAGATGTTTACCAAGCAATTCATGTAATACAAGATGAAATAGGTATTACTGGAACAACAGCAAAAGAAGCGAGCGAAACAATAGCGGGGTCATTTTCTGCAATGAAGGGGGCATTTAGTAATGTATTAGGTGCTTTAGCTTTAGGTGAAGGATTAGAGCCAGCAATTAAAGGATTAGTAGATTCGACATCTACTTTTTTATTTGACAATTTAATACCAATGCTTGGGAATATAATAAGTCAATTACCTACGCTTATAACAACTTTAATTTCAACAGCAGTACCAAAACTAATAAATACAGGTAAAGATATATTAGAGAGTTTATCTATAGGTATATCTGATAATACACCAAATTTATTGAGTGCTGTATCTGATATAGTTACTAATATATCAGATAAATTAATTGAATTTCTGCCGAAAATTTTGGATAAAGGTGTTGAGATAATAACTAATTTAGTTCAAGGTTTAATAAGTGGATTACCAACTATAATCACATCAATTACTGGAATACTAAAAAAATTAATTGATACAATAATTAAGATAGCACCTGATTTATTGCTTCAAGGTGTCGAATTAATAAAAAATCTTGCTCTAGGATTAGTTGAAAATATACCGACCCTTTTAACGGCTATTACTGAAATAGTTATGAGTTTATTAAATGGATTAATGGAAGCGTTACCAAGTTTTTTACAGAGTGGACTTGAAATTGTTATTAATTTAGTTCAAGGAATAATTGATAATATACCGACTGTGATAGAGGGTATTTCAAATTTATTAACAAATTTAATTGAGTTTATAATACAAAAAGGCCCCGACTTGTTAATTCAAGGTGTGGAGTTAATTAAAAATTTAGCTTCAGGAATTGTAGAAAGCATACCTAATATAATAACATCTTTAGTCAAGCTTATAGTAAGTTTAATGAAAACCATAGCAAAAAATTTCCCAGAGTTCTTAAAAAAAGGTGCTGAATTAATATGGGCATTAATAAAAGGAATAGCAAGCGTAGCGGTAGATTTAGTAAGCACGATTGCTGGGATGATATATGATGTTAGTGAAACATTAGCAAAAAAAGCTACTGAATTTGCAATTAAAGGTTGGGAAATGATGAAGTATTTAGTTGAAGGATTAATTGAAGGTAATCCCGAGGTGATAAATGCTATTAATGATGTTTTAACAGGATTAATCGATAATATAAAAGAAAAAGTAGAAGACTTTATTACGATGGGTGGCGATTTAATAAAAGGACTATGGGAAGGTATTAATAATGCTAAAGATTGGATAATTCAAAAAATAGGGGGTTTTACTGATAGCATAGTAGGTAATGTAAAAGATTTTTTCGGTATAAATTCACCGTCAAAAGTATTTGCTGAGGTTGGTAAATTTTTAGATTTAGGACTAGCTAGAGGAGTAACGGATAATATAAAACCTGTTCAAAAAGCTATGGACAAATTAGGAGAAGAAACTCAAAGAGATTTTACATCGCAAGCATATTTAAGCATAAAAAAGAATATGGAAGGTCTTAATGAGAAAATTAGTTTTACAGATTTAGAAAATGATACCACCACCAAACAAAGCGGAATAAATCAAACGGTTAATGTGTATGCAAACACACCACTTACACCTAGTGAAGTTGCTAAACAAGTAAAAATTGCAAGTAGAAGGTTAGCACTTGAAATTTCTTAAAGGATAATAAATGAGAAAAGTAATAATAAAAAATAAAAATAATAATTTAATTATTGGTATTGGAGAGGATAAAAATTATATACTTCAAAAATTAGGAAGCACAGGAATAAGTGCATCCACTACTGAAAAAGTTAAATCACCAAACCAAGATGGAAGTACGAGAATAAAAACTTTACTTGATGATAGGATATTAGAGCTTCAATTTTTAATTAAGACAGATAGTGAAAAAAAACTATTTGAATTACAAGAATATATAAATGAGGTCTTAAATCCTAAAGATGATCTCGAGATAATTTATAAATATTCAAACAATAGTAAAAAAATTAGAGGTCATCTTTTAGGAGAAATTGAATATTTAGAAACAGGAAAATATGGTTTTCAACAAGTGGTGTTAAGTTTGGAGTGCGACCCATATTGGTCGGATTGTGAAGATAAAAGCGTAGTGTTAGCAGTCAGCATTCCTAATTTTTATTTTCCCTTGTCTTTTGACCCGACAATAGTATTTTCTATTGAGATTAATAAAACTATAGATATTTTTAATGAAGGGCATGTTAAAAGCCCTATTATTATTGAATTTAGAGGGCCAGCTATAAATCCTATTGTAACGAATGAAACAACAGGGGAATTTATCAAAGTCAATAAAGAACTTAATGACGGCGAGGTAATGACAATAAATACCGCTTCAGGGAAAAAGTCAGTAACTATAGATGGTAAAAATGCTTTCGGTTTTATAGACTTAAATAGCACTTTTTTTGAACTTAAAAAAGGTGTTAATACAATTACATATGATGCAGATAGTGGCTCGGAATCTGCAGAATTAAAAATAATATATAATAATAAATATATAGGGGTATAAAATGATAAGAGTGTTTGATAAAGATATAAACTTATTAGCAGAAATAGATGATTATGAGTCGCTTATTTTTACAAGAAATTATTATACATATTCCAAGTTTTCAATAAAAATAAATGCAAATAAAAATAATGTTGAAAAGCTGGAGATAAACAATATTATAGTTGTGGATAAAAATGTTAGTAAGTGCGGAATAATAAAAGAAATAAGTAAAAAAAATGAAAATTATGAATATTTAGAAATAACAGGTTATACATTAGATTATATTTTTAAGGATAGAATAATATTACCTTTAGAAAATAGCTTATATAATAGCATTAATTCAAATGCTGAAACTGTTATAAAACATTATATAAATGATTGTGTTATAAATCCATTAGATGAGAATAGAAGGATAAATTTATTTAGTCTTATAAATTCATCTGGAAAAGGAAATATAAAAGAATATAACGCAAGATATGATAATTTATCGGACTTTATATCGATGATAAGGAAAGAACAAGAAATAGGACTAAAATTATCACTAAATACATATACAAAGAAAATAGAAATAGATGTATTAGTGGGTAATAATCACACATCTACATCTGAAAAACCTGTTATCTTTTCGTCTGATTATGACAATTTACAGAGTCAAGTTTTTTATAAAAGTGAAATTGATTATAAAAATTTTGCTTATATAGGTGGAAAAGGCGACGGAGTAGCAAAACCAATTGTAACCGTTGGTGATAAAAAAGACTTAGAGAGAAAAGAAACTTTTTTTGATACGAGATTAGAACAATCTAAACTTCATGAAAAAGGAATAACTGAATTAACTAAATATAATAAAGTTTTAACGTTTGAAGGGGAAGTAATAAATAGACTCCCTTTTATTTATGGAAAAGATTTTGATTTAGGCGATATTGTAACAATAACTAATAAGAAATGGGGTGTCAAATT
>PDWI01014483.1_pt1 | contig 10362 bp, 14 predicted proteins | sample 1430891 | NCBI WGS metagenome assembly PDWI01 (sample SAMN01162508, study PRJNA174530) | Oral metagenome, whole genome shotgun sequencing project. | biome: Marine environment; feature: Marine mammal; material: Swab sample of the gingival sulcus; isolation source: swab sample of gingival sulcus... | reverse complement strand
ATGGAGAGGCCGCCGGCGAGTACGAAGAAGGCGAGCAGGAAGGGGCTGAACGAGAGCATCAGGCTGGCGGGGTAAAACAACAGCCCGCCGACGATGTAGAGGCCGAGGCCGATGAGGACGCCGCACTTGTAGCCGTATTTCCTGGCGATCACGGCACCGGGAATGGCGAGCACGAAGTAGGCGCCGTAGAAAGCGTTCTGGATCAGGGCGGTCTGTGCCGTTTTTAGCTCGGGGAAAATCTTGAGGAATGCGGTGGCGAGCAGGATGAAGGGGAGGAGGATGTTTCTCGGGACGATCGGTTGGGTGGTGTTATCAGACATTGCCGGAGTGGTGTTAGGGTGGTGCCGTTGACGGTGGTTCTTGCTGGCCGGGGAGCCGTGGCGTTTGCTGGCGCAGGAACGGCACACCGGGTAATATTATGAGGATGCCATGATGGTTTTCGGAGGCACTTTGTCAAGGATTCAGCTCCAGACTTTGTGTGATGTTAGAGAATAAAAAAGGCCACCGAGTGATGCGGTGGCCTTTGTAGACGCTGGCGACGTTTTTGAGCATGTCTTTGAGTGCTCTGGCGGAGGCTTGGAGGCCTTGTTTTTCTTTTGGCCAGAGGTCGATCTCGACGTGTTTCTCGGCGCCGTTTTTGCCGACGATGGTGGGGACGCTGAGGCAGACGTCCTTGAGGCCGTAGCACCCGGTCTGCAGGCTGGAGACGGGCAGGAGTTGTTTTTTGTCGTGGGCGATGGCGTGGACGGTTTCTGCGATGGTGGCTCCAACGGCCCAGCCGGCACCACCTTTGCGGGAGATGACTTCGGCGCCGGATTTTTTGGTGCGCTCGAAGACTTGGCGCTGGTAGTTGGCATCACAGCCTTTGACGCCTGCGAGTGGCAGGCCGCCGACGGTAGCGGATGACCAGACGGGGATCATGGTGTCTCCGTGCTCGCCGAGGATGAGTGCCTTGACCTGGGTGGGGGCGAGGTCGAGGTCGCTGGCGATGAGGGAGCGGAAGCGGGCGGTGGTGTCCAGCATGGTGCCGAGGCCGATGACTTGGGAGGACGGCAGGCCGAGGAAGCTGACGGCGAGGTGGGTGAGGATGTCCACGGGGTTGGAGACCACAAGCACTTTGGCGCAGGGTTTCATGCCGGCGGTCTTGATGCTTCGTCCGGCTTGCGGCGGAGTCCGGCGGTGATGACAAAGACATCGGAGTCCGCGGCGCGCGCGTAGTCGCCTGCGTAGATGCGCTGGTCATGCAGGCAGGAGGCACCGTGCAGGAGGTCCAGGGCTTCGCCTTCGGCGAGGTCGGCATTGGCGTCGAGGATCTGGATTTCTGAGACGATGCCGGCGCACTGCAGGCAGATGGCGGCATTGGAGCCTACGCGGCCACCGCCGCCGATGATGGTTACTTTCATGGTGATGTTGGGTTGGTGTTAGGTTGGGTCAGGTTTTGGCCGGGGCGGGTGTGGTGGTTTAGCCCATTTTGGCGATGATTTCGTCTGTGAGTTGTTTGACGAGGGTTTCTGCCTCGGGGTTGAGGCTGGTGCCGATGTCCCTGGTGGCTGGGGCGACTTCGCAGAATGCGCCGGGGCGGAACTGGTCGTTCTGGCAGAGCTCGCATTCTTTCATGCCTTCGCGGGGGTCTTGCATGCCGATGGAGCGGCGGATCTCGAAGATGTCCTGCATTTTGTCGTATGGGATTCTCTTGAGTTTGCCGCCGTTGAGCTGGCTGGCCACCCAGACGGTCTGGCAGGCGGTCTCCATGTTTTCCATTTTCCAGTAGGCGTCCTCGGGGTCGGTTCCCCATGCCATGACGCCGTGGTTGGCGAGGAGGATGGCGGGGTTGTCCCTGGCGATCTTGGCGACGGCGTCGCAGATTTCCTTGCTGCCGGGGGTGTAGTAGTCAACCAGGCGGATGGCGCCGGTGAAGATCTCGGCTTCTGAGCAGAGGCAGGTGGGTGGCTCGATTCCGGCGACGGCAAAGGCGGTGGAGTACGGCGGGTGGCCGTGGATGACGCTTTTTGCCTTCGGTTGCACTTTCATGATGGCGATGTGGGTGTTGGCTTCGCTGGTGCGTTTGCGCCATCCGGCTTTCTGGTTGCCGTCGAGGTCGATGAGTGCGATTTCGTCCGCGAGGACTTCGCCTTTTGAGCGGAGGGTGGGTGTGCAGAGGACGAGGTTGTCTCCCACGCGTACGGTGATGTTTCCGCCGTTGCCGTCCACCATGTTGCGTTTCCACATTTTGCGGGCGATGCGGATCATGTCGTCCTTGAGTTTCATGATCTCGGGGGAGTAGAAGAAGCGCTGGATTTCCTCCGGGGTGGTCGGGTCCGAGCCTTCGTCCCATGTGTATTCGAGGCTTGGCACGGTCGGCTCCGGCGGCACGGTGGGGACACCGGGAGGCAGGGGCGGGAAGCGGTCGGCTCCGGTGGCCTTGGCGGTGGCGGGCTGGCTGCGTCCGGCGGATTTCTGGTGGGCGCGGATTTCGTCTTTTGCGGATGGTGTCAGCACGGCGTTTGCCGGGATGGTATCGAGGCAGGTTCCTTGGCTGAGCATGTCGCGGATGTCTTTTCCTGTGTAGACTTTTTTCATGGTTGGTAGAAAAAATGGTTAGGCGGTGGCGGGGGGCACGTAGTTGAGGGTGTCAAAGATGGCGAGGCTGATGGCATCGATGGGCATCGGGTGCTCAAAGGGTGCTGTGGCCTCGGCGCCCTCGACGTAGCCGATGATGTCGCCCTCGCCAGCGCCGATGCTGTCGAAAACGACGATAGACGGCTGGCTGGTGAGTGTGGGCGGGGTGGTGATGCAGGTGTTGATCTGGGGGGTATCGACGGGGTTGACCACGAGCCAGCGGCCTCCCCGGAAGGCGTCTTCCTGGGAGTGCATGGTGACTTTTCCGATGACGTGGCCGATTTTCATGCGTCTTCGTCGATGATGCCCTGGATGAACATGCGGATGGGGGAGTGCTGGTCGTGAACGATGTCGCGCGCCCCGATGCCGTCTGTGCTGACAAAAACCTTCTGGTGCATGCCGGCGCCAAAGAGGTCGATGGCGATAAATGGCGTGCCGGAGGGGTTCTGGTCTGCGTCAAGTTGTTGGCAAAGCAGCATTTTGAAGCCGTCCAGCGAATGGTGTTTCGCGGTGGCCACTGCATTTCCGACGACTTGGGCGTGAATCATGTTGGGTTTCCGGTGGCGGTTGGTTAGGTGGTGTTGTTAGTCGTTTGTGTTAGACGATCCTGAGGTTCTCGACCATGACGCAGCGGCGGCTGCGGGTGAAGGTCTTGGGGGTGGTGATGCCTTCTCCGGTGGTGGTGGCGATGGAGTAGCTGAGGTAGCCTTCGCCACCGAGGCCGAGTCCGGCGACGGATGGTCCGTTTTTAACAAAGATGGTGGTGTCCATGGCTTTGGCCATGTGGGTCATGTGGGCGACGTTGGTGGAGTGGATGACGGCGGAGTGGCGGTAGCCGTGCTCTGCTTCCTTGGCGAGACGGACTCCGGTCTCAAAGTCCGGCACGCGCACGATGGGCAGCATGGGCATCATTTGCTCTTTCTGGACGAAGGGGTGGCTGGCGTCGGTTTCACCAAAAACGAGGTCGGTCTGCGCGGGGGAGCTGATCCCGGCGTGGCTGGCGAGGATGGTGGCATCGACTCCGATGAGGTCGCGGTTGAGCGCGGCCTGGGCGCAGCCGCCTGCACCTGTGGTGATGTCGAATGCGACGTTGGTCAGCTTCTCGACCTGGGCGGCGTCCAGCCTGAGTGCGCCGGCATTTTCCATGGCTTGCATGAAGGGCTCGAAGACGGACTCGACAACGAAGACGGATTTCTCGCCGATGCAGAGCAGGTTGTTGTCAAACGAGGCACCGGCGATGATGTTGGCGGCGGCTTCGTCGAGGTTGGCGGACTCATCGACGACGACGACCGGGTTTCCGGGGCCGGCGCAGACTGAGCGTTTGCCGGACTGCATGGCGGCCTTGACCACGGCGGGGCCGCCGGTGATGGCCATCAGTGAGATGTGCTGGTCTTTGCAAATGTCATCGAAGGTTTCGAGGGTTGGTTTTTCGATGGTGCAGATCAGGTTGGCGATGCCCAGTTCGCGTTCGATGGCCTCGTTGTAGGCGCGGACGGCGAGTGCCGCGCTTTTGGCACCGCCCGGATGGGGGTTGAAAACGACGGCGTTTCCTGCGGCGACCATGTTGATGACGTTGCCGGTGAGGGTGGGGATGGAGTGGGTCACGGGAAGGATGCCGCCGATGACGCCGAAGGGGGCGTATTCTTCCAGCGTGATGCCGTTGTCTCCGCTCATGGCGTCCGGGGAGAGCCATTCGACTCCGGGCACGTCCTTGACGATCTGGAGTTTTTCGATTTTGTGGTCGAGGCGTCCGATCTTGGTTTCCTCCAGTTCGTAGCGTCCCCATTCGCGGGCGTTGGCAACGCAGGTGTCCTTGACGATTTCAATGACGCGCTTGCGGCCCTCGACGCCGAGCTCGCGGAGCTGGAGGAAGGCGTTGTGCGCGGCTTCCGATGCGTCGCTGACTTTGGCAAACACGCCGTGCTTGCCACTGGCGGCGGCGGGTGCGGCCGGAGCGGGTGACGGGGCGGCGGGCGTTGCCACGGCGGATGGCGCCGGCTGTGCGTTCAGTTTCTGAATTACGCTTTCGACAACGCTGCGGAGGGTGTCTTGGTCGATGGTCTTCACGAACTTTGGGATCGGTGTTAGTTGCTCTTGTAGATTTTGTTTCCGAGGACGTCGACGCTGTCAACGATGGCGACAACGGCGGCATCCACGGGCAGGGTCTTGAGTCCGGCGGCCTGACGTGCCGAGCTGCCTTGGCAGAACATCACCAGGTCGCCCTCGCCAGCGCCGACGTTGTCCACGGCGACGATGGTGTTCACGCCGTTTCTGAAGGTGGCGGGCTTGTTCTCATCGACAAGCCGGGGGCAGAGCAGGAGGAGTTTTTTCCCCTGCATGCTGTCGTCTTTTTTGGTGGCGACAACTTGGCCGATCACTTCTGCTAGAAACATGGTGCTGGCGGGTTGGTGTTAGGTTCTGTTAGTGGAAACCGCATGCCGGCTGGCCATTCGCTGGCCAGTGGTCCGGCACGGTGGTTACTTTTTGGCGGCTCTGGTGGTTTTTGCAGGGGCCTTTGGCAGGACGTCATCGGTGGCGGAGTCCGGGCGTGCGATGACGTGTGCGCTGATGACTTCGCCGACTTGCTCGGTGGCTGCCGCTCCGGCGTCGATAGCTGCCTTGACGGCGGCGACGTCACCTTCGACGACGATGTGGCACATTGCGCTGCCGATCTGGCGCATGGGGCCGGCGAGTTTGACGTTGGCTGCCTTGAGCATGGCGTCAGTGCCGTTGACAAGGCCGGTGAGGCCGCGGGTTTCGAGGATTCCTATTGCTTGTTTAGCCATGGTTTTGTTGTGGGTTGGTTGTTTGTTGTTAGGTTGTGACTTGGTGTTGGTTCCGGCCGGCTGGCCGGGGAGAGTGGGGAAATGGGTGCTTACCGGATCTTGCGGTAGACCTCGCGGGCGAGGACGAGTTCTTCATTGGCCGGGATGACGAGGATTTTGACTTTGGAGCGGTCTGTGCTGATGACGGCCTCGGTGGCGTGGCAGGCGGCGTTTTTGTTTTCGTCGATTTCAACGCCGAAGTTTTCCAGTCCGGCGCAGATGGCGGAGCGGAGCCACGGGTTGTTCTCGCCGATGCCGGCGGTGAAGACGAGGGTGTCGAGGCCGCCGAGGTCAAAGAGGTAGCTGGCTGCCCACTGGCGGGCGGAGTGAACCAGCATGTCGAGGGCGAGTTGCGCGTCCGGGTTGCCCTCGGCTGCGGCTTGTCTGACGTCGCGCAGGTCATTGCTGACTCCTGAGACGCCTAACAGGCCGGACTCCTCGGTGAGCTGGCGCTCGGCCTCCTCTGTGGTGATGTCCAGTGCCTTGAGAGCGTAGGGCAGGGCACCGGAGTCGAGGTCGCCGACGCGGTTGTTCTGCGGGAGTCCGCTTTGTGGTGAGAATCCCATGCTGGTGCCGATGGCGACACCGTTGCGGATTCCGGTGACGGAGCTGCTTCCCCCGAGGTGGAAGGAGATGACGCGCAGGGGGTCGCCGGGGAGGTCGCGCGGGCCGTCGATGTAGAGGCGGCGGACGGCTTCCGCCACGTCCTCGCGCCCCATTAGCTCTGCGGAGCGTTCGGCAACATATTTGTGGCTGGCGCCGTGGAACCCGTAGCGGCGGATTCCGGCGTCATGCCATGCCTTGGGCACAGCGTAGCGGGATGCCGCTTCCGGCACCCACTGGTAGAAGGCGGTTTCAAAGAGGGCAACGAGCTTTGTTTCCGGCAGGATGCCGCTGAACTGGCGGATGCCCTCGGCGTATGGCGGGTTGTGCGCCGGGGCTACCTCGCGGAAGCCCTCAAGCGCATTGATAACCGTTTGACCGGCCCCCACACAACCACTCAGGTCTTTCCCGAGGACGGTTTTGAAACCAACGGCGTCGATGTCGCCGGGCTTGTTGATGTGGCCCTGGCTGACGAGGTCTTCCAGTGCCTTGTTAATGACTTCCGCGTAGTCCGTGACACGTTCAAAGGCGCCGGATGTGATCACACGCTCGTCCGTGCCGTCGATCATGTAGAGACGGTATTTGAACGAGGTGGACCCGAGGTTGGCGATCAGAATGTGCATGTCCGGTTTTCTGCGGGAGCTGTGGGTATGGATGGGGGATGCCCCGTGTTTAGCTGATCCAGGGGCCCATCTGGCCGAGGTCTTCGTGGGGGCGCGGGATGACGAGGACGGAGTTTACTTCGCCGACTTGTGCGGCGGCTTCCGCTCCGGCGTCAATGCCTGCTTTCACTGCGGCAACGTCTCCGGTGAAAAATCCGCAGACGAGGCCGGAGCCGATCTTGTCCCATCCGGTCATGGTGACATCGGCGGCCTTGATGGCGGCGTCCGATGCTTCGATCAGGGTGGTGAGACCCGTGGTTTCAATCATTCCAAGTGCTTGTTTAGCCATGATAATTTGTTGGTTGGTAGGTTGGTAAATGGTGGTGTGTTAGATGCCGAACTGCTTGAGGAGTTCCGGTGCGGGGCGTGCGATAACGTGCGCGCTGACGAGGTCGCCGACGCGGCCTGCTGCCTCTGCTCCGGCGTCAACGGCGGCCTTGACGCTGCCGACGTCACCCTTGATGAGGATGGTGAGGTATCCGGCGCCGATCTGGACTTGTTTGGTGATTTCCACGTCTGCGGCTTTGGCCATCGCGTCTGCGGCCTCCACGCTACCGACGTAGCCTTTGGTTTCAATCATTCCGAGTGCTTTGCTCATGGTGGTGTTGGGTTGTGGTTATATGGTTGTGGGTTGGTTGTTTTTTGCGGTGACGGTTTATTTAATCAACTCGCAGAAAGTGTCTGGCTTGAGCCCGCAGGCGTTGCCCTCGTCGGTGTCGATGTGGGCTTCGAGGTTGAAGCTCTCGTCCACGCGGACGACGATGTTGTCGAATGTGACCGAGCACGGGCTGTGGACTTTCATCTTCATAACGTCGAGGTGTTTGACGCCGTAGAACTCAGCGTCGTCCGGGTGCATGTGGACGTGCGGCTGGGCACGGATGACGCCCTCGTCCATTTTGAAGTATCCGTTTGGCCCCATCAGCATGCAGCCGGGAGTCCCCGCGACGTCGCCGGACATGCGGATCGGGATGTTGAATCCGAGCGAAACGGCGTCGGTGAAGGCGAGCTCCACCTGGTTGAGGTCACGGCACGGGCCGAGGATGCGGAGGTTCGAGATAACGCGGCTGCGGGGGCCGATCAGGGTGACGGACTCCTTGGCGGCGTAGGCACCCTCCTGGTAGAGCCACTTGTGCGGGGTGAGCTGGTGTCCGGGGCCGAAGAGGATCTCAACCGCCTCCTGGGTGAGGTGGCAGTGGCGGGCACTGATGTTGACGACGAGGCCGTTGGGTGCCTGGGCTTGCGCGGGCAGCGGCAGTCCCATTTCCCGGTAGACTTGTTCGCGAACCATGTGCTCGATCACGGCTCTCGGAGTGCTGGTTGGTTGGCTGGAAGACATAGATAATTCGGCTGACGGGGTGCTATTTCCTATCTTTTTGTTGACAAGTCAACGAAAAACAAAGAAAAAACGAATAAATCAAAAATAAACAAAGATTTACACCGCTTAACCATGCTGGCCGCCGAGAGACACCACCGCATTTTGGAGACCCTCCAGACGAGGGGATCTGTCAGAACCAAAGAGATTGCCACGGCACTGGATGTCACGGATGAGACGATCCGCAAGGACTTCGAGACGCTTGAGCGGCAGGGTTTGCTGGTGCGCTCCCACGGTGGCGCCATCCCCCCGAAGCGTGTCATCCGCGAGCTTTCGCTCAATGAGCGGCAAAATATCAACCGGGAGGCAAAAAACGCGATTGCCAAGGCGGCGGCGAAGAGAATCCAGCCGAATGAGACGGTTTTCATCGGCGCCAGCTCGACGGCATTGACGATAACGCGCTACCTGCCGCAGTTTCCGGTCACGGTGATTACCAATTCCCACGATGTGATTTCGGCTCTCGCCGGGGCGGAGAATGTCGAGTTGATTAGCACGGGGGGGCTTTTTGAACCCCGCTCCCGCTCGCTGATTGGCCTGGCGGCGGAGAAGACGCTGCTCAGGTATAACATTCACCGGATGTTTTTCTCCGGCAACGGGCTTGATCTGAAGCGGGGTGTCAGCGAGTCGAATCCCCGGCAGGCGGCCTTCAAGGAGCATGTGATTGCGGCGGCGGAGGATGTTTGTTTTCTGGCGGACGACTCGAAGATCGGGCAGCGTTCCTCGTTCTTTTTTGCCGAGTGCCGGGACTTGACCAGCCTCGTTACGACCAAGGAGGCTGACCCCGCGATCCTTGAGTCCCTGGGAAATATGGGCATTGAAATCATCACCGCTTGACTTCCGGGGATAAAAAATCCAAACAAACACAAGAAAACACAATGAAGCAAGTATACCTCGCAATTGACCTTGGGGCCGGATCGGGAAGGCTGGTGGCTGGCGTTTATGACGGTGCCACGCTGGATGTCCGGGAGGTTCACCGTTTTGCCAACGACGGTGTTGAGATTGGTGGCCGGTGTTTCTGGAATACGCCCGGGCTTTTTGCGTCCATTGTCGAAGGTTTGAAAATGGCCGTCGCTGAGTACGGTGAGGCGGTGGTCTCGATTGCGGCGGATACGTGGGGATGCGACCACGCATTGCTGGACAAGCAGGGAAATCTGTTAGGCGGCCACAGATTATGCCGGCATTTTACAACAGCAGCCTGCATCTGCTCGCCGAGCAGGTGAAGGGCAATCCTTGTTTTGAAATTGCGGACCGCCTGCTCTTTACGCCGGATCTGCTGGCCTATTGGCTGTGCGGGGTGCAGGCCAATGAGCGCACTATTACCAGCACCAGTCAGCTTTACAATCCGGTCAAGCGGGACTGGGCGTGGGAGGTGATTGATGCCATCGGGTTGCCCCGGCGGATTTTCAAGGACATTGTGTCGTCCGGTGACGCCATCGGGTTGCCCCGGCGGATTTTCAAGGACATTGTGTCGTCCGGCACGGTGTTGGGTTCTTTGTCCGGCGATGTGGCGGAGAAAGTCAACGCTGGGCACGACATCAAGGTGGTGGCGTCAGCGGGGCACGATACCGCGTCGGCGGTGGCCGGGTTGCCTATGGAGCGCGGCGGCCTCTGGCTGTCGTCGGGAACGTGGTCGATCCTGGGCGTGGAATCGGAAACCCCGGTGACCTCTCCCGAGGCCTTCGGTGCCGGGCTGTGCAACGAGGGGGGAGTGAGCAAAACCACCCGTCTGCTGCACAACGTCTCGGGGCTCTGGATGATCCAGGAATGCCGCCGTCACTGGCAAGGGCAGGGTGAGGACTACGGCTATGCCGAGCTTGCCCGCATGGCGGAGGAAGCCGAGCCGTTTACCGCGTTTATTGCCCCGAACGACCCCGCGTTTGCCGCACCGGGCGACATGCCGGAGAAAATCCGGGCATTCTGTCGGCGCACTGGCCAGCAAGTCCCGGAAAGCAAGGGGCAAATCCTGCGGGTGGCCACTGAGAGCCTTGCCATGAAGTACCGGCAGGTGGTCGGGCTGCTGCAAAAAGTCACCGGCAAATCCTTCGCTGTGCTGCATGCGGGCGGGGGTGGCATCCAGAACGAGCTGCTGATGCAGGCCACGGCGGATGCTGTGGGGATTCCTGTCGTCGCCGGGCCAGTCGAAGCGACATCCTGCGGAAACATCATCACGCAGATGGTCGGCACGGGGGCGCTCCCGGACATCACAGCCGGCCGCAAACTGATCGAGGCCTCGATCGAAAAACGCACCTACTCCCCGGCACCGGACGCCGACTGGCAGCCA
>PDWI01010507.1_pt1 | contig 10362 bp, 8 predicted proteins | sample 1430891 | NCBI WGS metagenome assembly PDWI01 (sample SAMN01162508, study PRJNA174530) | Oral metagenome, whole genome shotgun sequencing project. | biome: Marine environment; feature: Marine mammal; material: Swab sample of the gingival sulcus; isolation source: swab sample of gingival sulcus... | reverse complement strand
GTAACAAAACTCGGAACCCTCAAATACCAAGGACGAGAACGTCACATGGAATCTTTGCGTAAATTCTTTATTGCGATCGCTGAAGATTTTCGTGTCGTGGCGATCAAGCTCTGTGATCGTCTTCATAATGCACAGACACTTGAGTTTGTACGAAAAGACAAACAAAAACGTATTGCTCTTGAAACTATTGATATTTACGCTCCACTTGCCTACCGTTTAGGAATGGGGAAACTTGCCGGGAAACTTCAAGATGCCGCCTTCCCTTTTGCCTACCCAAAAGAAACACAGATGGTTGATGAACTCCTCAAACAAAAAAAGAAAATGAATGAGCGTTATATGGAAAAAGTATGGCGTACCCTCAAAACCGATCTTGCTGAACACAATATCCAAGATGCAGAAATTCATTCTCGAGTCAAAGGTCGCTATAGCCTCTGGAAAAAACTCCAGCGTAAAAAAATGGATATTGAAAAAATCTATGATATTGTTGCACTGCGTATTATTGTCCCTCAAGTAGAAGACTGTTATCGTGTACTTGGGCTCATTCACTCTAAATGGCGACCACTTCCAGGACGCATTAAAGACTATATTGCGCTCCCTAAAACAAACGGGTATCAATCAATTCATACGACTATTTTTACCGGTGACGGTGGTATTTGTGAAATTCAAATACGTACCAAAGAGATGCATGATTTTGCAGAATACGGGCTTGCCGCACACAGCATCTACAAACAAGACGCAGAAACAAAAGTCGCTTGGCTCCAAGAACTCAAAGAGATTCAAAAAAATGAGAAGGATGAAAAGAAGTTTATCAAGAACCTCAAAACAGACTTTTTTGATCACAGAATTTTTATCTTTACCCCACTTGGGGATGTTATTGATCTCCCCCAGGAAGCCTCTGCCATCGATCTCGCCTACGCGATTCATACGGATATTGGAAATACTGCACGCTCTGCGAATATCAATGGGAAACACTCACCACTCAAAACAATTCTTGAAAATGGTGATATTGTTGAAATTGTGACTGACAAGAATGCCAAACCAAACCGAAAATGGCTTGATTATGCAAAAACATCCATGGCGAAAAAGCAGATTATGAACGCGACCAAAGATGACGGTTTCTTGAAAAAAATATTCAAGTAAAAAAATAAATGCAAAAAAGCTTGCATTTATTTTTTTATATGCTTTAATATAAACAGAAACCAAAAACAACAGAATATGAAAAAATATCTTTTTTTAGTAAGCATAGCTTTTTTAGCTATCAGCTGTATGGATAGATACTATACTGTCATGAACCCAAATACCGGTGAGGTATTTGTAGTAACTGAAAAAAATGGTGTTGCAAATCAAATTATTAGTTCAGTAGCCGAAGGTGGAACTCAGGCGCTCATTAGCACCGCCTTAGGGAGACCCTATTACTATTATGGCCATGGACGATGTTGGAACTCTGACGTAATCTTTTACCCCCATGTAAGCCAAAGAGAGCTTAATAGAATTAATACTATGATTTACCAATATGATTACGGAATGAGATAACAGGGATCACATACAATTTTAATTAAAAAGTCACTTTTGAAAAAGTGACTTTTTTCTTAAATATCAATTTCAGCAAGTTTAGCATTATTTTGAATAAAGACTTTTCGTGGAGCAACATCTGATCCCATCAGCACTTCAAAAAGCTTATCAGCTTCAACAGCATCATCAACCGTTACCTGTTTAAGGGTTCGGGTTGCTGGATCCATGGTTGTTTCCCAGAGCTCATCAGGATTCATCTCCCCAAGCCCCTTGTAACGTTGTACATGAACATTTCCTGAAGTTTTTTTCACTTCTCCATTTTCATCAACTTCTGCATTCACGCCGAGCTCAGCGAGGAGTGCATCACGCTCATCATCAGAGTAAGCATAGTGAAGCGTCTTTCCTTTTTTAATTTTATACAAAGGTGGCTGAGCAACATAAATATACCCTTCATCAATAAATTCACGGAAATAGCGGAAGAAGAAGGTCATGAGCAAAACGCGAATATGTGCACCATCCACGTCCGCATCCGTTGCAATAACAATCTTTTTGTAACGCGCCTTTTCAATATCAAAGGTCTCTCCAATAGACGTACCAAAAGCAATAACCATAGACTTGATTTCCGCATTGGTCAGCATTTTATCCAAACGGACACGCTCAACATTCAAGGGTTTTCCGCGCAGTGGTAAGATTGCTTGTGTTTTTCGGTCACGCCCTTGTTTTGCAGTTCCCCCAGCGGAATCTCCCTCTACAATAAAGATCTCAGCTTCATCAGCATTTTTGGTCTGACAGTCAGTGAGTTTTCCTGGGAGGGTGAAGCCTTCAAGTGCTCCTTTTCGGAGAATAGAGTCTTTTGCGGCTTTTGCAGCTTTTCGTGCACGCAAGGCAAGGGCTGCTTTTTTCAAGATTGCTTTTGCATCATCGGGATGCTCTTCCAAAAAGGCCTCAAAAGAATCCTTAAAGACTTGCTCAACAGCCCCACGCGCTTCAGGAGAACCGAGCTTGTCCTTTGTCTGTCCTTCAAATTGGATTTCTTTCATTTTTACCGAAACGACAGCTGAGATTCCTTCAAGTACGTCATCTCCACTCAGAGAACCATCTTTTTCAGAAAGAACTTTGTTTGATTTATTATAGTTGTTCAAAGAACGCGTGAGAACGGTTTTAAAACCAGTCACATGCATTCCCCCTCCAGGAGTTGAAATATTATTCGCAAAAGGAACAATACGTGGTGTAATATCATCAATATATTGCAAAGCAATCTCTACATGAATACCGTCATCAGTTTCTTGTTCAACATGAAAAATATTTTTATGAACCTTTTTCTGCCCTTCGTTAAAGTAGCGAACCATAGAAACAATTCCCCCTTCAAAATAAAATGACATTGAAGGAACCTGCATATTGAGATCCTCAAGATAAATTTCACTCGTATCAATACCGCCTGTATATTCGCGCGCATCAATCAAAGAAACACGAAGATTCTTTACCAAATAAGCTTGTTGTTGGTAATGTTTAATCATTCGTTCCCAATTGAATTTTACTTCAGAGAAAATAGTTTCATCAGGCTGGAAAGTAATAATTGTTCCATTGTGATTTGTCTTTCCAAGTTTTTTAACATCTTTTTTTGGTTTTCCGATTGCGTATTCTTGGATGTAGTGATATCCATCTTTATGTACTTCTGCACAGGTATAGGTTGAGAGTGCATTTACCACCGAAGCTCCCACCCCATGAAGTCCTCCAGAGAATTTATAACTCTCGTTATCAAATTTACCTCCTGCGTGCAAAACGGTCATAATCACCTCAAGCGCAGACTTCCCTGTTTTTGGGTGTTTATCTACTGGAATACCGCGTCCATTATCTACAATACGCACCTTGTTATCAGGCAAGAGCGCAATTTCAATATGGTCACAATAGCCTCCCATCGCCTCATCACGAGAGTTATCAAAGATCTCACGAATCAAGTGATGCAGTCCATCAGGCCCCGTTGACCCAATATACATTCCCGGTCGCTTACGTACTGGCTCAAGCCCTTCGAGAACCGAAATATCGCTCGCACTGTATTTTTTTTCTGTTTTTTTCGTCATAATGTATTACAAGAATTATACTTAGAGTATACCAAAAAAAGAGCTTTTCTTTAAGGAAAAAAGGCCTAAAAGTATGGTATGATAAAAGAATGAATGTACGTATAGAAGCTTCTTGGAAAAAAGAACTTACAGACTATTTTTCAAGCCCTGATTGGCAAAAATTGAGTTCTTTTGTAAAAGATGAATATCTCAATAAAACAATCTACCCTCATCCAAAAAATATTTTTAACGCATTCAATCTCTGTCCTTTTGGAGAAGTAAACGTTATTATTCTCGGACAAGATCCCTATCATAATCCAGGTCAAGCACATGGGCTCTCTTTTTCGGTACAGGACGGAGTAACGCCCCCACCCTCACTCAAAAATATTTACAAAGAGCTCGAATCCGATCTCGGTATTAGCAAAGATCCGCAAAATGGAAATCTCTCTTCCTGGGCAGAACAAGGGGTGCTCCTTCTCAATGCTGTTTTGAGTGTTGAGAAAAACAAACCAACGAGCCACGCAAAGAAAGGTTGGGAAAAATTCACTGATGAAGTCATCAAACATATTTCAGAGAAAAAAGAGCATTGTGTTTTTATTCTCTGGGGAAATTATGCAAAAAGTAAAGCTGCGCTCATCGATACACATAAGCACCTCATACTCACGTCACCTCATCCTTCCCCTTTTTCTGCTCATTCTGGATTTTTTGGATCACGTCCCTTTTCTCAAACGAATGGGTATCTCAAAAAGTATCAGAAAAAAGAAATTAGATGGTAAGAAAAAAACTTCTCTTTCAAAGAGAAGTTTTTTAAGGGTGCGCATGCCAGGACTTGAACCTGGGACCTCATCATTATCAGTGATGCGCTCTAACCACCTGAGCTACACGCGCACTAAATGCTCTATAATTATTTTGTTAGCATCAAACTAACAGAAAATAGTATATCAGAAAGTGAAATCAGTGCAAGAGCCCTCCTTACATTACACAAGTAAATTGACAAAATACCTAAAACGATGTACATTTTTAAAAAATAAATATTCACAATTTAAAAGAAAAAAAATGGAAAAGACAATTACTTCTATCCTTTGGAATTTTAGAGTAAAAAATAACCCTTGATTTTGCAAATCCAAAATTAAGAAAAACTCTGTTCAAAATTTTCTGTAAATGCAAAAAGACGATTTTAATGTATTTCATCAAACACTTGAAGAGTTATTTGTGCCTCCTTCTACAATGAGTTATCTTAACATACAAGAAAAAGTTTTTGAAAAGAAATTAGAGGAAAAATTCAAAATAATAGGTCCTAATGAAAACTTTTTTGAATTTCCTGAATGCCCAACATTATTTGATTTTACAAAAACAATGTTTGAAAGTATTCTCTGGAATAATACAAATGATTTTTGTTTTAGTTTTTTTGAAGGAAAAACCTTATTTAACTATATATTAGAAGTTCTTGAGATAGAATCAATTGAAGGGATAACAACAAACCTTACAGATCAAAATCTTATTCAATATATGGAAAAAAGGAAGCTCTTGAAATAAAAGTAGAATAATTAAAGAATTTTCATAACAAAACCACTGTTCTCTAAAACAGTGGTTTTTTATAATTTCATCATCAAGATATCAAAGAAGCAAACAAAAAGAAAAACTCCATTTCCTAAAAAATGGAGTTTTGTAAGGGGTGGGATTCGAACCCACGACTTCATCAGAAAAATGATGTGCTCTAGCCTGCTGAGCTACCCTAGCTAAAATACAAATAGTATGAAAAATTCATTTATAATATACCTTATTTTCAAAATAAGGCAAGTGAATCAATAGACTTATTCTTCTGCGAGAAGTTCTTCTTGTTTTTCTTGAATAGTATCAACAATTTTTGCGAGTCCTCCTGACATGATACCACTGATGTTTGACCAGGACTCTTTGATACGGTGATCGGTAATTCGGTCTTGTGGGAAGTTATAAGTTCTAATTTTTTCAGACCTATCCCCTGTTCCAATTTGCTTGCGACGTTTTTCATCGTGTTCTTTTTGCTCTTCTTCGTCTTTGATGGCTTGAAGTTTTGATTTCAAGATTGAAAGCGCTGCTTCTTTGTTTTTGAGCTGTGTTCGGTGGGCAGTTGAACGCACATCAAGTCCTGTTGGTTTGTGAATCACACGCACCGCTGTCTCTACCTTGTTCACATTTTGTCCTCCTGCTCCACCTGAGCGGGAGGTTTCAAATTCAAGATCAGCAGGGTTGAGTTCAATCGTTGTTTTTTTATAAATTGGCATCACGGCAACCGATACTGTTGAAGTATGAATACGCCCTTGTTTTTCTGTTGCTGGAATACGCTGTACTCGGTGTACGCCGGTTTCCCATTCCAAAATCTTGTAAACATCTTCACCTTTGATTTCAAAAGAAGCCTCTTTATATCCACTGAGCTCGTTGAGCGAAGCATCAACCGGCTTCCATGACCATGGCTTGGTCTCAACATAACGCTCATACATTTCAGCAAGCTCACGAGCAAAGAGTGAAGCCTCGTCTCCCCCAGCACCAGCACGGATTTCCATGATGATTTCTCGTGGAGATTCTTTTCCTTCTTCCTCTTCTTTTTTGATAATCTCTCGCGCCTGAGTGATATAAGTTTCAAGTTGAATCGTGATGTTTTTAATATCATCAGCGGCAAGTTCGGCCATTTCTGGATCTTCCATCATCGCCTTAGTTTCAGCAAATTGCTCTTGGAGTTTTTTTATCTGTGTTGCAAAAAATTGCGTTGCGTAATTTTCTTGAAATTGTTCTAATTCTTGTTCTGTGAGTTCCATAACTATGTTTTACTATAGCAAATTTAAAGAGAAAATAAAGAAAGAAAAAGTGAATGGAATTTTTTGAATGCTTTTGAATATTTTGTTTTTTACCTATAACAAGTGAAAAGAGCGTTTTCCCCTAGGAAAACGCTCTTTTCATAATCAATAATGATTATTTTTCATGAGAGAGGCTAATATCAATAATCTTTTTTGCGATGTGTTTTTCTGCATCAACAATAGCAAATTTTTTGGCTCCCTCAATCATTTTCTCCCGTGCCCTTGCATCTGAGATAAGACGATTGATTTCAAATATAAGGCCACTATCGCTAAGATTGTTTTCCTCAATCACGAGACATCCTCCTTCACGTGCATAGGCATAGGCATTTTTGATTTGATATGCCTTATAGGAACTGGTCATCGGAATAATAATAGAAGGAATATTCCAATAGGCAATTTCAAATAAACTTGCCCCTGCACGAGAAATAACCAAATCAGAAACACCAGCCAACATCTTTAAAGAAAGCTGATTCAAAAAAGCAAATGGATGATAACGGTTTTTATATTCATTTCCCATCAAACTAGCATCGGTGAGCATCTTTATCTCATCAAAGTCATCTTTTCCTGTTTGATGAACAACTTGATAGTGCTGGAGAAGTTCAGGGAGTGCTTCTTCTACAATTCTATTAATACCCTTGGCATCTCCTGAACCCATCAAAAACCATATAATAGGAATTTCAGGATCAAGGCCGAGAAACTGATAGGCACCTTCTTTGGTTGGCGTTTGAAGATTGTGACGAATTGGTTGTCCTGTTTGAATAAGCTTTTCTTTATTTTTAAAATAATCAACGGTTTGTTTGTAGGTTGTGGTGATTGATTGAGCAAAAGACGCCGCCCAAAGCAAGGTGTCATCAGGAACCGAATTTGATTCATGAATAATCACAGGAATGGAAAGTTTTTTTGCTGCCCAAAGTATTGGGTAAGCAACACTTCCCCCAGTCGCAAAAACAACATCAGGAAAAAGTGCAAAAAGCTGAAACAATGCTTGTATTTTTCCCAAAAAAGAATTTACTGAGTGGCGAGATGATCCCGCATGTACTCTCCTAAAGGAAATACCATTTTCGTAGAGAACTCTTTTATCATACTCCTTATTTGAAAAATAATAAAAACGAGCATCAGCAATATTTTGTTCATCAACAAGGGTATTTAATTCTTCAGCAACAGCAATCAATGGATTAAAGGTGTGCGCTGCGGCTTCTCCGGTAAAAACAACTTTCATAGTCTATAGTATATCAAAAATGTACTTCTTGTGCTATTACAATAAATCTTATTTTCGTATCTGTTTTTTATTAATAAAGCGAGAAATATTTAAAAGAATCCCAATTTCAGTCAAACTCACAAGCAAAGACGTTCCCCCATTACTCATGAAAATAAGCGGCATTCCTGATAGTGGAATAAGGCGTGTGATCGCCATAATATTCAAAAAGGCTTGAATACTAATGAGTAAAACAATACCAGTAGCAAGGTTCTGCCCAAAAGCATCTTTTGTTTTCCGTGCAATACTGAGCCCAAAAAATAAAAAAAGAAGATATAAGAGCGTCAAGAAAACAGCGCCAACAAAACCAGTCTCCTCAGCAAAAACAGCAAAAATAGAATCTGAATTTGACTCGGGCAAATACACACCAAACTTCTGAACACTCTGTCCGAGCCCGCGCCCACTTACCCCCCCTGAGCCAATAGCAATTTTAGCTTGAATGATTTGATAATCCCTCCCTGTTCGATCTGGTGTGTCACTATAAAAACTTTGAACACGCTCAAGAATATAGGGACGGTAGACAACCAAACCTCCAAGGAAAACAAGACCTAAAAGAATTAGAACACCAACATGTTTAAGTGGTGCACCACGCAAAAAATAGATAACAAAACTTACTAAGCCGATTAACACAAGCGAACTCGTATCTCTCTGAAAGACTAAAACCCCTAAAGGAATAGCGAGAATTCCAATCAAAGCAAAAATCCCCCAACGATATTCTCGTATTTGAGAAAGATAACGCGCCATCCAATAAGAAACAAAAAGAATCACTCCGAACTTTAAAAATTCTGCAGTCTGAAAAGAAATAAAACCGAGCGAAACCCAACGATATGCCCCCCCATGTGGCATTGCAAGCCCCGGCACAAAACTCAACAGAGAAATTAAAATTCCTGCAATATAGACAAGTGGTGCATGTTTTTTCCAATAGCGATAATCAACATTAGAAAAAATATACATGAAAAAGAGTCCTCCGAGAACACCCAAGCCAACATGACGAATAAGCATCGCATGGAACATTTGTGGACTTTTGATATAAGTTCCCAAGGATGCAGAAATAAAACCAACAAGCCCAACAACTACCAAGATCAAAGTAATCGTGAGCATTTTTTTATCAATGCGGTACTTTTTCATATTTATTTAACAATAATAATGATAATACCAATAAGAGAACAGAAAACCGAAAAGACCCAATAACGCATGGTTATTTTTTCACGACTCCACCCGAGTGATTCGAGATGATGATGAAAAGGTGCTACACGAAAAACTTTTTTATGGAAGAATCTTCGAGAAATAATCTGAATCAAAGAAGAAGCAGAAGTCAAAACGAGTGGAAATCCAATAATAATAAATTCAAAAACCGTTTGAGTTAAAAAGATGAGTACGGCGAGTGAAAGGGTTAATGATAAAATACCCGTTTCCCCTAAATAAAAGCGAGCCGGAGGAATATTAAACCACAAAAAAGCAAGCAGAGCTCCTGTTACCACAAAAGCAAATGCAGCGATATTGTATTGCTCTTGGATAATACCAATAAATCCATAACTTCCAAAAATAATAGACAAAACTCCTGGGGCAAGCCCATCAATACCATCAATCACTGAACTTGAGAAAAGTGCAAGAACCACAAACATAAAGAAGAATATAAATCCAAAACCAAGGATAATTTCAATATTCGTAAATGGAATAGGAATGCTCTCATACCCAAGTTTGTAATAAAACCAAAGCCCTTCAAGCGCCCCTACAAAGAGCACAAAAGCAATACGTATACGCCTCGGAATCCCAAGTGTAAGGCGCTCTTTAGTTCCTCCATAAATTTGAAGCAAATCATCAACGAGCCCAAGCCCTGCTCCAAGTAAGAGTGACATAAAAGGGATCAAGGTTTGTTCTCGTGTCAAAAACAAAAGCTTGTGTGCCCAAGGGGTATCAAGAGAGGTTGAAATAATACTTGCTAAAAGAATAACAAGAGTTACCGAAAACCATACAATGATACCGCCAACCCGTGGAGTATGAGTTTCTTTTTTGTTATAAACTTCTTTAAATTCATCAGAAACTCCTTCACCGAGACCACCGATCGTATTCTCGGCAGCTACTCGAGATGAACGTTTCCACATTCGGTATTTATAAAAAATATTTGAAAAAAATGGGGTTATGAGAATCGAAAGCAAAAAAGTTAAGACTGACGGAAATAATATTTTGAAAAATAAAATGCTGTGTTCCATAAAAATACAATTATTAATCTGATAATGGTGATTGCTCTGATTCCCAATCTTTGTGTAAAAGCGCTATCTTTTCTTGAAAGGATTCAAAATCAGGAAGTTCTTGTGGATGGGTAATATTTAAAAAAGAAAAGAGGTCATGGGTGGCAACATAATACGGTGAGCGTCGATCTTCTTTGTTTTCTTTTTTTTCAATGAGTCCGCGAATCAGTAAATTTCTCAAAATAAAGACTGAGTTTACCCCACGAATATAATCAATCTCTGATTTAGTAATTTGTTTTTTATAGAGAATGATGGCAAGTGTCTCAAGTGCTTGCTTACTGAGGTCCCGCTCTTCTTCATTCTTTACAAGCGAACTAATTACCTCCCGCGCAATAGGAGCAGAAAGTAGGGAAACGCTATCATCAGAAAAAATAATCTGGATTCCGCGACCCTCATAAAACGGGAGCATACCTTGGACAGCTTCGCCTATCTCTTCAGCTGATACAGAG
>PDWI01010506.1_pt1 | contig 10362 bp, 6 predicted proteins | sample 1430891 | NCBI WGS metagenome assembly PDWI01 (sample SAMN01162508, study PRJNA174530) | Oral metagenome, whole genome shotgun sequencing project. | biome: Marine environment; feature: Marine mammal; material: Swab sample of the gingival sulcus; isolation source: swab sample of gingival sulcus... | reverse complement strand
ATGGATAACAAGTGAAGTTCTTGCCGATATGGAAGATTTTCCCAAAATGGTATATGAAGAAAATCCTGACAATCTTTGGGTTCTTTTAAACAACAAAAAACCGTATATTTTAAAAGTTTCTGAAAAGTATAAAATCTATCGCCCCGATTTAAGTAATCTTCCCGACAGTATAAAGTTTTATGGCATAGAAAATATAAATAATAAAATGACTTTTCTTACAAATTTAGGCTTTTATAATTTTGATAATCAGAAGTTTGTGAAAGACAGTCTTTTGTTTGACGGTTGTTTAAATAACATGCTTATTACTAAAATAGACAAATTCAAAAAAGACAGCTATTACGTAACCATCAAGATAAAAAAAGACCTTTTATTGGGCTTAGTTAGTAAAAAAACGGGTAAATATAAACTTTACACCCAAGCTTATAAGCGTTTGCGAAATATTTCGGCTTATCATATCGACATCGACACTAATTTGTGGGTAATTTCGCCAAAAAAATTGTATAAAATGAGGGAAACTCAGAAAAAATATGACATTCCTCTACATACACTAATAGAAAAAGTAACTGTAAACCATGATTCCACAATATTTGCAGGAACTTATTATAATGAAGTAGATAAAAAACGTATTGTTTGCATAAATCAACCCAAAAATTTTATACCAATATTAGAATATAAGGATAATTCTATTGATTTTAATTTTGTAATGGCAAGTTATGATGAGGAAAAGCTCAACTATTATTCATACACATTAAGTAAAAACGGGCATGAGGAAGAATGGTCAAACTGGTCGCAAGAAACAAAAAAAGGATATACCAACCTAAGCGAGGGTAAATATATTTTTAAAGTAAAAGGGCGAAATATTTTTGCAACCGAAAGCCCTATTAGCGAATATTCGTTTGTCATAAATCCGCCTTGGTATAGAACTTATTTTGCCTATCTTTTTTACGTAATAATTTTTATGATAGCTCTTTATTTGTTTATATTGCAAAATATTAAACGATTGCAAAAAGAAAAAGAAGCGTTGGAAGAAGTAGTAAAAGAACGTACTGCCGAAATATTAGAACAGAAAGAAGAAATACAAAGTATTGTGGAAAATTTGGAGGTTGCCAACCGAGAAATACAACACAAAAATAAACAACTGACTTATAGTATTCAATACGCCAAGCTCATACAAACGGTAGCCATGCCAAGGCAAGACGAAATAAAATCCTTGTTACCGTCACATTTTATATTTTTTAAACCTTGCAACATTGTCAGCGGCGATTATTATTGGGTACGCGAAATAAAAGATTTTATCATTGTAATGGCTGCCGATTGTACAGGGCACGGGATACCCGGAGCTTTTATGAGTATGTTGGGAATTGCTTTATACAACGAAATTGTTCGTCGTTCCGAAGTAGATAATATTGCCAAATCGCTTGATGCTTTGCGAGATGAGCTTAAAAAAACATTGGGTCAAACAGGTGAATATCAAGAAACCCAAGACGGAATTGACCTTTCGGTTATTGCAATAGACCGCCGAAAACGACAGATACAATATGCCGGTGCGCACAATCCGCTTTTATTAGTGCAGAATGGTAACATGAGAATATGCAAAGCCGATAGAATGCCGGTAGGTGTATTTCTTAGAGAGAAACCATTTACAAATCATACAATCAAGATTAATGCAGGCGACTTTATTTATATGCTTACCGATGGTTATGCTGACCAGTTTGGTGGAAAGCAACAGCGTAAATTTACACGTAGAAGATTACGGAAACTGATAGACGATAATACACACAAGCCGGTAGATGAACAGTATGAAATAATAAAATCGACCCACGAAAAATGGATGGGTGATGAAGAACAAGTGGACGATATTCTTATTATTGGAATAAAAATAGAGGAAGAAATGTTCTTTTGATTAGATTAAGAACGACGAAGCCCTCACCGTAATGAAAAATTAAAAAATCAAGCTTTTATTTCCAAAAAAGTAAGCCCGAGTCACTCTCTTCTTCTTCATTAGGGCTTTCTTCTTTTTTGTCGGCAAGTGGCAATATTATTGTGAATAAAACTCCACCTTTTACATTTTCCACTTTTATGTCTCCATTGTGATGCTTGTTTATAAGTGTATAGCATATTGATAATCCCAAACCTGTTCCCTCTGATGTTTTTTTACCTGTAAAAAATGGATTGAAAATTTTATTAATTATATTTTCCGGAATATGCTCGCCACTATTGTAAACAGATATATGCGCATTTTTACCAATTTTAAAAGTCTTTATTTCAATAAGTTTTAATTTTTTACTTGAATTTACGGTGGCATGAATTGCATTATTTACCAAATTCACTATTACACTGTGTAAATTTTCAGTGTGAACAGGTACTAATTCTTTTAGGGTATAATTTGTTTTTATTTTTACAGTTTTAGGAATATTCGACCTAAGCATTATTAATGCCATACCGATAATTTTATGAACATCTTTTTCTTCTACAGCATAGCCTGCATCGAAAGAAAAATAGGTGAGATTCCGAACAATTTTTAAAATTCTATCGTATCCCGTTTGCAGCATATTATACATTTGTTGCCATTTGGCTTTTGCCTCTTTTTTTTCCACCGACTCTTGCAAGTCGTTTAGCAAAAACATTGCACCATTTATAAAATTTAGTGGATTATTAATCTCGTGAGCCATTCCTGCGGTGAATATTCTCAAAGATGAAAGTTTTTCTTCTTTTAATAATTTTTCTTTTGAGGCTTTCAATTCTTCATGTGCGCGATATAATGCTTCGGTTTGGTCGCTCAATCGTTTTTTTAAATCAGCATTGTAAGTGTGCATCAAATAGAAAAATGAAACTATAAACGAAGTGTAAATTTCTTCTAAAAATGAATGTGTAAGTACTTTGTAAAGATATTCAAAAAAAGTTTTGCCATTGGAGTCTTCTTTGTAATACACAATTAACAAGGAGAATGTTACTATAACAATTGCGTAATAAATAAATATAATGGCTAATCCCCAAGCAACTGCTTTTATCTCCTGTTTTACTTCGAATTTTTTTAACTCTTTATATAGGTAAAACATTGCGAGAAGCCCTAGAAAGTGTGTCGTGAAATTGACTAATTCATAATCTTCAATATTAGGTGTAAATGCAGTACTTGTAACCACTAATCCCACAAGATATAGCGGGTTGCGAAAATAAAAAATACTCAATAATAGAGGTATTTCTCTTAAATCAATTGCAATGGCATCAAATCCGGGAAATATAATTCTTACATCGCTAAGCCAACCTGAAACTATGCTCAAAAACATCATCATGGTTAATTTCCGGAAAGACTCACTTTGCATTAATTTAGTCCACTTCATGTGTTTTAAATTTTATTATAAGTTGATTGAATTAGCAGGTCTTTTTCATAAAAAAATATAATTTTTTTATTTGTGTAACTTAGTGGTTCGCTATATATTTTTTACCAAAAAGTTTCTCAAAGTTTTTAATACATTCTAATTAACAGTAATATTATCAGATAGATACTTGTTTTTATGAAAAGCCCTGATAGAATTAGGCACTTTCTTAATATTTTACATAATTTTTATTGTGTTGATTTTTTTGATTTTTATACTTTTAAATAATACTTCGTTATGTTTTTGTAATCGGTTGATAATTAGCGTTTTGCAAGACAAGTTTTTTGTTTTGCAAAAGCTTGATTATCAGCAATATAATTGTTGATTACTCATTGTTAATTGCTCATTGTTAATTGCTCATTGCACATTGCACAAATTGTTGTTAATTGATATTCATAAACACATAAGCCGCAATTGGCGAATAAAGAACGCCGAACAACATTATCAATTTCATTGCAATAGATGCAATGCTGTAATCTTTTTTATTTTTAGCCAATATTATTTTGGTAATTACAAAAATCAGCGGTACAAATTGCGTAATTATTAAATACCAAATTGACAGTTCTGATTGTTTCAAAAATTTTAATAGCAAAAATAGGATAGACGCTGCAACAATCACAAGCAGGCTCACTACCACGCTTTTTGAAATTACATTGCCCCAAACTATTGGCAAAGTATTGCGTCCGTAGGCGGCATCGCCCTCAAAATCTTCAAAATCTTTAATTATTTCGCGAATTAAAGTAGTGAAAAATGCAAAATAAGCAAAACTCAATACCCACAAAAATATTGGCATAAAAGTTTGATTATATTTCAATAAAATTGCTGAATATTCTTTGTTGAGCATTGGCATTTCAAAAATAATTACCAACAAAGGCACCATAGCCGCCAAAAATGCTACGAGCAAATTACCCACCAAAAGCTGGCGTTTGTAGGTGGTAGAATAAAACCACAATATGCCTGCAATTATGACAAAAATAAGACCAAATTTTAAGTGCCCGATGCGCCACGCAACGTAGCTGCCCAACATTATTCCTACTATGTTTAGCGACAAATGCAAGGTCATTGCTTGCCGCCTTGATATAGTTTTGCCCACAATTACCGTATCGGGGCGATTTAGTATGTCGGTTTTGGTGTCGAAATAATCATTAATAACATATCCGGCAGCCGTTAGCAGCACTGTGGCAAATACTAATATTCCAAAATTCCAATCGCTTATTTGCAGTTGAAAATTGAAATCGCCCTGCGAATGATTGTTGTAAAATTGCAATATCGCGTCGATTATTGCGTAACGCATAAGGTATTGTGTAGCCGCAACCATTATCAAGTTGGGCAATCGTATTAATTTGAATAATGAAATCACGAAATTCTTTAAAAAGTTAAAAATTAAGAATGATTTTTTATGCGAAAATAACAGCAAAAAAAGCTAAAAGCCAACGGCTAACAGCCAAAAGCACTTTAAAAAGTTCTTTTAAAATTTTCAATTCAATTAACTGATAATTTGCATATAGATACAAAACATCGGCAAAGGTAATAATTTTACAATTTTCGACCAAATATTCCGACTTAAAAAATAAAAATGTTAATTTTGCTTCGTAATTCGTCATTCGCCATTCGTAATTCGTCGTTGTTAATTGCTCATTGCTAATTGAAAAAATATGAATATATTGATATTAAGTTCAAAATTTCCGTATCCGCTAAAAGATGGCGGAGCAATAGCCACTTTTCAAACTTTCAGAGGGTTACAGCAATTGGCTGACAATGTGCATATCCTCAGTTTTAATACCTCTAAACATTTTGTAAATCAGGAAGATATAAATAGTGAATTTTTCGATGCTAATTCTTATACATTGGTTTATCACAATACAAATGTGTCGATTTTAAAGGCATTAAAAAACCTATTTTTTTCGCAAAAACCGTATATTCTCGAACGTTTCACGAGCCGCAGATATACCGAAATATTGATTGCCAAATTGCAAGAAACTAATTTTGATATTGTGCAAATCGAGGGTTTGTATATGTTGCAATATATTGATGTAATTCGGAAATATTCAAAGGCAAAAATTGCTTATCGTTCGCATAATATTGAGCATGAAATTTGGCAACATTTATCAGCGCAAAGCTCAAATATATTGCGCAAAATATATTTTAAAATATTGTCGAACAGAATATTGCGATACGAGAAATTTTGTATTGACAGATATGATATGCTTGTGCCAATTTCGGAAAACGATGCCGATTATTACAGAAAATTATCGTGTAAAAAGCCGATTCTGGTTGTGCCCACAGGTTTCGATTTTGAAAATTTACCACCTCAAAATGAAAATTGCCTAATCGACCGACATAAATTATTTTATATTGGCAGTTTAGAATGGTTGCCCAATCAGGAGGGTTTGTTGTGGTTTTTAGATAATTGTTGGCATAAATTGCGCCAAAAACAGCCAAATATTGAGCTTTACGTGGCTGGTAGAAATGCGCCTAAATGTTTGATAGATAGATTATTGCAAGAAAAAGTGCAGTTTGTAGGTGAGGTTGCATCTTCCATTGATTTTATGCGCGACAAAGCCATAATGATTGTGCCTTTGCTGTCGGGTAGCGGCATGAGGATTAAAATTATTGAAGCATTTGTAAATAAAAAAGCAGTAGTTTCAAGTAAAACTGCAATTAAAGGTATAAAAATATTTAATAATCAAAATATTATAATTGCTGAAAATCATGATAAATTTGTGAATAATATTTTAAAACTTATAAATAATGAAGAGTTGTATAACAAAGTTATAAAAGATGATTTTATATTTGCACAACAAAATTTTGATAATCGCAAAATTATTAAACGGTTGTATCAATTTTATAAAGAAACTCATTTAAACTTTTTTCTAACTTTTGTCATGTTTTTTTGCTTTTAGCTGTTAGTTTTTGGTTTTTAGCTTTTTTTTTGCCTTCGGCAATATAATTTAACTATAAAAGGACTAAGTCTTTTTACAAAAGCTAAGGGCTAAAGTCCAAAGGCTAAAGGCTTAAAACTGTTAAATTCAAAGCAATAATGTTTGTTAATCATTCAAAAAAAAGTTTAAATCACTTCAAGGGAAAATTTAAAAAACACAAAAAACATTGCTAATATTTATAAAAATAATATTTTGGGTATCGTTGTTATCATTATTGCAAAGCTATTTGTTTTATCCTGCATTACTAATATTATTGGCTCGCAAAAAAGAGAACAATAACGTTTTGTATAGCGATGACGAATTACCTGAAATTACTATTATAATGGCAGTTAGGAATGAAGAAAAAATCATTGAAAAAAAAATTAAAAGCATAATAAACAGCAATTATCCAAAAAATAAAATTACTTGCTTTATCGGTTCAGATGCCAGCACCGACGATACCGATAAAATAATTAAAAAATATTGTAAAAAATATTTGAATATAAAACTAATAAGATTTAACGAACGTAGAGGTAAAATATTTATAATCAATAAATTAAAAAGTGTTTCCGAAAGCGAAATTTTAATATTGACCGATGCCAATGCAATATTTTCGAGCAATGGAATACGAGAGTTGGTAAAACATTTTAGCAATACTAAAATAAATATGGTAGGAGGCAGGTTGGTTAATTCAAAAAAATCGAAAACTGACATAGCATTTCAAGAACACAGCTATATGGAGCTTGAATATTTGCTGAAACTTTCGGAAGGCAAAATGTGGGGCAGCATGATGGGAGCTTATGGCGCATTTTATGCCGTAAGAGCCGAAAAATTTTCACCCATTCCGCAAAATTTTTTAGTTGATGATTTCTACATCAGCCTAAAAGCCATCGAAAACAACGGACAAGCAATTTGCGAGCCAAAAGCCATTGCCTACGAAAATGTTACAGGCAAATTGTCGGAAGAATTTAGGCGAAAAACACGGATTTCCATAGGCAATTTTCAAAATTTGAAGTTTTTTTTGAAAAATATCTCAAAATTTCGTATTTCAACAATTTTTAGTTTCCTATCGCATAAGGTGTTACGCTGGTTTGGTTTTTTGTTTATTTTTATGATATTTATAAGTTTACCAATGCTTGCACCAACGCATTTACTCTATTTTACAGTGTCTATAATTGTAGTTTTAAGTGTATTTATGCTAATAATTGATATTTTTTGTCGTAAAAATCAAATTCAAATATTACCTTTGCGATTTATTACACATTTTTATTATATGAACGCAGCCCTTTTTTGGGGCTTTATAAAATTTTTAAAAGGAGTAAATAGTAATGTTTGGGAACCAACAAGAAGAGAGTAAAATAACGTTGAACACAATAGAGGAAGCTATTGAAGACATCAAAAACGGAAAAATAATAATAGTGGTAGATGACGAAGACCGCGAAAATGAGGGCGATTTTGTTACTGCTGCTGAATTGATTACGCCCGAAAAAGTGAATTTTATGGCAACTCACGGTAGGGGTTTGATATGTGCGCCCATCACCGAGCAGCGATGCGAGGAGCTGGGTTTAGAGCTTATGGTGGGCAAAAACACATCGTTGCACGAAACGCCTTTCACCGTGTCGGTAGATTTAATAGGACAGGGGTGTACTACCGGAATTTCGGCATCAGACCGAGCCAAAACCATAAAAGCATTGGTTGATGACTATACTAAGCCGGAGGATTTGGGTAAACCCGGACACATTTTCCCGTTAAAGGCTAAAAATAAGGGAGTTATAAGGCGTGCCGGACATACCGAAGCGGTTGTTGATTTGGCTATTTTGGCTGGTTTGAAACCGGGCGGAGCATTGGTGGAAATAATGAACGAAGACGGCACAATGGCGCGTTTGCCCGATTTAATGAAAATTGCCAAAAAATTCGACCTTAAAATTGTATCAATTGCTGACCTTATTGCCTATAAAAATAAAACCGAAAGTTTGGTGGAAATGGGTGAAAAGGTGAAATTGCCAACTAAACACGGCGATTTTTATTCCGTTCCATTCAAGCAACTGTCTAACGGTGTGGAACATATTGCACTTATAAAAGGTGAGTTTAAGGAAGACGAGCCGGTGTTGTTGCGAGTGCATTCTTCCTGTGTAACGGGCGATATTTTTGGCTCGCAGCGTTGCGATTGCGGACAGCAATTGGAAACGGCTCTTGCCAATATTGAAAAAATAGGCAAAGGTGCGTTGATATACTTAAACCAAGAGGGACGCGGAATCGGTTTGTTTAATAAACTACATGCCTACAAATTGCAAGAAGAGGGCTTCGACACTGTGGAAGCTAATCATAAGTTGGGTTTCAAAAGCGACGAGCGCGATTATGGCGTTGGTGCTCAAATAATTAGACAACTCGGAATACGCAAAATTCGCTTAATGACTAATAATCCCGTAAAGCGCGTTGGTTTAGAGGGCTACGGCTTGGAAATTGTAGAAACTGTGCCGCTTGAAATTAAACCAAATAAGCACAACGAGTTTTATTTGATGACCAAAAAGGAAAAAATGGGACACAATTTAAAATTAGAATAAGTCTGGAATATATTGCTAGTAAATAGATAGTTGAAAGTGTAAAGTGCAGACCTTGCCGGTTGTTCATGCCTGTAAGCTTTCAAAAGATGCTATTGGAAAATCAAAAAAAACCTCGCAGATGTAAAAATTGTGAGGTTTTTTATGCTTTTCCACTTTGTGTCGATTATAAATTTGGTGTTGTCTTTAACTATCACAATGTCAGGCTTTAATGTGCGATAATTTATACGGTTAATTAGAGGAGCTATTTTGTAAAATATAGCGAAGAAATTACAGTGAGGTCAAATAAACCACAAAGTAGCACAAAATTTAGAAAAACTTAGTGCTACTTTGTGGTTAAACTTTGGGAAACTTCGTGGTAAAATATATTATTTTAACCCAAATTCGTTTGAATAAACTTCGGAAACATATTTATTTTCCCATTTATAAAATTCTTGAATTTCGCCAATACTTGGGTTGTTTTTTATCCATTTTTTGTAAACCTCGTCAGTCTTTTTAAATATCTTATTTTCAGACTTTTCCACTATTTGAAGAAAACCCGTTTTCTCGGCATTTATGAGTTTAGAAATTTGCAAATATTTGTAACCTGCCGAACGCTTAATCGGGTAACATTCATCTTTTAATTGCAATGCCATTCTGTTTAACGGAGAATTTTCCTTGCCTTTGGCAACCAACAGTTCCGGTAAATGTGCGCCTCCTCTAACCCATAAAGGCATTGTTATACAAGTATTTGGAAATCCAACTGTAACCCACAAAGTAGCCAAATCAGGAGCTTCGTTTTTCTTCACACCACGTATCACGATAGACGACGAAGAACCATGTCGGGTAATGAAATCGCCGCTATTGATAAAATGCTCACCGTCGGGCACTTTTGCGTACTCTTTTCTGAAATCTTTACCCAAAACTGCATGTTGTAAACAGTGCGAAAAGTCCTGAATAATCGTCTGATAGTTGAGTTTTCCCGTTGCATCGGCTTGCATCAGTAAATTTTGCGCCGTTTGAAACCTGATGAAACCATATCCGATGTCTTTTTTGCCGGTAAACGAAAAATTGGTGCGCAAAATATAGCCGTTTGGTGCTTGTTTTGGGTCGTTTGCATCAAATTTCGTGAATGTGTAGTTATTTACCTCGTAAAATGCCGCACCGCCTTTGGCATCAATAACACCAAAATGAGCAGCAAGTCCCATTGGTTTTTCCAAATTTTTTAACAAATTTTCAAAATCTTCAAGACTTGCACAGCTCTGCAATGCCATTTTCATTACAACTCCTTCCAAGTCTTTTTTCGAACTCGTGTCCTTCAAATTCACGTTAAACGAAGCACTATTCATTATGGCAAATCCCGCCGAATTAGAGCCGCTCCACACCTGCTCGCCTTTTTCATCTACCGAGTTTATCAAACCGATATACGAGTATTTACCATCGTTGAAATATCGCATTTTGTTGGCATAACTTTCCGTGTCGCGCAGTTTCCAAATCAGCGGACGACCATCTTTCGTATATTTG
>PDWI01010505.1_pt1 | contig 10364 bp, 9 predicted proteins | sample 1430891 | NCBI WGS metagenome assembly PDWI01 (sample SAMN01162508, study PRJNA174530) | Oral metagenome, whole genome shotgun sequencing project. | biome: Marine environment; feature: Marine mammal; material: Swab sample of the gingival sulcus; isolation source: swab sample of gingival sulcus... | reverse complement strand
TATGTGCAAAAAGTTCCTTTGCCTTTGGAGCTGGTTTGGTTAGTGTTATGGGCGATGTTTCTTTGCCTAGTCATATTATGAGTGCTAAAAAAATACCACAAAACGCCACTGCTTTAGTTTGTGGTATGGGGCTTGGCAGTTTAAGCGATGAGAGCTTTGAGATGCTACAAAAAAGCTCGCTACCCTTAGTTCTTGATGCAGATATTTTAAGCTATAAAAAACTAAAAGATATACTAAAAAATAAAACTAACACCATTTTAACACCTCATCCTAAAGAGTTTGTAAAGATGAGCAAAGTGTTAGGTTTTGGCTCGTTTGAGGTAGAAGATATCCAAGCTAACCGCCTTGAGATAGCAAGGGAATTTTCCTTAGCATTTCCTCATATCTTAGTTTTAAAAGGAGCTAACACCATCATAGCCATAAATGGCACTTGTTACATCAACCCTTTTGGCTCTTCACCTTTAGCTAAAGGTGGAAGTGGGGATGTGTTAGCTGGACTTATAAGCTCTTTACTCGCTCAAGGATATGATGCAAAAGATGCAGCTATAAACGGAGTGTTAGCTCACTCTTTAAGCGTAAAAAACTTTAAGCCATCCTACGCACTCATCCCACAAGATATCATAAGGAAAGTCAAATGTCTAGTAAAAAGATAGCCGTTTTATTTAGCGGAAATGGGAGCAATCTTTTGAGCATCCTAGAAAAACTTCACGGCAAAACCTTCAAGGGCGTAAAACTTGAAGTTGCCCTAAGCATCACCAACAACAAAAAGGCAAAAGGTTGTGTGCATTCAAGAGCCTTTGGCATAGAGCCTGTTGTGGTAGAGCATGGAGCATTTAGTACAAGAGAAGACTTTGATGCAAGGCTAGTAGAGCTTATAAAAGCTCACAACATCGACCTAACAGTTTTGGCTGGTTTTATGCGGATACTAACGCCTGTTTTTACCTCACAGATCCAAGCTATCAACTTGCACCCCTCGCTTTTACCGCTTTTTAAAGGAGCAAATGCCATCAAAGAAAGCTATCAAAGCGATATGTTAGTAGGTGGCGTTAGTGTGCATCAAGTAAGTGAAGAGCTTGATGCTGGAAAACTCATAGCCCAAGAATGTGTTAGTAAAAAAGGCTTGAGTTTAGAGCAGTTTGAAGAACTTATCCATAAAAAAGAACATGAGCTTTTACCAAAAAGCATCATCGAGCTGTTGTGCTAAAGTAAAATTTTGGCTATAATACGCCCCTTAATTTTAACAAAAGGTTTTTCATGAGTAAAAAGAGTTTTTATATCTATTCGCTAACATTTGCATTTTTGATCATTCTTTCAAACTATACCGTACAGTTTCCCATCAACGACTGGCTAACTTACGGAGCTATAGCTTACCCTTTTACTTACTTGTTTTCGGACATCTTATCAGAAACGCATCGTAAAAAAGATACGCTAAAAGTTGTGCAAACAGGAGCACTGATAGCCATCGTTCCTACCTTTTTACTAGCAGATTTACGCATAGCCATAGGCTCGATATCTGCTTTTTTCCTCATCCAACAACTTGACGTACATATCTTTCATGCTCTCAAAAAACGTTTTGCCTCTTTGTGGTGGCTAAGAAACAACGGAAGTACGATCATCTCGCAGTTTTTAGACTCTGTGATGTTCTGGGTCATAGCCTTTGGAGGCACGATGCCAACCCTTGCCCTTGTTAAACTCATACTAGGCGACTATGCCTTTAAGCTCATAGCAGCCTTGCTAGATACGCCATTTTTCTATACTTTTGCCATCAGGATGCAAGTAAACAGAGCCGCTAAGATAAAAGAATACAAGATATAAAAGAGTTTTTGATGGGATATTTTATAAACTTAACACTAAACTTGCACATAGCATTTATATATATGGCTATAGCCCTAGCAGGACTAAACATCTATCTTCTTAAGGGCGACAAGGCTAAAAGAAAGTTTCTAGCTTTCTTGCCCTTATATTACGTTGCCCTAACCTGTCTTGCTTTCACAGGAGCTATCTTAGCCACTTATATACCTAGTTGGATGTTTATCGTCAGTATGGTCATTTGTTGGCTTTATATACTCATAACTACCATTAAAAGCTATAAACTGACAAAAAAAGAGCAGGTGCTAAGCTCACACACTAAAGCAAAAATGCGTAAAAAATTCTACATAGACCTAGCTATCTTCATTGTATATATGGCGGTTGAGAGATTTGTAAATGCAGTTTAGTTTTCACGAAGAGGCAGGGAGTGAGGAGCTTGAACTTAGTGGGGAAAAGTTTAAACACATCTTCAAGGTTAGACGAAAAAGCTCCTCTAAACCACTAAAACTACGAAATCTCAAAGACGAGCTTATCTATACCTACACCTGCCTTAGCATCAACAAAAACAAAGCTATTTTAGAACTAGTATCTAAAGAAAAAAAGCCTTTACTTGGCACAGATCTGCACCTTGCTTGGTCTGTGATTGAGCCAAAAACTGTGGAAAAAACCCTGCCTTTTTTAAACGAACTTGGTGTAAGCAAACTTAGCTTTGTTTACACGGAATTTTCCCAAAAAAACTTCAAACTTGATATGCAAAGGCTAAAACGCATACTTATCAGCTCATGTGAGCAGTGCGGACGAAGTAAGATGATGGATATGGAAGTATTTGATAGTTTAGAAAGCTACCTAAAAAGCTACCCATCTACTTATGTTTTAGACTTTGGTGGAGCTGATATCAAAACAACAAAACGCGATGCGAACCCTATACTTGTAGGCTGTGAGGGTGGATTTAGCCAAAGAGAAAGGGAGCTTTTTTGCCCTGAAAGAATCTTGGGCTATGAGAGCAAACTCATACTCAAAAGCCAAACGGCTATGATATTAGCATCAAGTTTATCTTAGCTATTCTTCTATTTTTTCGCTTTTATATAAGTTTAGATTTTCCTTGCATATTCGCCCCCAAGAGGTATCTTTGTGAAAGCTTGAGCATTCTTGAAAATACTTCTTAGCATTTTTATCATCCCCTAGCTTTACAAAAGCCTCTGCTATGACATACAAGGCACGTGCTTTTTGTTTTTTACTTAGATCTCGTTTTAAAAGGCTTAGAGCTACGTTTTTAGCGTCTTTATAACGCTTGATGTTTTGCAAGGAGTTGATGTAGTCGTATTCTAAGCCGGGGCTAAGCACATAACTAGAAGACTTTTCTTCAAGCTCAAGGGCTTTTTTGGCATATGTTGTGGCTAAAACATCGTTTCCTTTCGATCTAGCCCAGCTCACAAGCATAGCATAAACTTCCACATTTCTAAAGTCATTTGGCATACGCTTTTGTATATCCGTGCTTATCTCTAAAGCCTCATCATAACGCTTTAGTTTCATAAGCGAAAAAAACTTATCGTATAGCACTTCTTTAGAGCTATCAACGCCTATGCCTGAGCCTAGAGATATAACATCATCTGCTATCTTGATGCTATCAAGATACTTGCCTTGAGCATATGTGGCTTTTTCTAGCCTTACCATCCATGGAAGTTTTTCGACTAGGTTGTCGGTTTTCATATTTGACTGGGCAAACTTACCCGCCCTAACAAATCTCGACGTACGCATCAAGCACTTATACATCTTCACTTTATCGCCTATCGTGTTTGAGAGATGTTCGTACTTAGCTAAGATGCTAACTGCTTTAAGGCATTTGTCGTCTTTAAGAGCTTGTTCGATGTCCAAACTCGCAGCTTGATCGATAGCACTTATAAGCTTGGTGCTATTTTTTTCCTTGATAAGTTCTTGGCTAAATGCCAAAACATCGTCATAACGCTTTTGTTTTATCAGAAGATTTGCCTTTGAAACTAGAGCCTTTTTTCCTATATCGTTTTTGTAGCGCTTTATGAGCGTGTCGTAGTAGCTTAAAAGTTTGGTGGTATTAGTCTCGCCTAGCTCAAAAAAGAGCCTATCTAAAGACTTTTGAACCAAGACATTATAAGCCCCATCAGCGAACTCTTTTTGATAGCGTTTAAGATAGGTGTATGCTTTGTTGACATTTTTGGCTTGTTCGTTCCATATGCCAGCATCTTTAAGTTTCATCTCATAGTCATCTTGCCGTCTATTTGCACTCTTAAGTAGCCTTTCCATGATCTGTGATGCTATATTTGGCAGACCTTTGTTGGCTAGTTTTTTAGCCAAGACATAAGCACTGGTTTTATCCTTATATAAAAAGTTTTGGTTGGCGTTTAGAACTTTTTTTAGGTACTCTTTTGCCTGTTTTATCTTGTCTTCTTCGAGGCTTGTTTTTGTTAGTTTTATGGCAGCTTCAGCGGCTATGTCCAAGTCTTTAGATGAGTAAAGCACATCCTCATAAAGCTTGATCGCCTCTTTTTTATTTTTCTTTTTATACAAATAATCCGCATAATAAAGTATAGCTTTTTGCGAATAAGGGTTTTTAGGATACTCGCTGATAAGCAAGTCAAGATAGTAGTTTGCGTCGTTTTTGTCGTGAGCTTGGATGTGAAGTTTGACGATGAGCATCAACACTTCAGGGGTATTTTTATCAGCCGGATAAGCCTTTAGCCACGCCTTTGCCTCTTTGGCTATATCGCTTTTTTCGTAAGGTAAAGAGATGCTGTGTTCGCTTTCATCGAGCATTTTATCTTGACTTTTAAACTTATACACAAGCACATCGGACATAAAGATGCTATCTGGATATCTATCTTCTATCTTTTTAACAAGCTCTAAAACATCCATATACTTAGCATTTCGATAGTATCTCTTGATGCTAAGGTAAAGTTTGATGTCATTGCTTTGAACATAGTCCATAGGCTTTCCGTTAAGATCTAACGCCCCTATGCTAGGGTACTGTTCTTTTTGGTAGATGATGGGAAAACCTATGCCACTTTTGCTTTTTAAGCCATCCTCAAAAGGCTTATGGGCATATAAAAGTATGCTCCAGTGTTTTGAAAGTCTTGCGTCTTGTTTTGGCACTGTTTGATCGCTATATAAATGCTCTTGCATATCTATAAGCTGGGAATATGCACGGGGCTTGATGTAGATATAAAACTTATCTTTTTTAGCTATAAAGTCTATGTCTACGAAGGGAGTTTTTTTAGGTTTTATGACATTTTGAAGATCCCCTTCAAACACACAAAGATAAAGCTTTTTGCCATAGGGCTGTTCTTTACTTTCGCAAAGGATGGGTTCTTTGTCTTTAAGGTGCAAAAGAGCGTACTTTTTGCCTTTTTCCTTTGCCACATTTAAGCTCAAACTAACCGCTGGTAGGTAAACAATGCTAAGAAAAGATAGTATCAGCCATTTCATGAAGTGTATTATAGCATTTTTAGCTTAGTATTTTGGAAGATTTAGTCTTTTAGGGCAAAAATGTCAGCATTTGCATCGTCGCTGTTGTTGTTTGCCTTTTTCTTCATATCATCGTGAAACTCGAGCTTTATTTTCAAGTCATTTTTACGACTTGAGTTTCTCAAAGCCTCTTCTTGGCTGATGTGTCCTTGTGCATAAAGCTCCAACAAGGCTTGGTCAAAGGTTTGACTTTTATATATCTTACTGCCCTCTTCTATAGCTTCACTTATCTCATCTTCATTGCCTTCTAGTATCAAGCTTTCTATACGAGCAGTTTTAACAAGGATCTCCATAGCAGCTCGTCGCTTTCCATCAAGGGTCTTGACCAAACGTTGAGAGATAACCCCTTGCAAAACAGAGGCTAAAGACATAGTTATGCGGTTATGCTCTTCGCCTGGAAACATACCTATTATGCGACTTATGGTTTCTTTAGCATCAAGAGTATGTAAGGTTGAAAGTACCAAATGACCCGTTTCAGCTGCGTGAATAGCCGTCTCAATGGTCTCAAGATCTCTCATCTCGCCAACAAGGATGATGTCAGGGTCTTCTCTCAAAGCAGCCCTTAAAGAAGAGGAAAAGTCCAAAGCATCCTGACCAATGGCACGCTGGTTTACGATGCAGAGCCTATCTTCATACTCAAACTCAATTGGGTCTTCGATGGTGATGATATGTTCTTTACGAGTTTTGTTCATCTGGTTTATCATAGCCGCTAGGGTGCTAGTTTTTCCACTTCCTGTTGGACCTGTAACGAGGATAAGCCCACGAGTAATCTTGCAAAAGTCTTTCACAACATCTGGCAAATGCAAACTTTCAAAGCTAGGTAAATTTGAAGGAATGACCCTGAAAACTCCACTGATGCCATCCATTTGGAAAAATATATTGACACGAAAACGATAATGCTCGTCGTATTTGTAGGTAAAGTCTATGCTTTTTTCACGCACAAGCTCGCTAAAACGAGTGCGTAAAAGCTCTTTGGCTAAGGTTATGCCCTCATCGTGGCTTAGTATCTTTTTGCTAAAAGGAACCAGCTCGCCGTTGATGCGACCTCGAATAACCCCACCTGATTTAACATGAAGATCGCTTCCGCCATGTTCGATAAGAGCTTTGAGATAAGCCCTTAAACGCTTTGTCATTTCAAAGGTAAGCTCGTTTACGTCTACCTTGTGTTCCATGTTATTTTAGTGCTTCAAGCATAGAGGAAAAATCAGCCTTAAAAGCTTCCATTCCTTCACTCATCAACTCTTCATAAACCTCACTAAGATCGATGCCTGCTTTTTCTACCTGATGAAAAAACTCGTTCATATCCTCTTCGTTTGGTAAGATCTGGACATTTTTCTTCATACTAGCAACAAAGCTAAGTATGGTTGGCTGTGGTGCTGTGTTGATGGCATTTGGCAAGAGCAACTTTTCCACATAGTACTCACTATCTAGCTCATCGCCCTTAACTCCTGTACTTGCAAAAAGACAACGGATGTTTTCGTTTTGGTTCTCTTCTATGTCTTTATATATCTTCATAGCGTTATAAATACCTACTTTTGCCTTCTCAAGTCCAGTACTTTCAAGCTTAGCATCAAGCTTTCTGTCAAACCTACTTACAAAAACGCTAATGACTGCTTTTGGAGTTCCTTTGCGTTTTAACTTTCTATAGGCTAGCAAACCCTCTTCAAAAGCTTTAAGGCAAAACTTCGCTTGTTTAGGCGAAAAAACTAAGGTAGCATTAACATTGATGCCATCACTGATAAGAGCTTTCATGGCTTTGTATCCAGCATCAGTAGCTGGGATTTTGATCATGACATTTGGCATATCAAGCTCTCTAAAAAGTCTGCGTCCTTCTTCGATGGTAGCTGCCGCATCATCTGCTAAAAATGGATCGACCTCGATGCTCACAAAGCCATCGTCACCCTTTTCATACAAAGGCAAGAGTTTTTTAGCGGCACTTTTGATGTCTTCTTTTGCCAAAGCCTCATATACCTGCTTAGGCTCTTTGTCTTTTAGCTTTGCTATGTCTGCTTTGTAAGCAGGGGAGTTTAAAAAAGCGTTTTTAAAGATAGAAGGGTTGCTTGTTGCACCGTTGATGACTTGGTCGCCTATGAGAGTTAAAAACTCATCGTCTAAAAAGTTTCTTTCTATAAAATCACACCAAATGGAAAATTTGATAGATGAAATGTACATGTTTTTCCTTAAATATGTTCTAAAATTTGTGTCAAATCTTTTGTATCTATGATGATGTTTGCCTCTTTTTTTAGGGCAGGTTTCGCACAAAAGGCTACCTTTTTGTTTGCGTGGGCAAACATAGAAAGATCATTTGCTCCATCCCCAACACACAAGGTTTGCTCTTTGCTGATGCCCAAAACATCTTGCATACGCTCTAGCATCAAGCCCTTTGAGTTACTAAACATCATCTCACCACCAACAAGACCTGTTAGTTTACCGCCCTTGTGATGTAAGATATTTGAAAAGTCTGCATCAAATCCTAGTGTATCCTTAGCGTATCTTGTGGCAAGGCTAAAACCACCGCTAAAAACTAGCACCTTGATGTCTTGTTTTTTAAGCTCACTTATACACTCACTTGCACCCTTGATGAAAGGTAAGTTTTCGCATATTTGTTGAGCTTTTGCATATCCTAAGCCTTTTAGCAAAGCCACCCTGCGACTTAAGCTTTCAAAGAAGTCTATCTTGCCTTCCATGGCTTGAGTTGTTATAAAGCTAACTTCTTTGTCTAGTCCGAGAGGTTTGGCTAAAAAGTCTATGGTTTCCCCATCCATTAGGGTGCTGTCAAAGTCAAAAATGGCTAACCTGATCAATCTCTTCCCCATTATAAAGAGGTGGGGCTTCCCACCTCTTGTTTAAAAGTCTCTTTTAAGTAGGGCTTCTACTTTTAGGATAGTAAGGATGTTATCATCCCTTTTTCCTATGCCGTATATCATACCCTTATCTTTGTGTAAAGTCTCTGGCGGAGGATCGATACGGTTTCGCTTGATGCGGATAGCCTCTGTAAGTCTATCAATAACAAAACCTGCTACGTTGTCATTGCCCTTCATCACGATATAGCGTGTTTGCTCGTTTTGGCGTGAACGCTCAAGGTTGAACTTCAAACGCAAATCGATAAGAGGTATAACATTTCCTCTTAGGTTAAACACACCTAGAACATAGTCAGGCACACTTGGAACCCTTGTAAACTCGATGGGCTTGATGATCTCTTGAATGTTGAGTATAGGTATAGCATACTCCTCTTCGCCAACGATAAACCCAACTAACTGTATGACCTCTTCGTTGTCTTGCTGAGAGTCAGGCTGACTTATCTGACGTTGCTGTTTTTGGAGAATTTGATTTAATCTTTCGCTCATTGTCTTACTCCGGTAACTTTAAATTTTTTCTAACCACATTGCCAAGGTATTCAGGTGAATACGGCTTAGTGATATACTCAGTCATTCCCACTTCCACACCTCTTAGTCTGTCTGATTTGGACGTTCTTGAGGTTACGGCAATGAGTGGCAAGTTTCTATACTTAGAATACTTGCGTATTTCCCCTGCTAGCGTGTAGCCGTCCATTCGTGGCATCTCGATGTCGATAAGAATAGCATCAACTTGATGCTCGCCTGATTTGATCATAGCAAGTGCCTCTTGTCCGTTGGTCGCCTCAACGGTTTGAACCCCTAAAGGCTCCATGGACTTTTGCATCAAGTTTCTATCCATCTTACTATCGTCAACGATCATAACCTTATAGTCACTTGGAGCTTCTTTTTTGCCCGTCGCCTCTTCTAGTGATGAGCGGATATCGACCTTGATGTCTTTTGCCATCTCCATCATAGCTGCCACGTCGACGATGAGCGTAACACGTCCGTCGCCTCGTATGGTCGCTCCTGCGATGCCATCTACGCCTTGCAGATAATCACCCATAGACTTGATAACGATCTCTTCTTGACCAACAAGCGTATCGACGATAACGCCTAGTTTGCTTTCGGCTAGACCGATGACAACTACGTAAGTTTGCTCACTTCCTTCAAAAACTTGCTTAACACCAAAGATGTCTGAAAGTCTTACCAAAGATAAAACTTCATCTCTTAAGCGAAGTACGTTTTTGCCTTCGATGGTATATATATCGTCTATCGGAACCCTTACGGTTTCAAGTACTGATGCGAGTGGGATCGCATAGCTTTCTTCTTGAGCACCAACAAGTAAAGCCTGAATAATGGCAAGTGTTAAAGGGATTTTTAGTTTCATAACTGTTCCCTTGCCAAGCTCGCTGTCGATGTCAATGATACCGTTTAGTTTTTCGATGTTTGTTTTAACAACGTCCATTCCAACGCCACGACCTGAAACATTTGTAACTTGCTTAGCCATAGAAAAACCAGGTTTAAAGATAAGAGCATAAGCCTCTTTGCTGCTCATATTGTCAGCTTCACGCTCACTTATGATGCCTCGCTCGACACCTTTCATCTTAATCTGATCAGCATCAAGACCCTTACCATCGTCAGCTATCTCAACAACGATGTGGTTACCCTCGTTGTAAGCTTTAAGCTGGACTAAGCCTTTTTCGCTTTTGCCAACAGCAGCTCTATCTGCTGCACTTTCGATACCGTGATCGCATGAGTTTCGGATGATATGGACAAGTGGGTCGCCTATTTCTTCGATGATAGACTTATCAAGTTCGGTTTCCTCGCCACTTATCGCCAACTCTATCTCTTTACCAAGCTCTCGTGAAAGATCTCGAACCATTCTTGGGAATTTGTTGAAAACTTTTGCTATAGGAAGCATTCTTGTTTTCATAACAGCTATCTGAAGATCAGTTGTAACGATAGATATAGATGAAACCACTTGGTTAAGCTCTTCTAAAAACTTCTCACCCTCGTATCTTTCTTCAACGTCTGCATAAATCTTAAGCAGTCTGTTCTTACCCAAAACAAGCTCGCCAACTAGGTTCATAAGGTGGTCAAGTCGTTTAACTTCCACACGAATGGTCTGTTCCATAGTACTTGGCGTTGCTTTTTTAGCAGGTGCATTTGCTGTTCCTGTGCTAGTTGATGCTTTTGGAGTTGGTGTCGGAGTTGGTGTCG
>PDWI01010502.1_pt1 | contig 10366 bp, 7 predicted proteins | sample 1430891 | NCBI WGS metagenome assembly PDWI01 (sample SAMN01162508, study PRJNA174530) | Oral metagenome, whole genome shotgun sequencing project. | biome: Marine environment; feature: Marine mammal; material: Swab sample of the gingival sulcus; isolation source: swab sample of gingival sulcus... | reverse complement strand
GACACTCCTCCTGCTGACTCCACGGGACGAGAAAGAACAGACGGGGGCGACTGGTGGGACCAAACAGTTTACTCTTCCAATGGGGTAACAATAATTGATCCGAAGAATCAAAAACTCTATAAGGCCGCATACGCGACCAATGGTGACTGCCTATGCTCAATGGCTTTAAACGATGTGGACGTTGAGCCCGGGGAATCCTACTTCTTCTACACTTCTTTTGCTCCTCTACCTGACGACGTTGAAACTGTATCTGTGACGGTTCCCGGGGCTGGAGTGTTTGAGCAGATTCCGGTAACAAGGCGGTGAAACGAGCCATGACTACTATGCGAGGTATCCGTCGACCGGGGCGTTTTCTCATAGGGACGCTTGCTGTGGCTATGCCCTTGTTTACGCTTGGGAACGTTGCAATTGCGTCTCCTTCGGTCCCCCCTGAACCGCCGTCAACTGTTGATGCATCGACAATGATTGCTCCAGTTTTTGACCTGAAAGATGCAGCAATGCCGGTTTTTGATTTCATTTTTGTGACAGGTTCTGTTGATGGTGCTGCCACAAGTGCTGAGACTGATGCTGGCCAGGTAACAACCTTGTCAGGTGACGTGAACTTTGCGGTAGATTCTGATCAACTCACCGATCGTGCTCGTGAGGTCCTCAACGACTTGGCTGCGCAGTGGAATGCGAAAAAACCGACAAAGGTGACAGTTGTTGGTCATACGGATTCTGTGGCTGATGATTCGCACAATCTTGACTTATCTAAGCGTCGCGCAAAAGCCGTAGGAGACTATCTGAATAGTAAGGTATCGGGTCTATCGCTGACGACTGACGGTAAGGGCGAGAGTGAGCCCATTGCTGATGAGTCTGAAGGCAGTGATGAGGAAAAGGAGAAAGCGAAGGCAGCAAATCGTCGTGTGGAGATTACTGCTGAGGTCCCCGAGTAGGATTTCGCTTTCACAAGTGGCTGTCTGATCCCATTGCGAGGGCAGACAGCCACTTGCTATGTCGTCCTTCATGCCATCACTTGTTGTCTGTCTACTTGTGTAGGCACTTATTGTGTCCCCACTGTTTTTAGCGTTTTCACCTACCTTTTAACGCCCGAGTGTGAGCCCAGGGTCTTTCACCACACAAAAGTGGCGCAAACACCCTTGACCTCACACCTGGGCGATTAAAGAGGGCGAAGATACAGGTAGTCACAGGTTTTGAATAATAGCCTCCACAGAAGCCTTTGCGTCACCAAAAAGCATGGACGTGTTTTCTTCGAAGAACAAAGGATTCTGGACACCCGCATACCCGGCAGCCATAGAACGTTTGAATACCACCACTCGGTCAGCTTCCCACACGGTCAGCACCGGCATCCCCGCAATAGGTGATCCTGGCTCCTCCGCAGCAGGATTCACCGTATCATTAGCGCCAATGACCAAGACAACGTCGACATCGGGAAAATCATCATTAATCTCATCCATTTCCAACACAATGTCGTAAGGAACCTTAGCTTCGGCAAGCAACACGTTCATATGTCCAGGTAGACGTCCCGCCACAGGGTGAATCCCGAAGCGAACATCAACGCCGCGGTCGCGCAATTTCTGTGTGAGTGCTGCAACCGGATACTGCGCTTGCGCAACGGCCATCCCGTACCCGGGAACGATAACTACGCGGCGCGCGGTTGACAAGTAGTTTGCCACTGCGGTTGGCTTGACCTCATCAATTGGGCGATCTTCATGGTCAGCTGAATCCGAAGCAGGCGTTGATGCGTCGGATCCGAAACCGCCAAGAATCACGGAAATGAATGACCGGTTCATCGCCTTGCACATAATCCACGACAGGTACGCGCCCGACGACCCCACGAGGGCGCCCGTAATAATTAGCAGGTCATTGTGCAACATGAAACCGGCGGCGGCAGCGGCCCAGCCCGAATACGAGTTGAGCATTGAGACCACTACAGGCATATCGCCTCCACCAATAGCGGCTACCAAGTGCACGCCCAGTGCTAAAGCAATGACTGTCATGACAAGTAAACTTGCCCACGACGCAAAAGAGCCTTCCTTAACAACGAGGAAAACAACCATTAAAACAAGCGACACAATAATGCCGCCGAGGTTCATCCAATGGCGTCCAGGCAGAGTGAATGGTGCCCCGGGAATCTTCGCTGCGAGCTTCAAAAATGCAACAATTGACCCCGTGAGTGTAACCGCGCCGATGAAGACCCCGAGGTAGATCTCACCCAGGTGAAAAGCCCCTAAAGCTAATGATGCCTCGTCAGGCGCAGTGTAGGAATTGTAGCCGACTAGCACAGCAGCGAGACCAACAAAACTGTGAAGCATCGCGATGAGTTGCGGCATGCCCGTCATTTCCACGCGTTGGGCAAGAATCGTGCCAATGACTGCGCCAATTAGCATGGCGAGGGCAATAAGGAGCGTGGTGACGAGGATCCCTTGGCCGGGTTTTGACGCTAATGCAAGCGTGATTGTCGCGACGAGGGCGATCGCCATCCCAATTGCTCCGAAAATATTTCCACGCACAGCGGTTTCATGCTTTGACAGGGAATTGAGGGCGATAATGAAGAAAAGCCCGGCAACCAGATATGCGTACGTGGTTCCTCGCAAGAGGATGGTCGGGACATCAGACATCAAGAGTTCCATTACTGCTCAGCCCTTCTTGAACATGTCGAGCATCCGGTGGGTGACGAGGAAGCCACCAAAAATATTGATTGACGAGATCACAATCGCAACAAAACTCAGCGCCGAAACAACGGGATTCGCTGACCCTACCTGCAAGATTGCCCCCACCAAAATAATGCCGGATATTGCGTTGGTGACGGACATGAGCGGCGTATGCAGCGAAGGCGTCACGTCTGAAATGACCTTGAACCCAATCACAACTGCGAGCATGAGGACGATGTAGTGGGCTGCGGCAACTGTGGGCGTCACGAGGACAAGAGCCATACCCGTCAGTAGCAGAGCAAGCAAGGTAATGAGCTGATCACGCTTGTGTTGAGAATCAGCTTCAACTTGCAATGCAATAGCGGGCTTGTCCGTGTCTGTCGCGGGCGTTTCTTGCGTTGTCGAGGGCGCCGCTGCTGAAACGTTCACCGGAGGCGGTGGCCATAAAACCTCGCCCTTGAGTGTGACGGTAATGGTGCGAACAATCTCGTCATCAAGGTCAATAATGAGGTGACCGTCCTTTTTCGGGGTCATGAGCCTCATGAGGTTGACGATGTTTTGCCCAAACAGTTGTGAAGACTGCTCGGGCAATCGGCACGCTAAGTCGTGCTCGCCAATAATGGTGACCCCGCCGGGTGTTACCGTGGTTTCACCGGGGGTCGTGAGGGCGGCGTTTCCGCCACTTGCTGCCGCCATATCGACAATAATCGAGCCGGGCCGCATGGCATTGATAGCATTCTCGCTCAGGAGAAGAGGAGCGTCTTTGCCAGGAATATTCGCAGTCGTAATAACAATGTCGGCTTTCGCGGCTTCCTGAGCGTAAAGAGCTTGCGCGACGGCCTCTTGACCGCTTGACATTTGGCGCGCGTACCCGTCTGACGATATTTCCTGCTCTATGGGGATGCGAACGAATCGCGCGCCCATAGATTCGACCTGTTCGGCAACTTCTGGACGCACGTCGGTGGCCGACACTTCCGCGCCCATCGAATGCGCGGCGCCAATTGCGGCTAGGCCTGCGACACCTGCGCCGATGACGTAGACCCGTGCGGGCGGGGTTTTTCCGGCTGCGGTGACCTGACCTGTGAATAGGCGCCCGAAACGTGATGCGGCTTCAATGACGGCCCGGTAGCCAGCAATATTTGCTTGAGAGGAGAGGACGTCCATCGCTTGGGCTCGTGAAATACGAGGGATGGTGTCCACCGCGAAAGCGTTCACTTTGGCTTTACTCAGGTTTTCAATGAGTTCGGGGTTTCGCGCGGGCGCGAGGCGCGAAATGAGTGAAGATCCTTTGTGCATGAGGTTGAGATGCTCGGGGGTGGGAGCATTAATGCTCATGACAATGTCTGCGCCCCAGACTTCGTCCTCGTCAACAATACGGGCACCGGCTTCTTCGTATGCGCTATCTGAATAGTGAGCGAGTGAGCCTGCACCACTTTGGATTGTCACCTCGTAGCCGAAAGCTATGAGCTTTTTTACGGTGTCGGGAGTGGCGGCCACGAGTGGTTGGCCAGCGCCTTCTTCAGGCACTCCGATTCGCACAGGGGACTCCTTCTTTTATGCTGGGGCGTGGCGCCAGCGACTCGGGTGTGAGTTTCTCTGACGTTGCACGCCGTCCTCTTCCGCTTTAGTTTACGTTTTCTTTCGCTTGTGTGTGAGGTCAACGGTTGTGTTGCACGTATTCAACGTGGCGATTGTGGTTTAGCGCTCGTCTTTGTTGCCTGCGTTTACCTCGCGTTTGCGTGTGAAACCACCTTACGGCATACGCTGGCTCAGTTACATTAAAGGTGGCTGGCGCCAGCGTGTGAGGTCAAGAGGTATGGCACGATTCTGGTGGAAGCACTCGCCGCCCGCGCCCGGGTGTAGAGGTCACTGCGGGAGGGTTCGCACGCTGCGTCAGCGTGCAGGTGATTTCGCGCCCGCGTGTGAGGTCAAGAAAGTTATAGCACCTTTTGGGTAGTGAAAGGGTTTGGGCTCACATGTGGGCGCGATGGGGCTTCATTATCGCCACTGGTACCTTGGTTGGCAGCGCTGACGCCGGGCGCAATGGGGCTTCGTCATCAAGGGCTTGCCTCAGATGGCCGTGGGCTCACAGCATTCCGCTGTCAGCAGCAACTGTCGAAGCGAGCTTGCCTCAGATGGCCGTGGGCTCACATGTGGGGGACGAGGACGCCGCGTGAAGCACGCGGAGGAACTGGCCAGTTGGGAAGCCTCTGAAGTGATGGTGCGTCGCTTCATAAAGGTGTGAACTCACACCTGGAAATATGTGGGATTGCTCTCTAGCTTTTAGACAAAGACAGGCCTACCGTTAACACATGGACTTCTTTCCCGACGATGTTGAAAAACCAGAAGAAAATGTTGACAGTGTTGAGGCCGACATCCTCCTTGACGCACCGATAGAGGACGTGTGGGCGCTTGTCAGCGAACCTGGATGGTGGATTAATGATGGTCCTCTTGGCGACCACGAGGTCGAGCAAGATGACACAGGTGTCTACCACATTAACGATCCTGAGGCTGGGACATGGCTTGTTGAAAAAGCAGATGAAGACCCGATGGATATTGTCACGTACCGCTGGTATCCATTAGCTAGTGATGAACTCCCCGAAGATTACGTGACTCGCGTTGAAGTTTCACTTTCTGACGAGGCTGGCAAGATTGCTCTTCATGTTGAAGAGCAGGGACTATCAACAGTGAGTGACGATGAGGAAGAGGCTCGTCAAGCTTGGGAAGATGCAGCAGCCACATGGGAAGAAGCTCTTCAATCAGTGAAACGTCACTTTGAAAAAGCGTAAAATCATTTCCGCATTTTGAAGCACTGTTAACCACTGCCAAACTAATGTCATTGACATGGACGAGTTCCCCCTAGCCGGGGATTCTGTATCCATGGGGTTTACCCTTCTCAAGGGCTTTGTCGGGTTCCCAGTGGCCAGGGATACTGTCGCAGTTGCACCAACCTGATGGCCCTCTATCTGTTGTGGGAGAACAAGACGCTACATACTCCCGTCATTATTCGGATTACCCATCATTGTCCAGGTTAGGGGTTTCCACAGTCCTTCTTCCACAACCCCCTTGTCATTATTCCCACCATTATTCGGGTCATAGTTTCTTCTCATTACACGGCTTTACTGTGATCAATGAGCAGCCCCCAATAATTTTTGCCTCCTCCCCTCTGCTCACAACCAACGACTTTTGTGCTTGCTCACAGACCAGCTATGCTTGTAGTTGTGCCACGGGAACCCGAAACATCGGGTTGAGAGGGGGAACGCTTCCCCGACCGTTGAACCTGAACCGGATCATACCGGCGTAGGAAGGCTTACTTCTCGTGGGCACCACTTGTAACTACGAGAAGGGATATCTCTCATGGCTGAAGCACGTTCTCGCCTTTCATGGCGCGTGGTTGACATGGTGACTGCTGCAATTCTGGGTGTAGCAACGGGCCTCATTTTTCTCGTATGGAATCAGATTGGTGGAGTGGGCTACTCACTTGTCGACGCTGTCACTCCTGGCTTGGGCGGCCTCGTCACCGGCATTTGGCTGTTAGGCGGCCCTCTTGGCGGCCTCGTCATACGCAAGCCAGGTGCCGCGCTTTTTGTTGAAACTCTAGCCGCCATTGTCTCTATGGCCCTCGGCTCACAGTGGGGGATAATCACACTCTATTCGGGGCTTGCCCAGGGGCTTGGTGCCGAACTCATCTTCCTCCTCTTCCTATACCGTCGTTTCAGTGTTGGCGTGGCAGCTCTCGCTGGGGCTGGCGCAGGCCTCGGAGCGTGGGTTTTTGAAGGCTTCTACGGAAACTTCGCCAAAAGTTTTACCTTCCTTGGCATTTACGCATCCACACTCGTTATTTCTGGCGCGCTCCTCGGCGGTATCCTCGCGTGGGGCATGGTGCGCGGCCTCGCCCACACCGGTGCGTTGGATCGCTTCGCCGCGGGCCGCGAAATCCGCGAACGCGTCTGAGTACAGGCAGAAACGATGAGTTCCCGTCCGGCTGACCCCAAGTCGGCCACACCCCCGGCTCCGTGCGGCGCAACTGTTACGCTGCGCGACTGGGGGTGGCGCCACGCGGGTCGCAAAGCTTGGGCACTCCGCCACATTTCCTTCACGCTGGCACCCGGCGAGCGCGTCCTCGTCTTGGGGGCGTCAGGTGCAGGAAAATCAACCCTGCTGGCGGGGCTTGCCGGTTTGCTCGGCGGTGAGGACGAGGGCGAAGCCGAAGGGACGCTCACCATCGACGGGCAGCGGCCTGAAACGGTGCGAGGCCGAGTCGGCATGGTCATGCAGGATCCTGAAGCGCAAATTGTCCTCGCCCGAACAGGTGATGACGTAGCTTTTGGCTGTGAAAACCTGGGTGTTCCGCGAGCGGAAATCTGGCGGCGCGTTGATGCCTCCCTTGACGCGGTGGGCTTGGATTTTCCTCTCGACCACCCGACTAATGAGTCCTCCGGGGGGCAAAAGCAACGTCTCGCATTAGCGTCGGTGCTTGCTATGCAGCCGGGGCTGCTCCTCCTTGATGAGCCGACCGCGAACCTTGACCCTTCAGGAGTGGCAGAGGTTCACCACGCGACGCGGGCCATCTTGGAACGCTCGGAAGCAACAATGGTGGTGATTGAGCACCGCGTTGATGTGTGGGCTGACATCGTTGATCGGGTCCTTGTCATTTTGGACGGCACGTTGTACGCCGACGGGCCTTTTGATGAAGTCCTTGCTGAACATGGGGATGCTCTGCGCGCGGCTGGAATCTGGCTGCCTGGCGATAGCCATGCTGTTGTCCGTGAAGTTGGGGCAGCGAGGACGAGGTCGGGCGGGGAACCGGAGCAGGACGCGAACTTAGGTTCTGACGTGAGGTCGGGCGTAGCCGTAGGCGCGGATGCTGGCTCACGCATCACCGACACTCCAACAGTCCTCAGCGCCCGGAACCTCACTATTGGATACTCTGCGGCTCACCCCATTCGCCAGGCCATTGACCTTGATATTGCTGAGGGAACATCTACCTGCATTATTGGTAGCAACGGCCTAGGAAAAACGACTCTTGCCTTAACCCTAGCGGGTTTGCTTGACCCTATTAGCGGCGAAGTGAGTGTTGCACAAAGTATTGCGCCTGGTAAGGATCTCAACCCTGCGCACTGGTCATCACACGAGTTATTAGGCCGCGTTTCAATGGTGTTTCAAGAGCCCGAATACCAGTTTCTTGAGCGTACGGTGCGTGCTGAACTGGAGGTGGGGCCTCGAAAAACTGGAGTCGAGGGTGCGGAGCTTGACGCCCTCGTCACTGAGCATTTGGAACTGTTGGATCTGACAGACTTGGCGCTTGCGCACCCGATGACACTTTCCGGCGGGGAAAAGCGCCGACTGTCGGTGGCAACTGCCCTCACGAGTGCACCAAAAATCCTCATTGTTGATGAACCGACTTTCGGCCAGGACCGTCGGTCATGGATTGAACTGGTGCGGCTTCTTCGTCGCGCGGTTTCGAAAGGGACAACCCTTATTTCTATTACTCATGATGCGTCTTTTATAGAGGCAATGGGTGACCGCATCATTGACCTGGCTGATGTGGGGGAGGCTCCCGTCAGCAACGTCCTCGTACCCTCCGGCAGGGCGCCCAAGGGTGCAAATACGAGCACGGAGGTCGGCGCAAACGCCGAATCCGTTGGCACACGCGCAGCCGCGGGTGCGAATGCTCGGGAACAGAGCGGCGCGGGCGGTAACGCCGAAGGTCAGGGCAATGCGCGTGCGACTACTGGGCAGACCGGTACCCACACAACTTCGGACACCGGCAGGAGGCTTCAGGGCGGCACGACGTTAGGTCGCACGGAGGTGAGTCGCCCGCGCAGGGGTCTGCTCGGCACGGTGAACCCGGTTTTCCAAGTACTGGGTGTAGCTGTCATGACAACACCACTCATTGTGAGTATTGATGTTGTGTCGGCGGGTGTTGCTCTTCTTGTCGAGATGATGCTTGTACCTCTTGTGGGGGTGCGTTACCGGAAATTACTGGTGCGGATGATTCCTGTATTTTTTGCTGCACCGTTGGGGGCGTTGTCAATGTTGCTTTATGCGAATCCCGGAGGGAGCGTGTACTGGTCGTTTGGTCCGGCGGTGATTTCTGACAGGTCTATTCACCTTGCGCTCGGGATTTTTGTCCGCATTTTTGCTCTTGCTTTGCCCGCGGTGGCAGTGTTGCCACGGATAGATCCGACCGATATGGCCGATGGGCTGACCCAGATTTTGCGGCTTCCTGCCCGGCCCGTCCTCGCGTCCCTTGCTGCGGTCCGTATGACCGGACTCATGGTTGATGATTGGCGGGGGCTGCAGCGAGCGCGGAGAATTAGAGGCGTGGGTGAGGGGAACCGTGTCGCACTGGCACTGCGGGGGTCATTTGCGCTCCTTGTTTTTGCGCTGAGGCGGTCGGCAAAGCTTTCGCTTACCATGGAAGCCCGGGGTTTTGGCTCTGATATTCCGCGGACTCATGCGCGCGTTTCAACAGTTGGCGTTGCGGACGCGATCATGATGGCGGTGAGTGTCGCCGTTCCTACGGCCGCTTTGGTGGCGGCCATGTGGGTCGGGACTTTTGAGCTTTTAGGACGGTAATGACTCAGACTATGGTGTCGATGAGTGCCGGTGGTCGTCAGTTGCCTGCCGGGATGGTTCGCGCTGTCCGGGAACTTGTCGAGGGTGGCGCGCAGTCGGTCTTTCCGATGCGTTTTCCTGCGGCGGGTCGAAGGCGCGCGCGTGGTCGGGGAGGCGCCCATAGTCGAGGACGTGTGTGTGGTTGGGGAGGCGCCCACGGTCAGGAATGCCTGCCTAGTCGAGGCCACCAGGTTGAATGCGGTTGTGGACGAAGGCTTGGTGATCGACAGGGGGTTGTGGAATTTGCTCCCGGGAATTTGGGCGAGCCTGGGTGGCGAGCGCCTGTTGTGGTGGTTGATGGCCGATCGGGCTCGGGAAAGACAACATGTGCTTCGTTGTGTGCACAGGCTATGAGAAGCGCGGGAGTGTCGGGTGTTCAACTAGTGCATGTGGATGCTTTGTATCCGGGGTGGTCGGGATTGTCTGCTGCAACAGAGATGTTATCGGCTTTGTTGACAGGCTCTGCGATGAGGCGCGTGGGGTATTGGGCGTGGGATTGGCAGCGTTCACGACCCGGGCATTGGGTACAACTTGATCCGTTCAAGCCACTTATTATTGAAGGGGCAGGTTCTTTATGTCCGGCAACGGCCGCAGCATCCGACCTGCGTATATGGGTTGATGTCCAATCTTCATCTGCTCGACCTCACCCATTTCAATCTGACTTGCGTATATGGGTTGATGTGGAGGCAAATGGCAATGGAACTCAGGTGCGGCGCTCGCGGGCTTTAAAGCGCGACGGTGATACATACCGGCCGAAGTGGCAGATGTGGGCTGAGCAGGAAGACGAACACATTGTGCGTCATCGGCCGCGCTCGCTCGCAGATATTGTCATAGCAAATCCGCCTGCTTAGGAATCCGCCTTTTATTTTTGCCCCCGGTCTTTTTACGCCCGGTCTTGTAGACCCGGACTTTTACGCCCGGTTTTGTACACTCGGCCTTTTTACGCCCTGTCTTTTTGCGCTCGGTTTTGTAGACCCGGACTTTTACGCCCTGTCTTTTTGCGCTCGGCCTTTTTACGCCCATGTGTGAGCCCAAGCCCGGTTTGGCACCGTTTAGCATGTGAAACCCCCTGGCCTCACACCTCGGCGCCA
>PDWI01010500.1_pt1 | contig 10367 bp, 9 predicted proteins | sample 1430891 | NCBI WGS metagenome assembly PDWI01 (sample SAMN01162508, study PRJNA174530) | Oral metagenome, whole genome shotgun sequencing project. | biome: Marine environment; feature: Marine mammal; material: Swab sample of the gingival sulcus; isolation source: swab sample of gingival sulcus... | reverse complement strand
TGCCTAGAACTCCTGCGTTTATGACTATTTCATAATAATCTAATTATGTACTTTTGCTTCTTTTTTACCAGGAAAAAGAAGAGGTTTTGTTTCTTTTGGTTACAAAAGAAAGGAAAAAGTAAGTTAGTAGATTTTGAAAAAATCTTTTAACACATAACAATCCTAGAATACACTACGGTAAATGTAGGGGCAACGCCTTGTGCTTGCCCTAAAACCTAAAATTTTACGAAATTCTCCGCTTAATGTATCTAAAAAAAGATAATCGTGCGATGATCAATTTAGGCTCTTTACCCATTTACCTCTTTTATAAAATCTTATTAATCCCAAAATTGTTTTGATATTATTCATAAAATCTTGCTTTTCTTGGTTTAAATTTATATTTTATACTAAGTTTGTATATCTTAAAAGGACTTTTTTATGAGTGATTTAATAATAAAAAATATTGCGAAAGCTTTTTGTCCGAAGGAAAATAAAGTTGGACAATTTAAAATAATAGAAAATGCTAATATTGTGATTCAAGATGGAATTATTACTGATGTTCTAAGTAATAATGTTTCGATTAATGCTAGAATTTTAGAAAAATTTGAGATTTTAGATGCTAAAAACCTCTGTGCTTTACCCGGATTTGTAGATTCTCATGCCCATCCGGTTTTTGCAGAAACCAGAGAGATGGAATTTGAGATGAGAAACCAAGGTAAATCTTATCTTGAAATAGCCAAATCAGGGGGAGGGATTAAAAATTCTGTTAGAAAATTACGGCGACTTTCATTCGAAACTCTTTATGAGCGTTCAAAGAAAAGAGCTCTTAAATTTTTAGCTACAGGAACAACTACTGTTGAAGCTAAATCCGGATATGGACTAACTTTAAATGATGAAATTAAAATGCTGGAAGTTATTAAGAAATTAAATGAAGAAACAGATCTTGATTTGGTTCCAACTTTTCTTGGAGCTCATGAAGTTCCAGAGGAATACACTTTCAATCGTGAAGGCTATATTAGTCTAATTATGGATAAGATGCTGCCTTTGGTTAAGGAGAAAAATTTAGCAGAAGCCTGTGATATTTTTATTGAGAAAAATGTTTATACCCTTGAAGAGGGAGAAAGAATTCTTACTAGAGCTAAGGAGCTTGGTTTCGAAGTTAAAATTCATGCCGATCAGCTAACTTGTAATAATGGTAGCTTGCTTGCGGCCAAACTTGGAGCATTGAGTGCTGATCATTTAGAGTTTATAAGTGAGGAAGCTATTGAGGCGATGATTGCAGCCGGAGTTGTTTTTAACTTTTTACCGGGAGCTACTTATTTTGTGGGTATTGATACCTATCCTCCTGCTAGAAAAATTATTGATAAAGGTGGTATAATTAGTTTAGCAACAGATTTTAATCCCGGAACTTGTCATATTACTTCAATGCCTATTATTATGAATATTGGTGCAATTAAAATGCATCTTTCGGCAGAAGAATTAGTTTGGGCAGCGACTATGGGGGGAGCTAAGGCTTTAAAGAAAGATAAAATAGGGAATTTAAATAAGAATAGTAAGGCCGATATTATTCTCATGGATATTACAAAACTAGAAGAAATTCCTTACTATCTTGGTGATAATTTAGTGAAAAAAGTTATCAAAAATGGAAAAGTTATAATTTGAAGCAAATCAAGTTAAAAATTTTTAAAAAAGCTTTTACTTTAGCCGAGTTAATGACGGTGGCTACAATTGTTTTAGTTCTAGCCGCCGGTTCTTTATTGAGTTATAGATATTATATCAAAAAAGCTGTTATTGCCTCCCTTAAGAGTGCTGTTATGGCAAATGTTCAAATCATCAGAGCTTATAAAGATGTTCACGGTATTTGGGTTACAGAAGCAATAGAGGGTAATGAAAATTTAACAACAGATGAGGAAATGAAACAATTTGGTTTATCCAGCAGAGATTTTTCAGATGATTTTATGATTAGAGTTTTTAATTTAGATGATTATCCTCATGTAATTGCTAGAGAGCAACTCGGCAAACATAAGTATAATATTAGAGTGCATTATCATTTTAAAACCGGTAAACTAGTTGTTGATGAGTTAGATTAGGGATTTTAATGATAAATATAAAAAAATATCTTGAAGATAAGATTGATAATAATCTTAGTAGATACGCTTCTAAAAATAGGGATGCTTTTAGGAAAAGTCCAATTGCAGATCTTAGTCGTTTGGATTATTCGATCGATAGAGATCGGATTATTTATAGTGGAGCTTATAGGAGACTTTCCGGAAAAACTCAAGTCATTTATTTTCCTAGTTTAAAAGATGAAGAATTAACCAATAGGATTATTCATATCCAATATGTCTCTCAAATTTCACGAACTATAGGGGCTGCTTTGAATCTCAATTTAGATTTAATTGAAGCTGCGGCTCTCGGTCATGATTTGGGGCATACTCCTTTTGGGCATGATGGCGAAAGATTTTTAAATGAAATGTGCCAAAAAAGTGGAATTGATCGATTTATGCATAATGTCCACAGTCTATATATTATTGACGAATTTTCTTATCATGGCAAGGGGATGAATCTTACTTTTCAAGTTAGAGATGCTATTATTTCGCATAATGGAGAGGTTCATAATAAAAAAATAATTCCAAATAATCAAAAAACTGAAGCAGATATTCAAGATTTTATAAAAAAATCAGCTAAAGGTGCTAGTAAGTCAGATTTCTTTCCTGCTACTTTGGAGGGCTGCGTTATTAGGATTTGTGATACAATTGCCTATATTGGAGCAGATATTGAGGATGCTATTAGAATTGGTTTAATCAAGAGAACTGATCTGCCAAGTGAAGCGACTAAAATTTTGGGTAATAATAATAGTCAAATTGTTTCATCTCTGGTTAATGATGTGATAAATCAAAGTTTTGATAAGAATTATGTGGCTTTTTCTAGTCAAATAAGTGATGCTCTCAAAGATTTGAAAAAGTTTAATTTTGAGAGAATTTATAATAATCCAATCCTAAAGAGGGAAAGATCTAAAATAAGGAGAGGATTTGCTCTTTTATTTGAACAATATCTCGAAGATTTAGAGAAGAAAAATACCCAAAGTGACATTTATAAGCATTTTTTGGATCATAAAAACGAAAATTATTTAGAAAAGAATAATTATATTAAGATTCGTGATTTTATTGCAAGTATGACCGATCGTTATTTTAACAATCAAATATCTAAGAATTTTGTGCCAAAAGTATAAATTGATAAAAGAATTTTATGAAAAAAATATTTAAATATAAAATATCTCATTATTTGGAATACTATATTTTCCTAGTAATATTTTTCTTTATTAGAATAACTCCTTTAATTTTAATTCTTTATTTTGCCAAATATTTTGCCATTGTTTTAGGATTCTTTGTCAAGGTTAGAAATAAAATTGTGATGGAAAATCTAGATTTAGCATTTCCTGAAAAATCTTTTAAAGAGAAAAAGAAAATTCAAAATAAGATGTATCAGAATATACTAATGTCATCTTTTGAGAGTTTGAAATATATGTATCTTTCTCATGAAGATAAGCTTAAAAACTTCATTATTGATCAAAAGTCCAAGAATATCCTTGATGATATTGAAAAAGCCGGCACCGGTGCTGTGGTGGTAGGTGGTCATTACGGTTTTTTTGAAGGAGGAGGTATTTATGCCGCCGCTATTGGTAAAAAAGCAGCTTTTGTGGTTGCTAATCAAAAGAATAAATTAACGGAAAAATTGATTGATGTTCCAAGAGAGAATAATAATATTTTAGTTATTCATAGAAAAAATATGATGAAGCTCTTTAAGGCTTTGAAAAATGGTTATTTTGTAGCTCTTTTAATGGATCAAAATGCAGCCGGAAAAGTTGCTAAAGTTTTTGTTGATTTTTTTGGAAAGAAAGCAGCAACTCATAAAAATCCTGCAATTTTAGCTTTAAGATATAAATTGCCACTGGTTTATGTCTCGGTAACTAGAGATAATGAAAATATCAAAAAGCATCATATGAAACTCGAAAAAATTGATACCGAAGCTCTTACCTGTGGAGTAGCTGACAATGATTTAAAAGCTGAACTTTTGGTTAAAGAATATACTAGAATGTTAGAAGAGACGATTAAAGATGATCCGAGGCATTATTGGTGGATTCATAAACGCTACAAAACCAGACCCCCTTCTACATCTAAAAATGAAAACTCAGGAGTTACCACGAAGTAGCAGCGGTAGCTCACCTGAAATTTAGGAATATTCCTTGCATACGAATAATTAGGAAATAAGATGACAAAAGATAAAGTTAAATTTGTTTGTGAAAATTGTGGTTTAGATCTTTTAAAATGGCAGGGTAAATGTCCCGGATGTAAACAATGGGGTACCTTAAAAGAATTTAAAGAATCGAAAGTTAAAAATAATAGATCTGTTTTTTTGCAAACCGATGAAGAGGCTAAGCCACTGCTTTTTAAAGATATTAAAGAGCAGGAAAATAATAATCTTACTACCGGTTTCAAAGAATTTGACAGGGTTTTAGGAAAGGGAATTATTGCCGGAATGGCTGTTTTGATTGGGGGAGATCCCGGAATCGGAAAATCTACTCTCCTCTTACAGCTGGCAATAAATTTAGCCCAAAGCGAAAAACAACAAAAGATTTTATATGTTACAGCCGAGGAATCTGCTCAACAAATCAAACAAAGATTTAATAGAATTACCGGAGTTGATTTAGATTTAGATAATTTACTAATTTATACTGAATCAATGCTGGGAAAAATAATTTCTAATATTATTAGTTTTAAACCAATGCTAATTATTATTGATTCTATTCAAACTATTTATGATTCCTCTCTGGAGTCAACTATTGGTAGCCAATCTCAGCTCAAAGAGGTTGCTTCTAAAGTTATCTCTGTGATAAAAAAATATAATTTATCCGTTTTTTTTATTGGGCATATTACTAAAGATGGAATTATTGCAGGTCCTAAAGTGGTAGAACATATGGTAGATACCGTGCTTTATTTTGAAGGAGACAAATATTATAATTACAGAATTTTACGCTCTATTAAAAATAGATTTGGACAAACAAATGAACTTGGTATTTTCCAAATGACTCATAAAGGTCTTGCTGAAATTAAAAATCCTTCTAAATTCTTTTTAGGCGAAAATAATCAAGAAATTAATGGTTATGCAATTTCTGCGATTAATGAAGGGTCGAGGACTTTTTTAGTCGAAATTCAAGCTCTGGTAACACCGACTAGTTATGGAATGCCTCAAAGAAATAGTGTTGGCTACAATGTTAAGAGATTAAATAAGATTATTGCTGTTTTAGAAAAAAGGATTGGGCTTAATTTTGGTACTCAAGATATTTTTCTTAATGTTGCAGGGGGGATGAAAATTGATGATCCATCAAGTGATTTTGCGGTTACAGCAGCTTTAATGTCATCTTTAACCAATAGAAATTTAGATAAGTCTCATTGTTTTATTGGAGAAATTGGTTTAGGGGGTGAAATTAGGCTTGTTTCTGCTATTAAAAGTAGAATTAATGAATGTGAAAAGATTGGTTTTACTAAAATTTTTATTCCTTTTACCAAAGAAAATATTGGCAAAAATAGATCTGAAATAATTAAAATCAAACATTTTAGTCAATTTATTGATTATTATTTTAATTAAAGCTTGAAATCTAGTTTTATTTGGGGTAAATTAAATAATATGTGATCTAGGACATATTATTAGATCAAAAATTAGTTTATATTACTAATTGAAGTGTAAAAGGTATTTTATATATCTTTAGGTTTTAAATAGAAGAGTGGAGAAATTATGCAGAAAGTATTATTTTTTATTTTCTTATCTTTGTTTGTAGCGACTAATTTAGCCTATGCAGAAGAAGAATCCATGCTTGAAAAGTATAAGAAAATGCAGCAAAAAGATATTGAGAATTATCAAAAGAGGGTTGATAAGGAAGAGAAATCCTATGAAATCTATGTTAGGGCTGAAAGAAAGGCTTGGAGAGCCTATGTTAATAAAGTTCAAGAAAAATGGGGAGATTATGTTGATAGTAAGCCAAAATCTTGGGCTGAATATGGCAAGGATCTAAATTCTCTAAGTATTGTTGATTACGGAAAAAATAAGATTAAATTAGAAGCTATTTCCATGAATAGATCTCCTAAAAAGGCAAGAATTGAAGCTAAAAAATTATTTAAGAAGAGATTTAAGAAGATCATTAAACAAAAAGATAAGTCAACTAAAACAAAAATTTTAGAAGATCATTTAAAGATTAAAGATGAGCCTGTAACTGAAGAAAATAGTGATCAATTCATTGAAGAGCAGATTGAAAAAAATCTTAAGGAAGAAGTGGTTGTTGGTAAAGATGGTAAGGCAAGAACTAAATATGTTCTAACTTTAGATATGGTTCCTAATAGTATTCAAATCAGGGCTAAGAAATATTTTGAAAAGGTGAAAAAATATTCCAAGGAATATAATTTAGATCCGGCTTTGATCTTGGCTCTTATTCATACTGAATCGGCTTTCAATCCGAAGGCTTTTTCTAGAAGACCGGATGGAACTCCAATGGCCTGCGGACTTATGCAAATCATTCCTACTCAAGCAGGAAGAGACGCTCATAAAGCTCTTTGGGGAAAAGATAAAATTGTTAAACCTGAATTTTTATACGATGCCGACAATAATTTAAAAATGGGGACTTGGTATTTTAATAGTTTAATAAAATTTTGGAAGAGACAAGATAAGAGAAAAAATGTAAAATCTGATAAAGATAAATTAGAATATTATTCTATCTCATCTTATAATCAGGGAATGGGTACGATCAGAAAAAAAGCCTATTATAAGCATAAACTATATGAAAAATCAGCTGATGAAACTTATCGGGTTTTAAATACAGAAAAGTCTATTTCAAAAGAGGGAAGAGATTATATCGAAAAAGTTGTTAAGAGAAAGAAACTTTATCGAAAAGAAGTTGATGCCTAGGGGCTAGTAACTTGTGAGTTTTATTAATTAAACCCGCGAAAACTGCTAAAACCGCTGAAGGTGAGTTGGAGAGTTCTAGTTGTTGGTTGTGGTTTAGAATTTTGGGAAATAATATAGTGGCATCCTTTTGGGTGCCCTAATAATTTAAAAGCATTTATTAATACAACTGTTATCCAAAAAAGATTATTTGCCTTGATTAAATTTTATCCTTATATTGGCTACAGTTTATAATTATAGAAAATGGTTTACATTTAGGAGTATGAAAATATGGTATCTTTAGAAAAAATAGCGTCTTTAGCTAAGAGAAGGGGATTTATTTTTCCCGGATCTGAAGTTTATGGTGGAATTAATGGTTTTTGGGACTATGGTCCTTTAGGGGTTGAACTTAGAAATAGTATCAAGAAATTTTGGTGGGATTCAATGGTTCGTGATCATGAGAATGTAGTTGGTCTTGATGCTGCAATTATTACTCATCCTAAAATTTGGGAAGCTTCAGGGCATGTTGAACATTTTAATGATCCAATGGTTGATTGTGTTGATTGTAAAAAACGCTATAAGCAAGATGCTTTAGAAGATTTAACTAAATGCCCGGAATGTGGCGGTGAACTTACAGAACCAAAGCAATTTAATATGATGTTTAAGACTACTGTTGGTGCTAATGATGATAATTCTAGTATTGCTTATTTGAGACCGGAAACTGCTCAGGCTATTTATGTGAATTTTAAAAATTGTCAAACAACTTCTAGGCGTAAATTACCATTTGGAATTGCTCAAATAGGTAAAGCTTTTAGAAATGAAATAAATCCTAGAAATTTCACTTTCAGATCTAGAGAATTTGAACAAATGGAAATGCAATTTTTTGTTAATCCTAAAGAGGATGAAGAATGGTTTGAATACTGGCTTAAAACTCGTTTAAAATGGTATGAAGAGCTTGGTTTTAAGAAGGAAAATATAACAATTTTAAATCCTGATAAATTAGCTCATTATGCTAAAGCTGTTCATGATATTGAGTATAAGTTCCCATTTGGAGTACAAGAAATAGAAGGAATCCACAATCGAACTGATTATGATTTGAGCAAGCATACTGAATTTGCAGGCAAAGATTTTTCTTATAGTGAACCTCAAGGTAAGGAAAAATACATTCCTTATATCATTGAAACTTCTGCCGGTTTGGATAGATGTTTGTTAGCTGTTTTATGCGAAGCTTATCATGAAGAAAAACTTGATGGTGATGACGAAAGGATTGTGCTAAAGTTTAATCCTAAGATAGCTCCTATTCAAATAGCTGTTTTCCCATTAGCTAAAAAGCTGAAAGAGGAATCTGCCAAAGTAGAAAAAATGCTCAGAAATCTCTTTAGAACAGAGCATGATTATACCGGTAGTATTGGTAAAAAATATCGCAGATATGATGAGATTGGAACTCCTTATTGTATAACTTTTGATTTTGAATCTTTGGAAGATAAGATGGTTACTGTTAGAGATAGAGATACTATGAAACAGGAGAGAGTTGCGATTGCTGATTTACAAAGTTATTTCTTAGAAAAGCTTTTCTAAGTTTTTAGATAATATTTTTTATTAAAGCTTTGATATTTCAATTTAGATTGGGTATCAGAGCTTTTTTATTATAGCTCTATTTAAATTACTTGCAAAAACAAAGTTGGATCGTTATATTAAAAACAATATATAGTATAAATGATATGTTGTTAATAATGAAAATTAGGAAAAAAAGATGAAGAAAAGTGTAGTTATAATTTTATTATTATTGGTTTTTAGCCAAATATTTGCTAGTTATAGTATTGGTGAAGCTGTGGAAGATATTTCTTTTGAGGGAATGACTTGGAATCAGGATGGAGAGATTAAGATAGAGGAATATAGTTTAAGTGAATTGATAGGAGAGCAGAAACCTGTTCTTATTTATTTTATTGATGTTACTTATCAATGAGGTGGAATGTGTACAAAGCAGGTTGCTTTGGAACTCCAGAATGCTTGGGAAGCCTTTGAAAATAAAGATGATATTTTTGTAATTGGGGCGGCTATTAATAAAGAAAATGAGGAAGTTCTAAAAGAGTTTAGAGATTTACATAATATTTCTTATCCTCTATCTTCAATGAATCAATTGGGAGGAGCTTATGATGATTTTAAATCTAAAATAGCTGTTATTTCAAGAGATATGGTGCTTACTCACAAAATTGATGCTCCTGTGGTTACTAAACCTGAATTTTTAGAACTATTTGAGGAAGCAATTAATATTATGTACGGAGCTCCTTTCTTAAAATCTCCGATAAGAAATTATTTAATGGGTGCTAATCAAGAGGAAGTTAGTTTTGATTTAAATGAACTTTTTAGTCTCAATGAGGGGGATGAAATATCCTATGAAATAGAAGATAATGGAAATCCTAATATTGTTTCTTGTGAATTAAATGGATCTATTATTACTCTAAGTAAAGGAGCTGAGGCGGGAGCTTCAGAGATTTATTTTACAGCAACTATGAATGGTTATGATGTTACTAATTCTTTTGAAGTTATTAATGCCAATGACTATTTATCATTTGATTTTGAAGGTGATTTTGGCTTGTGGCAATTTGATGGAGATAGTGATTTTGAGATTAGTCCGGATGGTTATACAGGAAAATATTGTGCTAGATCAGGAGAGATTGTAGATTCTGAGTCTAGCGTTATGTATCTGGAATGCGATCTTGATGAAGCCGGTTCCTTGATAGCCTATCTTGATATTTCTTCTGAAGAGGGATCTGATAAATTAGAGTTAATAATAGATGATCAAATTAAGGGAAATTGGTCAGGGGAGAGGCGTTGGTTTAAATTTAGTTATGAGCTAGAAGCCGGTCATCATTCTATCAAATGGAGATATTCTAAAGATGATATTGGAAGCGTGGGAGAGGATAGGGCTTTAATTGATGCGATGATTATTCCTGCTAAAGATTTAGCTATTAGTGAAGAGATTTTTGTTGAAGATTTAGAGTTATTTCAAAATTATCCAAATCCATTTAATCCTAAGACTACGATTAAATTCTATAATTCATCTTTAGGAAAGGTAAAACTTAGTGTTTACAATATCAAAGGAGAGGAAGTTGCAACTTTGGTTAATGGAAAAATGGAAAAGGGATTTAAGAGTGTAGATTTTGAAGCATCTCATCTTAATTCAGGAATTTATTATTATAGGATGGAGACAGCGGATAAAACTCTTACTAAGAAAATGGTTCTTGTGAAATAATTTTTTTGCACTAGGATAGCGTTAATAAGGGTAAAGTCTTCGGCTTTACCCTTTTTTGCGGTAAAAGTGGCGACCTACTGCGTCAGACTTTAAATTTTATGTCAATATAAAGGGAACAGGGCAATTTATATCGGTGTGAGTTAGCAAAGGCTTTCTTATTTTTTTAATTCATCTCTAGGCTTTCGTGTTTATTTTC
>PDWI01010499.1_pt1 | contig 10368 bp, 9 predicted proteins | sample 1430891 | NCBI WGS metagenome assembly PDWI01 (sample SAMN01162508, study PRJNA174530) | Oral metagenome, whole genome shotgun sequencing project. | biome: Marine environment; feature: Marine mammal; material: Swab sample of the gingival sulcus; isolation source: swab sample of gingival sulcus... | reverse complement strand
TGGGTCAATCCGTCGATTGTGAGTAAAGACATATGACGGACCCCCTTATTTGAATGTGTAGTATTTTTTGAGTTTCGGGAACACGTCCGACAACTCTCTGTTGCCCATGATGCCTTCGGGACGGAACTGCATGATCAATACGAGGAGCAGGGGGATGATGACCCACTTGATAACACCGGCCGATGGTTCCCAGTCAGGGAAGACAACGGTGACCGGAGCCAGTAGAAAGTCCATGATCGCCTGGGAGCGAAGCACTTCCAGCAGGCCAGTGAAAACCACGGCCGCGATGACCGCACCGGAGAGTGACCCCATGCCGCCGAGATAGACCATGACCATAGCTTCAGTGGATTTGAGAATGTTGAAGGACTGCGGATTGACATACCCGACGATGTGAGCGAACAGGCCACCAGCACAACCGGCCAGCCCCGCAGAGATCATAAAGTTGACGGTCTTGATCTTGTTGGTGTTGACCGACATTATTTCAGCCGCCACTTCGTCCTGGCAAATTGCGTTGACACCCTTGCCGTAGGTGGACGTGATGAATCGGCGAATCACCCAAATGGTGAAAGCGGTGAACAGTATGACCCAAAGGAGCATCCACGGCCCGTTCAGGGTGGTCTTCATGGCCCATACCGTATCCTTCATTCCCTGAAAGCCACGGGAACCACCTATCCAGTTCATATTTTCAATGGCTGAAATGACGATATAGTTCACGGCGATGGTGATGATGGCAAGATAGTCGTCACGGGTCTTGAAGGAAGGCAACGCCACCAGGATTGCGGTCAGGGCGGCGAAAACACCGCCGATCAAAATGATAATCGGGAAAATGAGGAACGCCGTCGAAGCCGGAAGCATCGGGTCGCCGAACACCTTACCGAAGAAGAGTACCGAAAGGATGGAGGAAACATAGGCACCGACACACATGTAGGCGGCGTGACCACAGGTGAACTCACCCATGTTGCCGTTGACAAGGTTCAGGGACGTGGACATCATGATGTTGATTCCGACGAACATGATGACGGCCTGGATATAGTTGTCGATGATGCGAAACTGGGCCAGTACCAGTAGCAGGACGGCACAGGCTGCCATGACGATGTTGAGAGTGTATTTCTGCATGGTCGAGGCTCCCAACTATATCTTGGTGGATTGCGGCATACCGAACAGGCCGGTCGGCTTGATCCAGAGAATGATCAGCAAAATTGTGAAACCAAACAAATCTTTATAGGTGGATTCGAGGAAGGGCATGGCAACCACGCCGACTTCGATGAAGCCGAGAAGGAAGCCTCCCACGAATGCACCCTTGATGTCACCAATGCCCCCGACAACGGCGGCAATGAATGCCTTCCAGCCGATGAGCATGCCCATGAACGGTTCAAGGATCGGGTAGGACATGGCAAAGAGAAGTCCGGCCAGTCCGGCAAAGCCGGATCCGAGGACAAAGGTGAACACGATGATGGAATCAATGGGAATACCCATGAGCGGGATAGCGAACTTATCGTAGGATATGCCGCGCATAGCCATGCCTATTTTCGTTTTGGAAACGATAAAATTGAGCAACAGGAAGACGGCAACGGCCGCAACGATAACGATAACCTTGAGGTTGGTAATGGTGACGCCGCCGAGGTGCCAGATGGACTTTTCGACCAGTTCGGGGAATTTCAGCCGACTGGCACCGAGGACCGCGAGATTGGAGTATTCAAGGATAAGGCCGCACATGAGGGCGGTGATGACCACATACAGCCGGTGCGCACCTTTTCTGCGCAAAGGGCGGTAGGCTATCCGTTCAAGAGTGACGCCGACGCAGGCCGTAATCGCCATGGTCAGCGGGACCGCAAGGACAAATGTCATCAAGGGAGAGAGCCCCAGAGTCGGGCCGAGTAGAAAGCCCGCCACGAAAAAGGCGATGTACGCACCCACCATGAAGACGTCGCCATGGGCAAAGTTGATCAGGCGTAGCACGCCGTACACCAGCGTATAGCCCAGTGCGATGAGAGCATAGAAGCTACCCCATTGCAGTGCGTTCAGGATGTTTTGAATAATAAAGTCCACGTTTTTTCTTCCTGAGAAAAGTGTTTGGGTTGCTTTCGGGGATGAGTCACTTCCTGTTTGGTCAGAAGGGCGGAGACCGTTTGGCCTCCGCCCTGATAGTCAGGAAATCGTCCGTTTAGGGGCAGACGGACTCTTCAAAGACAAATTGGCCCTGACTGTCGATCTTGACGACAACGGCGCACTTGATCGGATCGCCCTGGGCATCGAACTTGGAGGAACCGGTGATGCCGTCAAAGGATTGGATGGCAGCCAGACCTTCACGAATACCTTCACGCATCTGGACGGGGTCGGAGTCCACCTTGCCGTAGTTCTTGATGGCTTCAAGCAGGATGCCGATGGAGTCCCAGGTCAAAGCGGCATAATCAGCCGGAGTGACGCCGTATGCTTTTTTATAGCGGTCAATGAAGACCTTGGTGGCACCCTTGGCTCCGTTGGCGGCGTAGTGGCTGGAGAAGTAGTTTCCATAGCAGGCTTCACCGCAGAGTTTGATCAGGTCGGGAGTCCCCCAGGCATCGGCTCCCATGAAGGGGCCTTTGTAGCCGAGGTCACGCGCCTGCTGGATGATCAAGGCAACTTGGTTGTAGTTGTTCGGGACAAAAATGAAATCCGGGTTGGCTGCCACGACAGTGGTCAACTGGGCAGAAAAATCCTGATCTTTGGTGCCGTGGGACTCGAAAGCCACAACCGGGCCGAGCCCCTTGGCTTCCCAAGATTTTTTGAATATTTCTGCAAGTCCCTTGGAGTAGTCGTTGGAGACATCAAAGACGACGGCAGCAGTCTTGGCTCCGAATTTTTTGGATGCAAAGTCCGCAGCAACCGGTCCTTGGAACGGATCAAGGAATGCCGCCCGGAAGACCCAGGGGCGGTTCAAAGTAGTGCTTGGATTCGTGGACCACGGCGAAATCATGGGCACATGGTTATCGTTGCAGGTGCCGCCTGCGGGAACAGCCTGCTTTGAGGAGTTGGGGCCGATGATGGCGACGACATCTTCCTGATCGATGAGCTTCAGAGCAACGTTGGTCGCCGACTCTGCCTTGGATTCGTTGTCCATGAAGAGGAACTCCAGAGGGTACTTCTTGCCGCCGACCTCAAGACCTCCGGCATCGGTGATGTCTTTGAGGTACATCTCGGCAGCCTTTTTGGAGCCTTCTCCCACTTCGGGGATGTCCCCGGTCAAAGGCAGGTTAAAGCCTATTTTGATGGTCTGCTCCTTTTCCTCACCGCAACCGGCAAGCAGGAAGGCCGTGAACACAAGCATAAGGCCCAATAGACCGGCTCCTTTGAAAAATCCTTTCATTATTTCCTCCTCTCATGGGAATTACAATTACCAGATGTGTTAATACTCTTGTTCAATACACCAAATAAAAGAGTTAGAAAAGGAGTTTTGCAAAATACATTTTGTCAATTTCCCAGTATATCTGAATAAAATTTGTATTTATAGGAGTGGGTGAGAAAAAACGGAGTAAAAGTTTCTTTTAGGGAAAATTTAGTCTCTACAAATATTCTTTTAGAAAAAAGTGCACCATTATCCCCTTGTGTAACATGTATAATAATCCGCCTTGTGCGTTGGTGTGGGGAGAAATCTTTGTCTATCGATGCCATAAAATAAAAAGACAGGTCGGTACGGAGATGCAATCCACGCCGACTTTGTCGTTATTTTATAGATATGGCCGAAAAGAGGAGCATCCGGTTTGAGGGTACTTCCCCATCATACATTCCGCGCCGACAGGCGCATCCTTTACGGGTATCCGCTTATTGGCTATTCCCCTTCTTTTTGCCTTTTTTCTTTGCCATTTTTGCCTCTTCTTCCTCGCGGAGGGCGCGACGAAGAACTTTCCCGACCATGGCCTTGGGAAGCTCGTTGCGGAATTCCACCTTGCGGGGAATTTTGTAGTTTGCCAGTTTTTCACGGCAAAAGGCAATGACTGCCGAACGCGAAAGAGATTCTCCTTCCTTCACAACGATATACGCCTTGATCCTTTCGCCGCGCTGATCATGGGGAATACCCACAGTGACGGCTTCCTTGATTTTGGGGTGACTGTGCAACACTTCATCAATCTCACGCGGATAAATATTATATCCACCTGAGATGATAAGGTCTTTCTTTCTATCGACAATGTAGAAATACCCTTCTTCATCCATGTAGGCGATGTCTCCGGTATAGAGCCAGCCGTTGCGCAGGACGTCTGCGGTGGCATCGGGGCGGTTGTAGTAGCCCTGCATCACCTGAGGCCCACGGATGACCAGTTCCCCCCGCTTGCCCGGTGGGAGCGGGTCACCGCCCACCTCCATATCAACGATTTTGGCGTCGGTATCCGGGAACGGGAGGCCGATGGAGCCAACTTTACGCACACCGATCAGCGGGTTGAAATGAGTGACTGGCGACGCTTCGGTCAGACCGTATCCTTCGGAAATGGGGGTGCCTGTGCGGGCCTCAAATTGCTCCATGTATTCAACTGGCATGGGCGCTGATCCCGAAACACACACATTGATGGAGTGGAGATTGTATTTGTCCACGCTTTTTTGTTGGAGCAGGGAGATGTATACAGACGGTGCTCCGGGGAATACCGTGGGTTTGATTTTTTGAATGGCCTTGAGCACCTCTAGCGGGACGTATCGCGGGAAGGGAGCCAACGTGGCCCCCATACTGGTGGGCCATGTGAGGCATGTTGTCAGTCCATATATATGGAAATAGGGCAAAACGCCGAGGAATGTTTCATGCTTTTCCTTGCCCAAGGAGTGAATCATGGACTGACATTGTTGCATGTTGGCACCGAGGTTGAAGTGGGTCAGCACACATCCTTTTGCCACACCAGTGGTGCCGCCGGTGTATTGTAGCAGTGCCGTATCGTCCGGTGAAATGTTTTTTTCGGTATAGCGGTCACGTCCCTTGAGTAGCTTTTTGAACTGGATAACGTTTGTGTCGTCGTACGGAACTTTGGGCAACGTTTTATTTTTCCAGGCTTGCAATGTGTAGAGCCCGTTAAGCGGGAATTTCAGTCCGTCAGCGATGGAAGTGATATAAAACGTTTTGGCTGGGATCTGATCCCGCAGTTTTTCCAACCTTGGCCAAAGGCGGTCCAGTGTGATGCATATTTTGATTCCCGCATCATTGAACTGGTGGACGATCTCCGTTTCCATGTAAAGCGGATTGGTCATGACTCCGATGGCACCGCACCGGTTGATGCCCCAAAAGGCAACAATGGTCTGAGGAAGGTTGGGGAGCATCAAGGCAATTCGATCTCCCTTGCGCACTCCGGCTGCCCTGAGGTTGGCGGCAAAGACCTCACTCAACGCCTTGAGTTTGGTATAGCTGATCTTCCAGTTTTTGAAGACAATGGCCGTGCGGTTCGGCCATTTATGCGCTGCCCGATCAAGAAAACGGAAAAGGGGAACCCTTTCATAATCAATGTTTACCGGCACTTCGGGGTCGTATGAAGAAATCCACGGGCGATCACATTGCTCCATGAGACACTCTTATCCTTTGGATTAAATTGTTATGGACGGTGAAAAATATCGTGTGAACGTATAATAGGCAGACCATTGGGTCAATATCCCTTTGGTGGCCGTGATTTGCACTGCTTACCGAGCCTTTACCCGTCCTGTCCGCGCTCTGAAGAACGTTGTTCATTGTGCTTTTTTGAAGATATGTGCCTTATGACGGGAAATTTTTTCACACGGCAAAGGAAAATAATTCAATGATTACATCATTCATTCAGTCACCGATTTTTATGTTGCCAAGAGGGGGAACCATTGCCGTAAAGAAGAGTTGACTAGAACGGCATCGACCGGTTGACAAGGGTTCAGTGCACGATTAAGGTATAAATATTCGACGAGTGGTTATCCTGGATGAATCATTGACTGAGCGAATGGACAAGTTTGTCAATACAGAAAACAGGGCTATGAGAATACAGAGATGTTGATTACAGACGGGCGCTACCTTAAACCGAGTAAGTCTGCTCGGGTGCTGGCTATCCTGGAGGCTTTGACGCGAGATTCAAGTGTTTCCCAATTCGAGCTTGGGAAACAACTCAATTTGTCTGGTTCCATGATCAATCAATACCTTAATCAATTGCAGAAGAACGGACTCATCGAGTTCTTGCCCGTGAACGGTAAAAGCTACCGGTACGCATTGACGGAAAAAGGGCATCGGTCTCGGCGCGAGATGTTTGCCGACTATTCATCAGAGACTATTCGCCTCTATGCCACCATCAAGGATTTTGTGTTGGAACACCTGTCATTTTTGAAAGAACAGGGTAAGAATCGTCTTGCTTTGTTCGGAGCTTCCGAAACGTGTGAAGTGGTTTTATCTGCCTTGAGAGATACTCAATTCCAGGTTGTCGCTTTGCTGGACAATGATCAGAAGAAGCAGGGGCAGTTGTTTCATGGTCATGTGGTGTGTGCTCCCCACGTCATTGAACACTTGAACTGTGATGCCGTGGTCATTACGTCATTTGGCAGGCAAACTGAAATTTTTGAGCAATTGAAATCGCATGTCCAAACATGTGGATTTCAAATCGTGAGATTTGATTGTGGAGCCAATTAAGTCTGTTTCGTTGCGGTCCGGTGTCTCTATCGGCCAAGGACATCCCTGCTTTATCGTTGCCGAAATCGGCAACAACCATCAAGGCGAGTTTGATGTAGCCAGGCAGATGGTGGACGAAGCTGCCGCCGCTGGTGTTCAGGCCGTGAAATTTCAGAAACGGGATATGGAGGCATTGCTCACCCGTGAGGGGCGGGCTGCACCATATACAGGGCGAAACAGCTTTGGCCCTACATACGGAGAGCATCGTTTAGCTTTGGAGTTATCCATTGAGCAGATGGCGGAACTCAAGGAGTACAGCGAGTCTCTTGGACTGGTCTTCTTCGCTTCTGCCTGGGATGAGCCCAGTCTTCACCAGATTTTGGATTTGGATGTGGAGTTGCTCAAGATCAGTTCCGCAGAGTCTGTCAATATCCCGTTGGTGCGCAAGTATGCGGCGGCCAATGTGCCGATTGTTTTATCCACTGGCATGAGTTCTCTGGAGGCCATTGATATCTCGGTAGAGGAGATTCGCCGTCGGCATGACGATCTTGTCTTGCTCCATTGCAACTCCTGCTATCCCTGCCCCGAAGGTCAGGTGGGGTTGCCTGTGATGGAAGGGCTTCGCGAACGCTACGGTCTGCCTGTGGGTTATTCCGGTCACGAGCAAGGCCTGGGGCCAAGTGTGGGGGCTGCCGCTCTCGGTGCCTGCGTCGTGGAAAGGCACTTCACCCTCGACAGGTCTTTGAAGGGGACGGATCATCAGGCTTCCCTTGAGCCTGATGATTTGGCGCGAATGGTGATCATGATTCGGGAAGTGGAAAAGGCCATGCGTGTCAAAGAGAAAATGGTTTTCCCCGAAGAGCGGGCTGCGGCAAAAAAACTCCGCAAGAGCATTGTCTTTTCTCGTGATTTGCCCGTCGGGCATGTGCTCACTGAAGCTGATCTGACAACCCGTTGCCCACATGTTGGTGTCTCGCCGATTCATTGGGATGCCGTCGTGGGGGCGACCCTTCAGCAAGCTGTCAAACAGGAAGAACCCGTGCAGTGGGATGTGTTGAATTCTCCGAATGATTTGTGCGTCGACGTTGCGTTATCGTGATGCGCCTTGCCTATGGCGGCGGTAGCCCAGGCGTTCTCTGTCGGGTCGGTATGTAATCAACGTGAGGAGGCGTTTCATGAGGGGGATAACTGGTAGCGTTGGTTACAGAAGCGGCTTAGCGCAATATGTAAAAAATCATTTATCTATTGAGGGCGGGATGATACTGTCGAGCCAGACCATGTGTGTTGCATCCAGGGAGGGGTTGTGAGTCAACAGGATGTTTTGCTTGAGACAGGAACTAATGAACTTGAGATTATTGAGTTTTTCGTTCATGAAAAAGTCGGAGATACACAGGAGACTCATTATTTTGGTGTGAATGTTGCCAAGGTGCTAGAGGTTGTTGAGGCTCCTGAGGGATTGACCAGTTCCGAAGCGGCCGCGCATCCGAGTTTTCTCGGCACCATTCCTTTGCGCGATCTTATTTTGCCTGTCGTTGATTTAAGCGTTTGGCTGGATGTTGATCGGGACGAAGAGATAAATGAACCGATTATCGTGACCGAGTTTAACGGGATAATTACCGGTTTTCTCGTATCCGGTGTAACACAGATTCATCGGGTGGATTGGCGCGACGTTAAACCCCCCAGCAAATATGTGTCGAGCATGGAGAATAACTGCATAACTGGCACGATCAAGATCAATGACCGGTTCGTTCTCATGCTTGATTTGGAACAGGTGCTTGCTGATCTGGATGAATCCGGCCAAACTGCCGCCAATGCTTCCGATATTGTCTCCGAGGAGCGTTACCGTGTTTTGATTGCAGACGACTCCACTTCGGTTCGTGAATTGCTTAAAACCAATTTCACCACTGCCAACTTTGAAGTGACGTTGGCGGGTGACGGAGTTGAGGCCTGGGATAAACTTAAAGAAATCAAGGACAAGGCGCAAGCCGAGGGGAAACGGCCTTTGGATTATATGGATGTGGTTGTTTCCGATGTTGAAATGCCGCAAATGGATGGCTACACGCTCACCCGCAAGATCAAGGAAGACCCCATTCTCAAGGAGTTGCCAGTCACCTTGTTCTCTTCGCTCATTTCAAAAAGGGTTCTTCATAAGGGCAAGGCTGTCATGGCTGACGCTCAGGTGACGAAGCCGGAATTTCATGGTTTAACCGAAAAGGTCATTGAGTTGGTCAAAACATGGGATAGAAGCTAGCTGGTTAGCTTGTGGGACAAAATGCGGTTTTGTTGTTTTAAAAGGAGTAGCCCCTACGTTACGACATACGCGAGGGTCTGCTCCTTTTGAAACAATGTAGTATGGCGGTTGTTCGGTAGTCTGAAGATAATGACCCTGGTTTCTCTCTTTTTCTCCTGCTTTGAGTAAGGGGTACACCAAAGTTCCATCGTGAAATATGAATTGTCCCGACTTTGGGCACTTATTATAGGTACACTTTTTCTGCTTCCGACATGTACGGCTCTGACCGTTCCCGTGGAGCACGCTGCTCAATTGGCAGGCCAGCAAGGGTTTGTCTTGCAGTTGTGCAGGACAGGGCAATACGATCTTGTGACCTTCGTTCGCAAAGGGACGAAAAACAATGATCTCGTCATCTATCTCGAAGGTGACGGCCTGGCCTGGAAAAATCGATACACACCGTCCCGTGATCCCAGTCCGAGGAACCCGGTGGGGTTGCGCCTTGCGCTTCTGGACCCAGCCCCCGCTGTTGCCTATATCGCACGGCCTTGCCAGTACACCGGTGGGGTGGAGGCCAAAAATTGTGATGTGTCCGCATGGACGTCCGACCGGTTTAGCGAAGATGTCGTTGCCGCCATGAATAGTGCCGTGTCTCAGGTCAAAAAAGACCATGAGGCCGTGCGCATCCATCTCGTTGGCTATTCCGGCGGTGGGGCCATTGCCATGCTGATCGCAGGTCGTCGACAGGATGTCGCCACCATTCGTACCGTGGCCGGAAATATTGATCACGCCATCTGGACAGCGCATCATGGCATCACGCCTTTATATGGCTCCCTCAATCCCGCTACCATGTCAGCCGAAACATGCCACATACCCCAAATGCACTATTTCGGTGCGACCGATACCATTATCCCTCCAACGTTATTCTCGAAAGCAGTGAGACAGACTCCATGCGCGTCATCCAGCATCGCAACGAAGATCGTGCCAGGCTGTTCGCACTCCCAGGGTTGGGTGGCGGTCTGGCCTCAATTAAGTGTGAATTTTTACAAGCGGTTCGGTGTCTTCCCGCAAAGGAAAAACCCGTGAACAAAGGCCATGTTTTTGCTTCTTTCGTTTCAAGCATCCTTTTAGCCCTGGGAGCTGGCGAGGTTACCAAAGCAAACGAGTGTTCACGGGTTTGATCTGCCAAGAAGCGAGGAAGAGCCAAGCCGTGCTGGCTCCGCAGGAGCCGTCCGCTTCGCTCCCGGCTGACACGCGGCGTAAGGATGCGCCTGTCGGCGCGCGATCAATTATTGAAAAGTACGCTTGAAGCGGATGATCCTTATTTTTGCGTCCCAGTTATGACGCATTGGCCTGGACGGGATGATGGAAGTATTTTCTGTTCCCGTTGTTTTTTGTTGTCATTTTGTTGGCAGACGTATATCTGGCATGCAGGATTTCCATTGTCGGGGCGATGGTATAGATCCTATAAGCCAAGGAGATATCAATGGAGCTTGAACAATTTATTGCTGATTGGAACGCGGATCCCGCCGGGGTAAAGGATGTCTTTCTCGAATTGAAAACATTA
>PDWI01010497.1_pt1 | contig 10369 bp, 10 predicted proteins | sample 1430891 | NCBI WGS metagenome assembly PDWI01 (sample SAMN01162508, study PRJNA174530) | Oral metagenome, whole genome shotgun sequencing project. | biome: Marine environment; feature: Marine mammal; material: Swab sample of the gingival sulcus; isolation source: swab sample of gingival sulcus... | reverse complement strand
ATGTCAGAAAATCAGCTTAATGAATTTCTTGATCTTGAGATCACAAAAAAGAACCAGTTAAATTTATTTTTACATGTGAAAGAGAATAGGGAATTGTTTGAAATCCTTTTCTTTAAATCAGAGAGTTCAAAATATAGAAAGATACGGGAAAGATATACTTCGAGATTTCAGAATATCTCGGATAATTTTATAGCAGCATTATCGAATAAAAAAATTATTGAGAAAAGATCTTTAAACCGGATGTTTAAACACACCTTATCGGTTCTGTTTATCGTAGGTATAGAAGAGATCATCTTGAATAACCCTGGTGAAGAAGAAATAAAAGCATATGTTGAGGATTTTTCAAGATTCACCCATTATGGAACCTTTAGTAATTTCAATAAATCTGAGTAATAGTTTTTAATATACAGGGGAGAGGTTTTATGGATAAGAATTTGAAGAAATATATCGTCACAAAATTCAATGAAGAACAAACACCAAAGATAGAGAATGTTTTTGAAGAAGAGATGAACAGGATGCTGAAGCAGGAGAAAACTGTACTTTCCGGGATTCAATATAAAACTGCATCCAGGGATATTTTTAACAGGATAGCTGCATATAAGGCTTTTAGAATTTATCTAGATGCTGAGCAGGCAAAAGAATATTTTTATGGAAGAGTTAAAGGTTTGAGATCAATACTTCATTTTCTGAATAAAACATCTTTAGGAAGTAATATATTTAAAAAGATTTTTGTATCAGGACTAAAATCCGATGTATTGGATTCTACTATTAAAAAATCTGATAAGCATTGTTTGATCTTTGATATTAATAAATGCCTTTATAACGATTTATGTATTAAATACGGATGCGGTGAATTAACATCAATCTTTTGCGATGGAGATCACTTCATGTTTGATAATATGAAAAAACTTAAATTTCAGAGAACTCAAACTTTAGGTAAAAATGGAGAGCTATGTGATTTTCATTTTATAAATGCCCCTGAAGGTTAAGGGCATTTAAGGATATGAAGGATTGTTGTTTCTTTTATTGAAAAATATATTCCCTGCAATCAGGGGCTATTATAACTTTTGCATTAGTTTTTTCCTGTATCCATTCAGGTGCAGCAGGAGCAAAATACTCTTTGAGAATAAAACAGTCTCCGCCTATTTCGAATAAACCTGTATCTGTAACGATATAGTCTACTTCTCCTTTTGCCGTAAGAGGGAGGGTGCATGATTCTACCATCTTGGATTGACCATTTTTATCGAAATGAACTGTAGCGGCTATTACTTTACGTGCGCCTGTAAGTAAATCCATTGCTCCGCCCATTCCAGGTACCATCTTGCCTGGTATCATGTAGTTTGCAAGGTTTCCTTTTTGATCTACCTCAAGAACTCCTAATACTGTATAATCAAGATGTCCTCCTCTTATTATTCCAAAGGACTGGGCTGAATCGAAGAAGCAGCCTCCTTTAAGAATTGTTACCGGAGAACCTCCCGCATTTACGATATCAGGATTTAGTTTGCCTTCCTCAGGTTCAGGCCCCAGCCCTACAAAACCGTTTTCTGACTGGAGAAGAATATCGATATCATTGGGAATATAATTGGCTACAAGAGTAGGAAGCCCTATTCCAAGGTTAACCAGGGATCCGTCTTCAAAAATATGTGCAATTCTTTTGGCAATTTTTATTTTATCAGGCTTATATTCCATTATGCTTCCTCTCTTTGAACCAGGTAATCTACAAATATTCCCGGGGTCACAACTATATCTGGATCTATTTCACCAATTTCCACAATCTCATCAGCTTCCACAAGAACTTTTTCTGCAGCAGCAGCCATTAAGGGACCAAAATTTCTGGCTGAGCCGGGATACATCAGATTTCCGGCTTTATCTGCTTTGGATGCGCGTATAAGGGCTACATTACCCTTGATGGGTAATTCAAGTAAAAATTGTTTTTCTTCGATTTCGATGATACTTTTCCCCTCTTCCACAGCAGTTCCTACACCTGTAGGGGTTAGTATTCCTCCAAGGCCAGTCCCTCCTGCCCGGATTCGTTCAGCCAATGTCCCTTGAGGTACGAGTTCTACTTCCGTCTCTCCGTCAACCATTTGACGCTGAATCTCTTTGTTCAGACCAATATGACTTGCGATTACTTTTTTAAACTGTCTTGCTGCAATATTGGGTGCAACACCAGTTCCCTGTTCGACGTTATCTGAATATAGACCCCCATCGTTACATACAAGAACAAGATTTTTTTTACCGCTGTTCTTCAATGCCTCCAGGATCCCTAGTGGTGAACCTACTCCCATAAATCCGGAAACTAAAACAGTATCAGAATCATTTATCATCATCGCAGCTTCTTTAGCGCATATAACGGGTTTTTCTTTCATAAGTTATCCTCTATTGTTTTTGCTTTCTGCATACGGAAAGGGCGGTATTCCCAGTATTTTTCTTGCTTCTTTAGGGGTTGCGATCTCTCGTCCAATTTCTTTAGATATTCTTATGACTTTTTCAACCAGCTCTCCGTTAGATTTTGCTAATATTCCTTTTTCAAGATATGCATTATCTTCAAAACCTACACGTACGTGACCACCCATTATGATAGCTGCTGTAGCCATTGGCATTTGGTGTCTTCCTATTCCGGCAACAGACCATGTGGAACCAACAGGTATGCTTTCAGATATAAATACTAAATCACGTACTGAAGCTGCCATCTGAAGTCCGAGAACAAAATTAAAATGCATGGGACTTTTTATATAACCCTTTTTGTGCATTCTGATCGCTATATCAACCATTCCTTTATCAAAAACTTCTATTTCAGGTTTTATTCCATATTTCATTAAAACCTTTCCGAAATTTTTTATTGTATTATCGGAATTGATAAAAATTTCGTCGTCTCCAAAATTACAGGTTCCACAATCAAGTGTTGCCATTTCCGGGTGTATCAGGCCATTTTCTTCAACTTCAACTGACTGAAGTCTCTGCTCATCACTCATTCCTGCGGCTCCTCCTGTAGAGGGCTGTATTATTACATCGGGACAAACACTTCTGATTGCGGTAATGCATTCCTTGAAGCGTGATTTATCCTGTGTGGGGGTTCCGTCATCTTTTCGAACATGAAGGTGTATGATACTTGCTCCGGCATCATAAGCAGACTTGGCTTCTCTTTTTATTTCTTCAACCGTGTAAGGTACGGCAGGATTCTGTTCTTTTGTTATTTCGGCTCCGCATATTGCTGCAGTTATTATAAGTTTTTCCATGCTAAGATACCTCTTTATGAAGATCTTCTTTGTTTTTCAATGGGCACAACGCAGGTTCCGCTGGCCTTACATACAACATCCGGTTCATCGAGAATATCACATGCTGAATCATTTAAATCTGGTCTGGGCGCTATTATTTTTCTTGCAATAAATTCCATTTTACGTGAGGTCCTTCCCACAGATGTTATCCATCCCTCTACTTCAATATAGTCACCTGCAAATACCGGAGAAAGAAACTCTATTTTGTCATAGGCGCAGAACAGACCTTCATCACCGTCATGTTGTATCAATAGCTCGGTCGCAATGTCACCAAAAAGATGAACCATATGTGCTCCATCTACAAGATTTCCTCCATAATGAGCATCTTTAGCGCTCATCCTTAATCTAATTCTGGATATGTATTTGTCAATCATTATTGTTCTCCTGTAAAACCGCATGGATGCGGTTATGTAATCAGTAGTTTGGAGCTTTGCTCCAAACTACAAACTAAAAACTATTTTATGAAGACCAGAGACAGCGCGGGGATAAATGTAATAATCAAAAGGGCTCCTAACGCTACAAGAAAGAACGGGATTATATATTTCATCATACGTTCTATTTTTACACCCCCAACAGCTGACCCAACAAATAGATTACACCCATAGGGAGGTGTACATAGACCTATAGCCAGATTAACAGTTATTATTATTCCAAAATGAACAGGACTTACCCCATAGCCTAAAACTGCGGGCAGCAGTATAGGTGACATAACAATAATTGCCGGAACAGTATCAAGAAAGCAGCCAACTAATAAAAGGACACCATTAATAAGAATCAGCATAATGTATTTATTATCAGTGCATCCCATAAGAAGGCCGTAAACCATTTTGGGTATACCTGAATGTGATAGATAAGTTGAAAAAACTGTTGAATACCCCAGAAGGAATGATGTTATTCCGTTAAGAACGGCAGCTGCCAGAAATGTTTTGTACAAGCCTTTAAGGTCAAGATCCTTGTATATAAAAAGACTGACTATGATTGAGTATACAACAGAAATACAGGCCGCTTCGGTCGGCGTAAATATTCCTGAGTATATTCCTCCCAGTATTATGAAGGGAGACAGGAGAGCCCAGAAACCGTTTTTAAATGAAACCGCTATTGCCTTTATTCTGTCAAGCATTAATTTTTTTATGGATATGGTTTCTGTGCTTTTTTCTTTTACGCCTATGCCGAGTTTCTTGCACATTATAAAATTCATTATTAAAAGAATTATACCTATTGTTATTCCAGGAAGAATTCCTGCAAGAAAAAGATCAGAAATGGAAGTATTTGTAGTTGCTCCGTAGAGAACAAATCCTAAACTTGGCGGAATTATTATTCCTATTATTCCCGCAAAACAAACAAGAGTTGTGCAATATTCAGGATTATATCCTTTTTGTTTCATTTCAGGAATCATCATGGCACCTATAGCTGATGTGGTTGCCATACCGGAACCTGAAAGTGCTCCAAAAAACATACATGCAAGAACTGATACGGCTCCTAATCCCCCAGTAATGAAACCTATCAGCTTATCACAGAAATCTACTATCCTGCGCGCAATTCCTCCGGTTGACATAATTACTCCGGCCAGCATGAAAAAAGGAATAGCGAGAACAGTAAATGAATCAATTCCGGCGTAACAGTATTGAGCGCTAATTACCATGTCTATGTCAGTAAAATAATACATGGCAATCATTGTAGCTCCTCCTATTGCAAATCCAACAGGAACGCCCAAAAATATGAATATAAATAAAACAGCGAATAATATCAGTACCTGCATTAACTAATACTCCCCCTTATTATATTTTTTATAGATGCTGCAATATTTCCTGAGTATCTCAACACTATTAATGTGCAGCCTATTGGAATAGCGGAATAACCCCACGCAAGACTTATTTTTAGGCATGGATATTTTGATCCTGCCCAGAATAAGGTCATGTATAAACCGTAATAAATCGTAACAACGCATATTCCTATAACAATTAATGTAGAAATTATATTAAGGATCTCAGCACTCCTGCTTGAAAGTTTTTCATGAAGCATCGTGATTTTTATATGCTGGCCTCTTTTTGCACCAAGGCTTATGCCTATCCATGTAATCCACTGAAAGAAAAACCGTCCCAGTTCTTCAGACCAGAATAGTGAATTATTAAATATATACCGCATAATTACTTGAAGAAATATGTCAGCGACAAGCAGAATGAACACAGTTACCAGAAAAATTTCTTCAAATTTATTATAGATGTTGAAAAAGTTTTTTTTAACCACAAAGTTTCTCCATTCTGTATAGATGAGTCCGTAATTTTATTTTACGGACCCATGCATTTTAGTAATGATTGCTTCTATTTTCCTGCAGTAGCAAGAAATTTATCAAAGATTTCCGCGCCAGTTCTTTTTTTCTGCATTTCATAAACATCTTTGCAGGCTTTGTAAAGTTCGGCTTTTTCTTCTTTTGTCATTGCGTACACGTCAGCACCATCAGCTTTAAAGTTTTCTATATATTTCTTTTCAAGTGCATATTCAGTCTCTCTCTGTTTTTTACACATTAGTTTTATACCTTCCATGAAAATCGGACGGATATCATCAGGAAGGGATTCGATAAACTTTACTGAAGTTAATACTGTATAAGGAGAACTCTGGTGTTGAGTTAAGGTTACATAAGGCGCGTGTTCATAGAGCTTGTAATCATTGAAAACTCCAAGTGAATGATCCAGGCCGTCTATGGTTCCCTGAACAAGTGATGTATATACCTCGCCCCATGCCATTGGTGTGGGGTTAGAACCGAATGACTGCCATAATGCAAGATTCATATCTGTTGGAGTTATTCGCAGTTTGAAGCCCTTAAGATCATCTAAATCATGGTAAAACTTTTTAGAGCTTACTAAGCTTTTCATTCCATTGTACATAAAATCAAGACAGTAAAAACCCGTACCTTCAAGAAGTTCGTTATAAATCTCAAGACCACCTTTTTCAAAGCTGCCTTCTACCCAGTCTTCATATGAATCATATAAGAAGGGCAGGTCTACTACATCCAGTCTGTTACCGGCTATGGAGCCTACTACGCCTGAGATTCCAAAATAAATATCAACTGTACCAAGCAAAAGTCCTTTACATGATTCAGGATCATCTCCAAGTTGTCCATCAGGATAAACTTCGACCTTAACCCTGCCATTCGTTTTTTCTGCCATATAATCTTTAAACCATTCACAGGCTACATTTGTTGATCTGCTGCTTGTGTCCGTATGGCTGATCTTTACGACAATTGGCTCACTGCTTTCTTTTGCTTCCGCGCTTTCTGAGTTAGCATTGCCTCTTCTTGTACAACCTGTAACAACTGCGAGAACCGCTAAAACAATAAGAACTGATGCGATGACTCTTTTAATTTTCATTTTCCACTCCTTAAATACTAAAATGGTTTGTGTGGTTTATATTTCATAAAGTAAATGATTATTTTCATTTACAAAATGATCTTTATATTCTGCAATATTTGTCATTAAAATAATTCTTTAGTTTCATGTTCCTTCTGACTATGTCAAAGGTTATTTCGGCGTGTCCGGGACTGTAACCGTTTCCCAGGATCATCTGAACATGTTTTTTTACCCCCTCTGCGCCTAAGGATGCTTTGACAAAATTTGTACTCATGCTGAAGAAAAAGATCTTTCCTTCATTATCTGTAACAAGAATTGTTGAAAGTTCTGTATCTGGAACATTAACAGTACTGACTGTAAAATCGGAAAGCCTTCCCGATGTAGCTTTTTTAAACTTTTCATATGTTTCCAGAGGTTTTTGTCCGTCGATATTCAGCACAATATCGGCAAGCCCAAGTTCCTCTACGACAGCACATTGACTTTCCGAATATTCAAGACATACAACCATTCCCCCCGGCGCTGCGCGTTTTTGTGCTTCAGCCAGGCATAGTAGTCCTGCTTTACCTGCGCCCATAACCGTAACAAGATCACCAGGCTTTACATTCATGGCTATTTGTGCTGGGGCTCCAGCTACATCCATTGCTGCCAGACTTAAACTTTCCCCGAGATCTTGAGGTATTTTGGTATATATACCGCTTTCAAATAAAACCGCATTGGCTTCACAAAACACCTGTTCAGTGTTCATATCTATTTTATTTATTGAGTATATCTTTAAAGGGGTTAATGAAAGTGATATCAAGGTTGCTATCTTATCTCCGGGTTTAACTTCTATTTTATCTTTAAGTTCTTCACCAATTTTTTTGACGGTTCCGATTAGCATACCACCTGATTTTGTAAGGGGGTCTTGAAATTTCCCGCATGAATCTACAATTTGAATAATTTTTTCTGCTATTTTTTCAGAATCTTCACCACAGTCTTTTTTTAAACTGTTAAATGCCGTTGAGGTCAATTGCAGAGCTTTTACATCTACAAGGATTTCATTTGGGAAGATCTCTGGGTTGTTATCAATTTTTTCCGCTGCTTGGGGTAATAATCCTTTGGGGTGGATTACTCTGTGAGCGCCATAGATATCATAGTGCATCAGTTTTCTCCTGTATAAACTATGCTTAGTTATGCAGAAAACATGCCAAGTTTTATAGCGTTTTTTATGAGATATCAGATGCATTTTTTGCCATTTTTATTATTTTTTGATTCCAAAAAGAATCATAGAGTTAAAAAGTAATCAGCTGGAGATTGAATATTTTTTTAGTTTTTTAATATAGGCGGATTGGCTTATTCCAAGTGCTTGCGCCGTTTTTCTTGATGTTTTGTACTGTTTTTTTGCTTCTTCCAACAGTTTATATTCTGTATCATGAAGGATTTTTTTCAAGTCTAATGTATTATCTACAACCTCTGCGAGGTTTATTTCTTCTATATGTTTTTTTATATCATCTAGTTTTATAAATTCATTCTTGGAATTTATAAGAAGCCGCTGGACACAGTTTTGAAGCTCTCTTATGTTTCCCGGCCAATCATAATTATAAAAATATTCAAGAATACTATCATCAAATTTTTTACTGATTTTAAATTCTTCGTTATATTTCTTCAAAAACAGCTGAAGAAGCGGTATTATGTCTTCTCTTCGTTCTCTAAGTGGAGGAATCTTTATTGGAAAAACGTTAAGCCGATAGAAAAGATCTGATCGGAAAAGTTTTTTCTGAATCATAGTTTCTAAATTTTTATTAGTAGCTGTAATTATTCTTACATCAACCTTTACCGGTTTTATTCCGCCAATTCTGTAAATTTCATGATCCTGAAGGACTCTCAGAAGTTTACCCTGGAGTTTTAGCGGAAGTTCTCCTATTTCGTCAAGAAAAAGAGTTCCATTTTGTGCTATTTCAAAAAAGCCTGCCTTACCGCTATTTCCTGCGCCTGTGAAAGCGCCTTTTTCGTAACCAAAAAGTTCTGATTCAAGAAGCCCTTCAGGAATTGAAGCGCAATTTATTTTTATAAAAGGGAAAAATTTTCTACTGCTTTGCATATGAATCAGATGCACTATAACTTCCTTGCCTACACCTGATTCTCCTGAGATTGTTACAGTACAGTTATATTTTGATACTCTTACGGCTGACTCATAAACCTCTTTCATTCTGCCGCTTGTAAAAACATAACCATATAGATCCTGATATTTATTATCCTTTTTTTCAACTTTATGATGGTCACTGTAACTGAATAATTCCTTCCTCTCTTCGGGTTTCTTATTTTTGGATATTTTATAAAGAAGTGTTCTCAAGGTTTGTTTTTTAAGAAGCTCTATAGTAAATTGGGCGTGTCCATTTATGTATCCCTTATAAGGTATAATTTCAATATCCTTGCTTACACCTTCTGCCATAAGTGCTGTCATTTTATAATTGCTATCCAAGCCGGGGAAGAATATGCGGCCATGGTTTTTCGTAAGTATCAAGCTTGTAGTTTCACTTCCAGTTAGGTTGATACAGTTGATAACTGTATCGAATTGAACCCAGTCTCTTTTTTTTGTTTCACTTAAAACTTTATTTAAATCTGAAGCGTCGCAAACTATCAGATCTGTAAATATGTCATATTTATCCAGCAAATTTTTGCTTTCAATACTATTAACGGTTCCAAATAATCCGCCTGATCTTCCAATTTTTTTTCTTGCTGCGAAGGCGCATAGTAGTCCTGCTTTTTCGCCAGCACCCATTATGAGCACATTATCATTTTTTTTTATGATATTATAAGTTTGGGTTGGTGCCCCGGCTTCGTCAAGAGTGGCAATAAGAAGTTTAAGGGGCAGCCCCTCAGGAGGTTTTATGAGCGGGGCGTTTCCAAACATTATTGCCTCGCCTTCTACTTTAAGTTGGGCGAAATTCATATCAATATCTAATATTTTTTTTATTCTTATCGGTGTTAAAGTGAGAGATGCTAATGATATTATCTTATCGCCCACTTTTATATCGTGATGGTTGGGGTATGCGTCTCCAATCTTTTTAACTTCTCCATAGAACATTCCCCCCGTTCCGGTCACAGGGTTATGAAGTTTTCCTCTTTCCTCTATTATGCCAATAATTCTTTCGGATATTTTTTTCTTATCTCCGCCTTCCGATTCTACAATTTGAGTAAAACTGACCGAATTAATATTAATAATATCAACACTTACCAGAATTTCGTGATTCCTTATAGCCATGTCATTATCAATCTTCCATGCGGGTTGGGGAAGCGAATTTAAAGGTTCAATACTTCTATAAAGACCATAGCTGCAAAGATCATCCATAGACAAAGACTACCTATTTATCAGTGATGAATCAACTGAAAAATACAGTATTAGCGTTAGATTTACCTTTATTTTCTGTGAAGCTTTCTTTTATTGAAACTCATATTTACCATATCCATTCTTGAAAGATAATATTATCGGAGAGAATATAACAAACCATCTAGGGTAAAAATCATGTAAGCTTTTTATAATCTCTCCTTATATCATAAGTTCCAGGAGAGAACCTTTTCTTCATTTGCCCACAGGTTTTTATAAATAGAATTATTTTCGATTAACTCACTATGGGGGCCAATTCCATTTATTTTACCGTCGGCCATTACAATTATTTCATCTGCATCTTTTATGAAATTGAGCCTATGAGAAACCACTATCACAGTTTTATGTTCGGATAATTTTTGTAAGGCCATTTTAAG
>PDWI01020054.1_pt1 | contig 10370 bp, 7 predicted proteins | sample 1430891 | NCBI WGS metagenome assembly PDWI01 (sample SAMN01162508, study PRJNA174530) | Oral metagenome, whole genome shotgun sequencing project. | biome: Marine environment; feature: Marine mammal; material: Swab sample of the gingival sulcus; isolation source: swab sample of gingival sulcus... | reverse complement strand
TGTTGAAGTATCAAGATTACCGTCAGAGTCACTATCGTTGCTCAATATATCCACAGTAACAGGCTTGTTGATACCGGTGGTCTCGGTGTCGTCATCGGCAACCGGTGGATTATTACAGTCCAGCTTGACGCCAAAGGTTGCGCCCTGAATTTTCTGAGTACCGTTATTGAATTTTGTAGTAATTGTTACTGGATTAGCGCCATTTGATTTTGAGGTGAAGTATTTAAGACCCTCATCATTACCCTTAGGCGCCGGTGAAGTCTCGCCGATCGGGATACCGAAGTGAGCATTTTGCCCAGAGTTGGTGATCCTAGTACCCGGCCCGATGTCAAACTCTTCGAGCAGAGTAAAGTCTTGCGAGTCTGTGGTGTAGTCGACCCAACCTGGATAGTAGTTTGAGTGAGTGAAGTCAGTGTTTGACTCCTCGCCGTCACTAACAACTACTTCAACTGGTCGTGGCTGGCCATTCTTTTCAGCTTTAATTTCAACATCAAATTGGTAGGTAGTGTCAGCTGGGTCAGATGAGGCTGGGTTTTTTATGGAAGCCTCAACTGAATCAGGCACATCATAATAATTGTTGGTACAGTGAGTACAGCTTTTCTCTACTGGTGGATTACCGACCAGCGCAGTCCATCCAAAATGGTCTGGATATAAATTATTAACATAAACTGAATTTTTAATGGTTGCAGTTAAAACCGTACCATCAGTTAAAGTTTTAGTACTGGTAGCGCCATCACCAATGGTTTGACCACTCCAATCAAAGAAGTATAGGTCCTCTTTGTAAGTGTCACCTATGCCGCCAACTATATTATGATTACCAGCTGTACACTGGCCACCCAAAGCCTTGGCTGGTGGCTGAGTTGGTAATGTAGTTGTTGCTAGCGCTAAGAGAAACATAGCGCCAAATGCTAGGGCAATTAACTTTAGTCTTTTCATATATTAAATAGCCTTTCTAACTTTGTTGTTTAGATATAAGATTTATCTTATCTATTGTATCACAATAATACTAATGTTTATATAAGAAACAGGCCTTAGTTTTTTTGACCGACCTATTGTTTTATTGTGTTTTATCGGTCTATATGGCATAATGTCTTATATTATGAGGAAGCATCATCAGAACAACGAGGTACGATATTTAATCAATAACAGATCAGAGGGTCAGTCAGGCGACTACTACAATAAATTGCTTAGGCGTCTATCGTTCGGGGCAGCGGTCATGTCGATTTTATTGACTAGTGGCTGTTCAGACGATACGGCGGGCGCTAGATCTGTCGGCTTGGAGTTTCAGCCGCCCATTACAGAGCCAGCTCAACCCGAAGCTTCGCAAACTGAATCAGCAGAAGCTGAGACTAGTACTGAGGTCGAGATCAGCCCAGTAACAAATAGTTTAGAGCCCTCCCCGTCTCCAACCGAGACGGTATATGAAACAGAGACCGCTACGACAACCAGCCCAGAAGAAACTGTAGACTATGACTTCAGGGACATTAAAACCGAAGGTAGTGAGATACTAGACACTCAATCGTCCAGAATAAATAAAATGGTATACAATACGCTGAAAAGTTTTTTGAGGCCAATGGACCAAACAATCTATAACACAAGAGGGGTGCGTTGGCGTCATGATGAAGAAGGATTGCAGAACGAACCACAGGTGATTGAAGCTCCTAACGTTTGTTACGGAACTGATATGGGGGGCGGCTGCAACGAGATCCCACCAAGAGCCAAAAAGCCCGAGGGCGGAGCAACCTTTTATATCTCACCGCTTCACCCTAACCAAGGGGGCGATCCCCAAAATGGATCAATAGAAGTGGATATCCGGTACGGAGTAAATCAAGATTACGAAACGATGGCAGAAGTTAGTAGGCTGGTAATTGTTATCGACAACCTAGACAGCACGATGGTGAACGGCATAGAAACCAAACAGCTAAACTTCGGTCAATTGCTGGAGTTGGCAGCCGATAGAGAATCCTCACGAGTAAGTAATGTTAGTCTGTATGATAAGGACGGCAGTAAGATGTTTGCGTTATTAGAGGACGGAACATTGATGGTAGCGGAAAACGAAGAAGAGTTTATGGTCAACCAAATAGACTCGAGTAGCCCCGACTACGAGCAGGCCACCAAAGAATACGTGGATGACCTAGAAAAAGAAGTCAATACAATAATTAGAATTTTTGAAGAATGGAGAGACGATTAGGTATTTGTATTTAACCCGAATCCAGCCCACGGGCTAGACTGATTCTGGCGCCTCGATACCCAAAATCGACAGACCAGCCTTTAATATGTCTGCGTAAAGCGCGGTTAGACTGACGCGGTGGGCCTCTTTGTCATCGCCGATGACGCGGTTTTTCTCGTAGTAGCGATTGAACTCTTGAGCCAGTTCAAACAGATAGTTACAGATATGATGTGGCGCTAGTTCGCGAGTAGCTACGTCAACCACCTCGTGATACTCACCTAGTTTTCTGACCAAGGCTCGATCTTCATCATAAAGTTGGTCGGGTTTAGAAAATTCGAGTTTTGATTTGGCTAACACACTACGCGCCCTGGCATGAGCGTACTGTAGGTATGGACCAGAATTACCATGTAAACTAACGGTTTCTTCGATGTCGAAGTTAATGTCACCGCCCAAACGATACTTGGCGAAGGCATACTTGATAGCCCCTAGGGTCACTATTTCGTGTAAGCTCTCGTCTTTGACCAGTGCGGCCACTCGCTGACGGACCGCTTCGATCACATCAGCCGCGCGCGATACATTACCCAGACGCGAACTCATCTTTTGGCCATCGCCAAATCGCACCGTACCATTAGTCAGATGCGTCATCGTGCCCTTTAGTTCAGGCTGAAAGGTTTCGGCCGCCGCATAAACTACGCGCATATATTCTTTTTGGTCGTTGCCGGTTAACAGATAGCGATGATCAAACTTATAATCCTGCTTTTCTAGCCAAATAACACCAATGTCTTTGGTCTCATAAGTCGGCAAGCCCTGACTGGTGATAAAGACTCGGGTATGGAGGTGCTTTTCAGGGTCGCCCTCGAAAACAACTGCACCATCTGACTCGGTCAAGTTACCGGCTTTTAGCTGTTGGTTGACAACCTCCAGGCCGACTGGCGCCGTCTGGCTCTCTGGGTAATAATGCATCGGCACTACGTCAATCAAATTATAAAAAGCGTCAAAATAATCAAAGCTCCACTGGCGAGTTGTCCAGTAAATCTTGGCTAGTGGCGTTTGATGATCGTCATTGTCGTGCCAACCATAAATTGTCTTATTTAGCTCGTCGATCTCGGCTTTTGTATCAGCTGATTGTTCATAATTTTTAGCACCGAGAACGTAGCATTGGCTGATCCAGCTGGCTCGCTTGAAAGCATCGTCCCCCACCGTGCTCAGTTTTTCTGGGTCATCACCGCCCAGTTTCTGGCGCATGCCCCACAAACATTTAGCTACGTGCAGTCCAACATCACCGCCAAAGCTGGTGCGCTGCAAGTCAGACCCGCCGACTAGGAGCAACCGCGCCACGATATCGCCATAAATCGTTTGATATAAGTGGCCAGTATGTAGTTCTTTAAAGGCGTTCGGACAGCTGTATTCAAAAACTATTTTTTGGTCTTTATACGGCACCTGCGGTCGCGTATAAACCTGGCGTATCAGAGCTAGATCGCTCAAACGGATGTTGATAAAACCTGGTCCAGCCACGCTAACTTCGGCAAAGTCTTGATCTTGGCGTAACTTTTCGGCGATAGCCTCGGCAATTTCTCGTGGATTTTTGCCTAGCTCTTTAGCCAGCTGCATAGCCACATTGGTGGCATAATCACCAAACTTTGGATCTGGGCGCGACAATTCGGGCTCAGATTTGATATTAAATAATTCTTCGACTGATTTTTTGATAACCTGTTTCATTGAGCTTTATTATAACAGAGGTTTTATAGCTAATTCAACGGCTCGGTCATATCGGCTCGGTTGACGCGGTCAATTATTCGGCGTAAGATGACAGCAGTAGACAATAAACGGAGGTTTTATAATCATGAATACAAACGGACTGGAAAAACAGTTGGATAATGTCTTTGGCAAACAAGCACCAAAGATGCCAGAAGGCGCTAAAAAGGCCTTTGTCAAATGGATGCCAATCTTGGCATTAATCGGTGCTGTTCTCTCAGTACTAGGTATATGGTCGACGTGGGCAGCTGCTACAGCCACCAACAGCCTTGTTAAATATGCAAATGAAATAAGTAGGGTTTTTGGTGACGGCACGACCGTATCAGAAACTCGTTTGACTGTATGGGTCTGGGTGGCGCTCGCCTTCCTAGTCGTTAACCTAGTACTATGTGTTATGGCATACGCCCCACTAAAGGCACACTCAAAGAAGGGTTGGAACTTGGTATTCTACAGCAGCCTAGTCAACGTGCTATATTCTGTAGTCACACTATTTATAGAAGGAAACGGCATCGGCTATTTCATAACAGGACTACTAGTTACGGCAGTTGGTTTCTGGATCCTTTTCCAAATCCGACCGGCTTATGTAAAAGCCGCAGCTGTTAAGGCATCTGATAGCAAAGCAAAGTCAGACAAAAAAGCTAAAGAATCTAAGTAGTTAACTCTAGATTCTTATCAACACCAGATAATCAGCGCAGGGCATCGCCCTGCGCTTTTATCTGAGCCTCAAAATCTGAACCATAAACGACAAAAGTACAGCCATCCAACAATCTATAGTTCCATTTTAATGCGACAGAGTCTATTGCTTTTTAAGTGCCGCTTTAATCAGTCCAGTAAATAATCGATGTGGGCGGAATGGTCGTGATTTGAATTCTGGATGAGCTTGGGTGGCTACAAAAAAGTCATTATCTGGTGATTCGACAAATTCGACCAGTTTACCGTCTGGTGAACTACCAGATACGATAACGCCACCTTTTTGGATCTGATCGATGAATCTTTGATTAACCTCATAGCGATGACGATGGCGCTCGACCACATCAGTTGTTTCGTATAACTTGGCCGTTAAAGTTCCATCAACCAATTTAGCTGGATAATCGCCTAGGCGCATCGTACCGCCAGTTGATTGTTTGCCCTGCTGGCCGTCCATGATGTAAACCACGTTATGCTTTTGATCGGCGCCGAATTCTTCACTGTTCGCGTCGTTCAAACCACCGCGCCTAGCCGCAGCGATAACCGCTGCTTGTAGGCCTAGACACAACCCCAAGTATGGCTTGTTGTTTTTTAAACAATACTCAGCCGCCGCGACCTTACCTTCAAAGCCGCGCGAACCAAAACCGCCCGGCACAACTATGCCGTCAACCGCATCAAAGTCTTCTTTGGTCGGCTGTTCAGCATTTATCCAACGAATTCTAATCTCACTTTTTTGTGCCCAGGCAGCCGATTTTAAAGCCTCGGTAACTGATAAATAAGTATCTGAATTGTCGATATATTTGGCCACCAAGCCGACGGTAACTTCTTTAGAATATTCGACCTCGTCGCGTCGAGCTAGTCGCTTCCAGCGCTTGAGATCTGGCTGATTATGATTGTCAGTAAAATCACTTAGCAGTCCGTCCAGATCGTGGGCCACAGTCAGTGGCACCTCATAAACCGTATCGACATTCGGCATCATGATGATCCCCTCGCGCCTGACGCCTGATGAAACAGCGATCTTTTCACCGATGCTACGTGGCTGCTTAGCATGGCCCTCGGTGCGGACGCCAACCACGTCAGGCATGATGCCGTAGCCCCTCAGATCAGCCAAAGCGTTCTGAGCTGGTTTGGTTTTATACTCCTGGCTGGCCTCCAAAAACGGCACGTAAACCACGTGAACAAATAAACAATTTTCGCGGCCAATCTCTTGAGAAAAACTACGAATTGCCTCAACAAAACTTAGTCCCTCATAATCTCCGACCGTACCGCCGATTTCTACCAAGTGAACATCGCCTTCGGCTGCTTGGCGGATCGATTTTTTGATAGCATTAGTCAAATGCGGCACTAGCTGCACAGTCTGACCGCCAAATTTGCCAGCTCGTTCGTCATTGATCAGATCGCGAAATAGCCGACCCGATAAAGTGGCGTTCTTTTGTGTTAATTCTAAATCCAAAAATCGCTCATAATGCCCAAGGTCCAGATCGGTTTCTGCGCCATCACGAGTCACGAAACATTCGCCGTGCTCTCTAGGATTTAAAAGCCCGGCATCAACATTTAAATACGGGTCGCATTTTTGAATCGAAACTTTGAGACCCTTGGCCTGTAAAACCGCGCCGATACTAGCTGCTGTAATACCCTTGCCGACACCAGATAAAACACCGCCAGTGACAAAAATATATTTTGTTTGAGACATTTTTATTTCCCCCTCCTATCAATTAATAATGTATCACACTTAGCGGCCTAAACACCACCAAAAAGCCGCAGACCTCGTACTCAAGTCTGCGGCTTGGTTGCTCTAAGTCAAGTGATTATTCACAACCGTCACAAATCGTCAGCATGGCTGGATCAAGTGGTGCTGTCACCACGCCATTTTAGCTGCCGCCATTGCCTCATCAATAGCGCTCAGTTTTTCTTCCAGCGTCATATCATCAGTGATGATTTGATTTGCATTCATTTTTGTTTCATCTCCCTTATTTAATTAGTAGTGCTTATGCTTAATAATACGCTACATGTAGCGTTTCGGCAACATGTTTAGTCCAAAAATCCGTTGTAGAATTTTCATCGATCCCTACTTAACTGAATTTACTTCGTAGCTAGTATTGGTGCTCTCAAAGAAGTTGACTAGCTCCAGGGTATCGTTGGCGGTCGCCATCCATTTCGCCGGGTTGCTGACTTTGTAGTGGGCTTCAAAACCAAGCTCTTCGAGTCGGCGGTCGGTCAAATATTTGACGTACTGGTTGACGTAGTCGGCGTTGAGACCGAGGATACCTTTTGGCAGCATGGCTTTGTTGTAATCCTCTTCCATCTCGACGGCATCGAGAATGGTTTGTTTGATCTCGTTTGCAAATTCTTCGGTCTGTAGATCTTCGTTTTCTTCGAGCGTAGTCAAAATCAGATTGATGCCGAATTTCAAGTGCAACGATTCATCGCGTACGATCCAGTCGATTAGGCTGGCAAAGTTGCGTAGCAAGTTTCGCTGGCGGAAGCTGAGCGCCACCATGAAACCAGAGTAAAACCAGATTCCTTCGAGGATGATGTTGTAGGCAATTAAGTTGCGAATAAAGTCTTTTTTGCCTTCGGTCGTGGTGATATCGAGGTGTTTTTCGGTCATACGCTTAATCGCTTCGGTCTCAAACGCTTCTTTACGTGCCATAGTCGGCTCGTCGACATGCGCCGCGTAAGCTTTTTCGCGATCGATCGGAAATGTTTCCAGCACGTATTCAAACGCCATACAGTGATTGGCCTCTTCCCACATCTGTTTTGCCAGATATAGGTGGCATTCTGCGGCATTGACGTACGGATAGACACCAAACGCCAGTGCTTTGTTGACCAGTAACTCGTTAGGGTTGAAATAACCCATCAAGAACTCGACCGCCGCACGTTCTTCGTCGGTCATTTTTTTCCAGTCGGCTAGATCTTGTCCGAGCTGGATTTCATTTGGAAACCATGTGTTGGCGACCGCTTGGTCGTAAAGCTCCATCGCCCATGGATATGTGATTGGTTTTAACAGTAATCCGTCGCGGATGCCTGTACCTAATATTCCTGCCATAATTTAGTTGCCCAAGGAGTCATGTTTTTATGAAGTTCTCATTTCGCCAGCGACTTCCTTGGTACTAATCCTTTCGTTTTGTTAATTAAATTGCTTCTGGCCCTAGTGCCCGTTTACTAATATCTCTTTTTTTAATCATCCCCCCTCCACTGTGACTTATTTTTTAGCAAATCCAAACCCAGCGCGGCGTGGACCGCCGGTTTTTTTAGCTAATTCTTCGGTTTTATTGACTTTGACAGTGCTCTGCTCGGCATGATGACGTGGTTTGACGTGCAGGTAGTAGGTCGTTTTCAGGCCACGCTTCCAAGCCTCGGTGTAGATGTCGACATAATCATCGATGTTACGCGTTTCCAGATACATATTGCGACTAATCGCCTGGTCGACCCACTTTTGAGCGCGAGCTGCCACTTCGATGAAGGCGTAAGGGCTGATCTGAAAACTGGTTTTGTAAATATTTTTGATGCTTTGTGGAATGGCATCGATTGTCTGAATGTCGCCCTGATTGGCAAGCACTTCGTCTTTGACCTGCTCCCACAGGCCGGCTTCTTTGAGCGCCGCCACCATATTGCGGTTAACTTCAAGAAACTTACCGTTGAGCGTCGCGCGGCTAAATATCTGCGCAAACTGCGGATCAAGACCGGGAGTCGTGCCGGCGACAAGACCGATGTTAGCCGTCGGCGCAATCGCCATCAGCGTGGCGTTACGCATACCCTTCTTAGTCTTTTTGCGTAGTGCTTCCCAATCCAGTCGAGTTTTGCGACTGACAGTAACCTTGCTGCCACGTTCTTTGGAGTGGATATCAAGGCTGTCGATCGGCAGCAGCCCCTTGTCCCAGCCACTACCCTTGAAGCTATCATAGACACCGCGAGTTTTGGCTAGTTCGGCAGACTCATCGATCGAATAGTAGCTGATAAACTCAGTAATCTGATCGATCAACTCATATGATTCTTCTGAATCATAGCCATGACCAAGCCGTTCGAGCACATCGGTGAAGCCCATTAAGCCTAGACCAACAGCGCGATTAGTTTTATTGGAGTTCATCGCTTCTGGCACTGGTGTTGCGGTGATATCGCAGAGGTTGTCGAGTTGGCGCGTTGCTGCGCGTACAGCACGCTCCATCCGTTTCCAATCCCACACGCCATCATCGCTCAAGTAGCTACGGAGGTTGATGCTGATGAGGTTACAGACAGAAATGTTTTTCTCGTCTTGCGGCAAAGTTATTTCCGTGCACATGTTTGAGCAGTGGATCGTACCGGTATTGTTGTTGAGTGCGCGAACGTTGATTGCATCTTTCCAGGTCACCCACGGATGACTGGTAGCTTGTAATTGAGTTAGGATTTGTCTCCATTGTTGGCGAGCTGGAATGGTTTTGAAGGTGCGCATTTTGCCAGCATCAGCCAGTTTGACGTATTCTGCGTAGCGCTTGCTAAAAGCTTTGCCATACAGTTCGGGCAAATCGCTCACCTCAGCCGGATCAAACATGTACCAATCCTGGTCGCGTTCAACACGTTTCATGAATTCATCACTCAAATAGCAAGCGGTGTTCATGATACGCGTACGCATATACGGATCTCCCGAGTTGGCACGTAGATCGAGAAATTCTGGAAAATTGATGTGCCAGTTTTCGAGATACATAGCCGCGCCGCCCATCTTTTTGCCCTTTCGGCTGACGGCAAACAACGCGGTGTCAATCATCTTCATGAACGGAATTGGACCGGTACTCTCGGTGTTGGTGGTCTTGACCGGACTACCGGCTGAACGCAATTTAGTCATAGTAATACCGATACCGCCAGTTCCCTTGGCGATCCACATCGTATCGCGAACACTCTTTGCGATTGACTCCATATCATCTTGGACTTCTATCAGGAAACAATTGGATAGTTGCGGATGCGATCCGCCGGCATTGACGCGTGTGCTGCCGCCGGTGACATACTCGAGTCGGCTCATGTGATCATAAAATTCTAGAGCGCTAGCGGTCGGGTCTTTTTCGTTAAAGCTAAGGCCCATGGCGATACGCATATGAGTGAACTGCGGTACTTCGAGCGGGCGCCTTGCGTCGCCATGTAGACGCAGCGCGTAGCGATTCATGTTTGTGACTAGACCAATGTAGCGAAACAAATCGTCACGTGACGGCTCGAGCGCAGCGGCAAGCTTGGCTAGGTCATACCGTCCGTCGGCCATACGCTTGTCAAGAAGCCCCTCTTTGACAGCGTGTTTGATGTAGGCTGGAAATTTTTTAGAATGTAATTTTTTGATATCATCAGCTGTTTCATAATCGCCAAGAATATTTTTATAAACGTTTTTCAGAAACAACCGAGCGGCGATTTTGTCATAGTCTGGATCGTCTTTGACGTTTTGTAGTGCCGTCTGGATAACTGCTTCGTCCAATTGTTCAGAGGTGATTCCGTCAAACAGCGTTAGTTGTAGCTCGGTGGCCACCTGAACTACTTTTGATACCTGATCAGGCAGACCCTCAGCCGCCTTCAACAGAGCAATGTTAATTTTATTAGCGTCAAACGGCTCTTTGCTGCCATCGCGTTTGACGACGTGAATTTGTTGCATTCCCCCTCCTTAATTACCAAAGTTCTAAGATTTAATAAAAATCACCTCCAGCACCTCCTCTGGGGTCGACATTTTACTTAGTCTCTTGGTTTATTTGTTTATTTGCAACCGCCATATATTTAGCGTCTGGATAAGACTATAAACACC
>PDWI01010496.1_pt1 | contig 10370 bp, 9 predicted proteins | sample 1430891 | NCBI WGS metagenome assembly PDWI01 (sample SAMN01162508, study PRJNA174530) | Oral metagenome, whole genome shotgun sequencing project. | biome: Marine environment; feature: Marine mammal; material: Swab sample of the gingival sulcus; isolation source: swab sample of gingival sulcus... | reverse complement strand
GTTTTAGATTAATCATTTATGTTGGATTTAATTGGCTACAACGGTTTAGTGTATGAGCAGTAGCGGATTAAAAAACAAAAACTTTAATTTCGGCACTACACTTAGCCAAACCTTATTTTAATTTTTCAAATTTACGAAAAAATTAGAAATAAGGTTTGGCGGATTAAAATGCACAAACTTTGAGTTAAACACCTAATTCGCTATTGCTTATACACCGTGTTGTGTGTAGTAATTATATCGATTCCGTTTTTAAACTAGATTTTCTAAAGCTTAATTTTTTTAATGATTCATCGTGGTCATAAAAAATAACAATATTTTTCAATCTTTTATTTTTTGATGAAGGATATATTATTCCGTCTACGTTCAAATTCGGGTTAAACCTTATATACTCTGTAACAATTTGAGTTGGTATATATTCTATTATGGAATCAGTACTATTAATTGGTTTAGTTATATCCTCAATAAATCCATTCAAAAATGCGATGGTCTCAATATCAATATTTCTAGCAGAATCAAAAATACTACCTGGAATCGGTATGTTAGTTAGGTCTACTAAATTTAGTTTTTCTTTATTTCTAAAAATACCAGTAGTATAAAATGGTTTTGATTTATCATTAGTATCAACAACTTCTTTAATTGTCAAGTCTTTTGATTTACTACAATAAAACATTGAAATCCCAGCTGGGTTCATTCTTCCATTTGTCTTAGCCAAAGTTAGTGGTGTTGAAGCTAAATGTTTAGCTAAATTAACTTCATTTTTTGTTATATGCTGACGACATCTGTATAAGACACTATTCTCTTTTAATTCTGTAATTAAATTAAATTTAATAATTGAATTTTGAACTTTGTCTAATATCGAAATTGGGTCAACTAGATTGTGATTAGAAAATACATTATTAAAATGAAAAACAAATCTTGCTTTATATTTTACTATTCTTTTAAAGTGATTCCAAGAGTCATTTAAGAAATCTGTTTCAGAACCATATTCATTTATATAGCAATATAAACTATCATTTTTTAAATACTTATAAATATCTTCGAATAGCCTAGTGTTCTCAATTCTCAAATCAAGATAGTCTTCATACCACAAATCATAAAAATCAAAAGTATTACCATCAAAACCGTGTCGACCTTCTTTGTTTAAATATCTAGAATTCGCAGGGTCTTCATACAGATAGTCAATACCTGTAATTATTAATTCTAAAACTTTGTATAATTCTATTACATTTATTTTTTTGTCGCAATAATCGCATTTTCCTCTAGTTCCTTTTGTTTGTATGAAGCTTTTAATGTAGTCATTCTTAATGTGTTGAGAACAGACAAATTCTGAAGTGTTTAAATCATACAATTCAAAGTAAACATCATCTCCTGGTTTTATATTTCTTTTTGGCATCGTTTTTCTTATTACACACAACACCCAAATATACATACATTCTCAAAAAAATCAATATAAGTAACTAATATATGTAATACATTGTATTTTAATAAATAAATTAGTTGTTTTATTGTATGGAATAAATATTATTCCCTTTATACTGTTAAATCAGTGAGTATTATATATAAATAAACCATTTAGATTTTTCTGAATATATTCAATACTATCGAATACATGATTGAGAAAATATTAGATGTATTTACACTAATATCCTACACTATCATATCAATGAATAGAGTTGCTAATTGTATTTATCTATTGCAAAAAAAAATGCACCTTTGCCAAGCTTTTATAATTAATACAAAACATGTCTATTCGATTTATTAATGCAGAGTATCTTTGGTTGCTAACGTTGATATTACTGCCTATAATTATACATTTATTTAATTTCAAACGCTATAAGCGTGTTTATTTTAGTAATGTAAAGTTTTTACAGCAATTGGTGGTTCGCAATCGAAAAAAAACAAGATTGCAGCAATGGTTGCAACTACTTTTTCGCATACTAACGATTGTATTTGTGGTATTGGCATTTGCTCGACCATATTTTTATAAAGGCAATCAACTTCTACAACGCACAAGCAATATCATCAATATCTATATCGACAATTCTTTTAGTATGAATGCTAATACGGCAAAAGGAACAAGTGCATTAGATATTGCTAAAAAGAATGCCATTGCATTAATCAAATCGTTACCCAGCGAAGAAAAAATTAGGGTGTATAGCAACAACTCTTCTTCCTATTTAGGCTATTTGAATAAAAACAGAGCCATTGCCCGAATACTTGATATTAAAACCAGTGCAGTACCTGTTTTGTTATCTCAGCAAATCAATAAAATAACCGATAACAATAAGCATGCAAAAGCCAATTGTTTTTTGTTTTCAGATTTTCAGCAATCGCAAACCGATTTTAAAAAGATAAAATTAGATAGTACCATTAGTTGGAATATGGTGGCTATACCTACTGCTATTGTTCAAAATTTGTCTATTGATAGTTGTTGGGTAAAACCAGCCACATCAGCCACATCTGATCAATTAATGGTGAAAGTGAGTAATCACTCCAATAATAGGGTAGACAAAATACCTGTTCAATTAAAAATAAATGATGAAGTAAAAGCTGCTGTTGCCATATCTATAAAGGGAAATAGTTCTGAAATTATAGAACTACAATTGCCAATAAATAAGGTGTCGCAACTGAATGGCGAAATTAAGATTACTGACTTTCCGATCACTTATGACAATACTTTTTATTTTACAATTACTCGATTATTACAGGTAAAAACATTGGTGATTAACGGTAAACAGGAAAATAAATATATCAATAAAATATATGCTACTTCCAATCAATTTAAAGTAACCAATATCAAAAAGGCAGAGCATAACAATTATAAAATAGAAAACTATCAATTGGTGGTTTTAAATGAAATTGAAGACTTTGAAAGTGGGTTTGCAGCAAATATCAATAAAGCATTACAAGCTGGAGTTACGGTGATGTATATTCCGGGAAAGAAAATAAAGAGCTCGGTTAACGATTTTTTTAAGCGTATTGATGCTCCATATTATACCCAATTAGATACCAATAGACTTCAGATTGCAAAGGTTGAACAATATGCTGATATCTATAAAAAAACATTCTCAAAGCTAGAAAAAAATGCTTTATTGCCTACCGTTTATCAATATTATAAACTAAGTTCTATTACTCCTAAAACAGAGAAGTTATGGAGTAGTGCTGATGATATGCCCCTTTTTACGAAGACAGTAGTGGGAAATGGTACCTGTTATCAATTGGCTTTCGATTTGTTACCCAAGTGGAGTGATTTGGTTACGCATCCTATTTTTGTTCCAACAATGATTAATGCTTATGGAAATAGCAACAATAATCGTCTTTATTATATTGCAGGAAAGCATTACAATATCAATATTGCAAGTACTGAAAAAGCCAATAAACTGCATTTGATACACCATAGAAATGGAAAAGATATCATTCCTTATCAGCATGGAAGTGTAAACTTTGGAAGTACTATTTATACCCAAAATCAAATTGCTGATGCGGGGCATTATCGTGTTGCGGCAAACGATTCTGTTGTTGGTTATTTGGCTTTTAATTTCTCTCGTAAAGAATCGAAACCTGCTTGCTTTGCTATTGATGAAATAAAAGCAATGAATCAAAAATCTACGGTAACCAATATAGATGCAATTCAGTTTGATAATGTTGCAGATAATGCTGAATCAACCAATATTTTGATTGTATTGTTGATTGTTTTGGCTTTGTTCTGTTTTGTTTTTGAAGCAATATTGCAGAGGTAAACTTATTCAGAAAGGGTATTTTTATTTCAAAGCTCATTGGCTATTGATATAAAAATACCCTTTCTCTGTTTATTCTTCAAAAGATGATATTGGGTTTTATATTTTACAGAATCACTGATATTTGTTATAACCTGAAGTTACCCAAAGGAAAGATTTACAACAGGTAACATCTATCTTCTTTTTTTACGAGCTTGTTGTCGTTTTTGTCTGCTTTTTGAACCTGATGGTGTTTTCATATTCTTTGCTTTCTTTTGATGGAAAGCTCCCGTATCGCGACGAACCGTATTTTTTATTTTGATATTTCTTGTTTGTATTTTTTCGTCTTCCAATAGCTGTGAAGTTATTTCCACATCAATAGGTACCGATTCTAATGTAATCGGTTTGCGAATAAGAGCTTCTATTTTGGTGATTAATTCTTGTTCTGATTCGTTTACAAAACTAATGGCAATACCTTCTTTTTCGGCACGACCAGTACGTCCAATACGATGAACATATTCCACATAATTACTTGGGATATCGAAATTAATCACATGGCTTACATCTTCAATATCAATACCACGAGCAGCCACATCTGAGGCTACCATTACTCTTGCACGACCTTCTTTAAAGGCGTTAAGGGCATTGATACGAGTATTTTGTGCCTTGTTAGAGTGTATCACACTTAAATCTTCTCCTAAAATGGTTTCCATGCGTTCTACAATGCGATCGGCATTCTTCTTGGTTTCGGTAAAAACCATCACCTTGTTGAATGTATCTTTATCTTCAAGTAATTTTTTAAGCAAGTTTATTTTGCTTAAAATATTTGGAACATGATATTGTATTTGGTGGATATTCTCTACCGTAGTTGCCTGTGGAGCAATTTCTATTCGCTGCGGAAGCAATAAGAAATCATCAGATAGTTTTGCCACCGTATCAGAGAAGGTTGCCGAAAATAACAGGTTTTGATGCTTTTCGGGCAGTACCTCAAAGATAGCATTCAATTGAGGCATAAATCCCAAATCCATCATTTTATCAGCTTCGTCAATCACTAATGTTTTTACTTGCGATAGTTTTAAAATGCGAGTCATGTAGATATCCATTAACCTACCAGGAGTAGCCACTAGAATATCTACACCATCATATACTTTTTCTTTTTGGGTGTTGATATTTACACCGCCATAAATTCCCAATGCTCTAATATCCATATAAGGTGTTAGCAACTCAATGGTTTCGCACACCTGTAATACCAATTCTCTTGTGGGAACAACAATTAATGCACGAGGATCCATACCTTGTGCATAATTCAATTTCATTAATATGGGCATTAAATATGCCAATGTTTTTCCTGTTCCTGTTTGTGCGATACCGATAATATCTTTACCCGAACGAACTGGAGCAAAAACTTGATGCTGAATGGCAGTAGGTTTTTCAAATCCGGCATCGTCTAGAGCCATTTTTATTTGTTTACTTATTTTGATATCGTTGAAAGTTATGTTTTCCATTTTATTGGGTTTTGTTTTGGGCTTTAGGGGCTATTTGTCTATTGTTAAACAATTCGTTGTATATAAATTGCGAATTGTGCGTTACGAACTGCAAAATGACTTATCCTAGTAATTTAATCTCTTCTTTAGCTAGGCTAATGGCAACAGCTATTGGTTTTATATCTAGTTGCATGTGTGCTTCTATAATCGCTTTGCCTAGTTCTATACTTGGTTGATTGGGTACGGTTTGTGTTGCTTCGGCATTGATTAACTGTATGGTGCTGTCTTTTGCTTTTTTGATAGCAGTCCACAGGGTTTCACTCACATATATTTGTTGTGAAATGTTGTGTTCAAACTCTGTGCGGATCGCAAGAATTAATTTTCGTTGTAATTGTTGATTATTTAATTCTACACTGTTTTCTCTTATTACAAGTGATTCAGGAAACATGCGTTCTAAAAAGATAACCAATCGTTCGTAAGCTTGCAGTTTGATAGGAACAATTTCACTTTGATATTTTAACGCTAGTTCCATTTGTTTTTGTTCTTTCTGGCTTTTAAAGAAAATGGAAAGAATAGAATAAGCGGTAATAAACACAACTAATGCGGGAATTGTGTATTTTAAGATTTCTAATACAGTGTTCATTTTATTGGTTTTATTAATGTTTGTAAAATTATATTTGTTTGTTTTTTAATTTTATTGGGATACACCTCCCCATAAAATCCCGACAAAAGTATTAAGCAATTTATTAAAAGCCTAAATTAAATGGAAAATGTTGTTTGGTGCTAGTTGCGATTTGAATAGGTAAGGGAATTTAATTTTTGTAAAAAAGAGAGGTCTAGATAATTTAAACAGAACTTATTTTGTGAAATACAATTCTATTTCTTCATCTGATAATAGTCCCGATTCTATTAAAGCCTTTTGTACAAATTCTAAATCTTGATGATGGATATTTCCAACAACTTTACATGTTTGGTCAATAATACCTTTAGTGATAGACGTTGAGTTTAAATGAATAGGATATGAACAGTTCGCAAAAGAATCGTATTTTAAAAATTCATTTCTGCTTTTTAATAAAGGTATTTGAAGTTTTGAAATATTTGGTTTTAGTGCTATTGATGGATGAATTTCTGAATTGATAAATACCGAGCAAATAAAGATTTTATCATTTGAAATGCCTGCTATAATAAAAAATTTTTTGTGGTCTGCTTCATCAAAATCTTTTAGAAAAACATCACCCTCTTTTAGTGTTTCTTTATAAAGTTCTTGTTGCTTTTCATGTGGTATATGACTAAATATAGACATATTAAAAAGAATTTGCTAAAAGAATTTGTTCTTTTAAATATTCAGCATACGACTCTTCATTGCCTGTTTCTATTAGAATATTTTTTAAAGAAATAGGAGTGTTTTTTACTGTTTTTCTCCAAGCATAATCGTGAGATTTTTCTCTGATTTCATCCCAAGACAGTTCTCCATATTTCTTTAAAGATTGATTCAAGTAGGTAATGTCAGTTTTAGAGAGTTTCTTCATGTTTGGTTCAGATAATGGTTGAATTAAATCCCAATTTACAACCTTAAATAATTTTGAAAATTGACCATTATCTTTAAAGTAACCATCGCCACGAACAGATTTAAAGATATCGTATAAATTTGAAGGGACAGGACCATCATTCATTGCAATGTACGTATCTCCTGTAATTGATCGTCCATAATCAGAAATATGATTTCTGTCTGCGAAGTATAGTACTTTGAAAATTTTATGAAAATCATTTCTCTTTAATTTATGAGAAATATATAAAACAGAATTTACTGTTTTTTCCATGTTGAATTTTTCAAAATTGTAGCGTTCCATCTTTATATAAATTTGTTTTGCAAAGCTAGAAATCATTTTGTTTACTACAATCTTTTATAAAGTTAAATTTTGTTGCACAAGGAGATACTGGTAGTCGAGCCCCCTTCAAAAAGAACATTTACCATTCATAAGGTTTTTTTGTGTGAATGATTATCTTTGTCGCTCATCAAAAAAAATGAGAATGAATTTCAAGGAACTGGGAGTAGATAAAAACATTGTGAAGCGGTTAAACGAAATGAACATTGTGGAACCAACTCCAATACAAGCTGAGGTAATAGCTGTTTTAATGAACAACAACACCGATTTGGTGGGGCAGGCACAAACAGGAACAGGAAAAACTGCTGCTTTTGGATTACCTCTATTGCAACGCATCAATCCCAATAGCAAATCGGTACAAGCATTAATTTTATGTCCTACTCGTGAATTAGGATTACAGATATCGAAGCAACTTTTCAAGTTTACCAAATATTATCAACGTATATTTACTGGAACTGTTTATGGTGGCGAACCCATCGAAAAACAAATTGCAATGTTGCGTCGTCCTACACAGATTGTGGTGGCTACTCCCGGGCGATTAATTGACTTGGTAAAACGTAAGGCGATTGATCTGACTCACGTAAAAACCATTGTGCTCGATGAAGCCGATGAAATGCTAAGTTTAGGATTTAAAGAGCAGTTAAACGAGATATTAACTTACCTTGCAAGAGTTGAAAACAAATGGCTGTTTTCTGCAACAATGCCACAGGGTATCCAGCAATTAATTCAACGACATATTGCACCCAATGCACACCGCATTCAAATTAATCAACGCAATGTGGTAAATAAAAATATTCAACATCAGTTTGTGTTGTGCGAAGATGTGGAGAAGTTTTTTGTGTTAATGCAGTTTTTGAATGCCGATACCAAAAGCAGGGGAGTGGTGTTTTGTAAAACCAAGGAAATGGCACAAAAAGTCTGTGAGAAACTACAATCGAAAAAAGTTGCAGCTGATGCTATTCACGGTGATTTATTGCAAATAGAACGTGAAAAGGTGATGCGTGCATTCAAGAATAAAAAATTGAGAATATTGGTTGCAACCGATTTGGTTGCACGTGGTATTGATATTGAAAATTTGGCTTTTGTGGTACACTATCAGTTGCCCGATAAGGAAGAATATTATACCCACCGAAGCGGACGAACTGCCAGAGCTGGAAAAAGAGGTATTTCTTTGGCAATAGTCAATCATAAAGAGATGAAAAGCCTACGTTTCTTTCAAAAGAAATTAAACATTGGCTTTAGTCAAATAAGAGCGAGAAAATAACATCAACAAAAAACAATAATTTCAATGTGTTAATGTGCCAATTTGAAAATGTGCTAATTGAGAAGATAGTGGAAGTCTAAAATTAAAGAAACTTGCTAATTACACATTGTTAATTGACATAAAGGTTAATAGCACAAGACCATAAAAATAAAAATAGATGGAGAATTTTAAACCTACCGACTATGTGTTACAGTCGATACAAACAGGAAAGAAATTTGAAGATACAGGCTGGTTGTTAGACGCACCAAATGAAACAACACCTTGTTTGATACGTGCCATTTACAATAAAACACAAATGGAGGTAAAAGACAACAGTTGGGGTATTTATCGATTTGCTGATTGGTTGCCTATTCATAAAGTATTAAAAGGTTCGTCGGCACCTGTAACCTATAAAAGTGAAGGTCTTGCAAAGCACCTTGGCTTAACTAATTTGTATATCACATTTAGTGGTTATTGGCCAGAAAAAGGGGCTCATTTCAGAACCTGTTCTTTTAAAGAAACTGAGGCTTATGCAGTGTGTGGTAGGTTGGCAGATAAAGAACAAACACTGGTGGTAGCATCGGCAGGAAACACTGCACGAGCATTTGCTAGAGTCTGTTCTGATAATAATATTCCTCTTTTATTGTGTGTTCCTGAAGATAATATTGATGCGTTGTGGTTTGATGAACCGATTAATGATAATGTGCGTTTGGTAGTAACCAAATCAGGAAGCGATTATTTTGATGCCATACATTTATCGAATATCATTTGTGAACTAGATGGATTTGTGGCAGAAGGAGGAGCTAAAAATGTAGCTCGCCGTGATGGAATGGCATGTACTGTAAACTCAGCTGTAACCACTATTGGAAAAATTCCTGATTATTATTTTCAGGCAGTAGGTTCAGGAACAGGAGCCATTGCTGCTTGGGAGGCCAATCTGCGATTTATCAATGATGGCAGATTTGGTTCCAATAAAATGAAACTAATGGTTGCTCAAAACGTTCCTTTTTTACCAATGTATGATGCATGGAAACAAGACTCTAGAGCGATTTTACCTTTAGATGATGATGTGGCACGTCAGCAGGTTGAAGAGATCGATGCCAAAGTATTATCTAATCGCAAGCCCCCTTATGGTATTGTTGGCGGATTATATGATGCTTTAAAAGATACCGATGGAGATGTTTTAAAAGCATCGAATGCCGAAGCCATTGAAGCTGCAAAACTTTTCTTGGAGACTGAAGGGAATGATATTCATCCTGCTGCCGCAATAGCTGTGGCTACACTAATCAATAGTGTAAAAAATAATACTATAGCTAAAGATGCTTGTATTATGCTGAATATAACAGGTGGAGGTGAGCAGCATCTGAAAAAAGATAAGGAGATTTGCTACTTAAAACCAGCTTATGTTTTCGATATCAATCCAAGTAAAGAAGAGATAGAAAAGGTAATTCATTCCATATTTTAAGCACGATGAAAAATAAAAGACTATACAATATTATATTACTTGGTGTTGTGATATTATCTATTGGTGTCATATTGCTGATAAACAATACCGATATGTTTGCCAGTATGGAAGCCTCAACCATAATGTTGGTAAAGCAATATTTAAAAGTAACGGCTTTTGCGGGATTTATAGGATTGGTTTATCTCTATTTTAAGAAGTAGAAGCAATTAAGCTGACGAATATCTGCCATTATGATTAAGGTAGATTTTTTGATAAAAAATAGAACTCTAGCGTTTTGGGATAGTCCGAAAATGCTAGAGTTTTTTTATAAATTGATATAATATTATCAAAAAGACCTGACAGGTTTTAAAAACCTGTTCAGGTCTGAAGTGATTACATTGAAATACGATGCAATTGCCACATTATCTAATTGTCACATTATCTAATTAACGTGAGTTCGATATAAGAACTCAAGTTAAATACCATTACGTTGTCCTCGCCGGACGGGCTTCACCCTTTTGTCTTGATACAAAAGGCTCAAAAAATCAAGACTACACAATCTTTGGCGACCCGTTACGCTCTAGAAATCGGAACAAA
>PDWI01010494.1_pt1 | contig 10370 bp, 8 predicted proteins | sample 1430891 | NCBI WGS metagenome assembly PDWI01 (sample SAMN01162508, study PRJNA174530) | Oral metagenome, whole genome shotgun sequencing project. | biome: Marine environment; feature: Marine mammal; material: Swab sample of the gingival sulcus; isolation source: swab sample of gingival sulcus... | reverse complement strand
TTCACCATTATTCAATATAAAAACGACTTGGGTAACAGAAATAACAAAAATAGAAGAAAATAAATTTTTCATAGACGAACAGAGAATAGGTCCTTACAACTTTTGGCACCATCAGCATCATTTGGAAGAAAAATCGAATGGTACTGAAATGCTTGACATCGTGAGCTATCAACCACCCTTTGGCATACTAGGAGATATTGCAAACAAATTAATAATCAAAAACAAACTCGAAGAGATATTTGATTTTAGATATAAAAAACTGGAGGAGTTGTTTAACCTGGATAAAATAACTTAAATACTGAATATATGAGAAAACAAAGTCTAATTTTCGGTACTTTTACATACGTTTTTTTTCTATTTATTGCCATATATTTTTTTATGGAAAGAACGGCCTTTATTGATATTGCCTTTCATTTATTTTCTATTTTTAAAGACAATGACTTTGCCATTCAAAACAATCGTTTTGTAGCATTTATCACTCAGCTTTTTCCTTTACTTAGCTTCAAATTGGGCATTGATTTGAAGTACATTGCTATTTTTTATTCTATGTCTTTTGTCATTCTTAATGCAACTATATTTTACATAGTTACAACCGTATTGAAATCTTGGAAATTTGGTTTTGCAATGATTTTAATGAATACAATTATGGCAACTCACACAGTTTATTGGATTCAATCGGAACTGCAACAGGGATTATCTTTTTTAGTACTATTTTTCGGCTTGCTGTACTACCATCTTGAAAACACATACAATGACAACGACAAAAGAAAATTATTCATTGAAGGATTATTGGTTATACTGACATTCTTTTTAGTATTTGCACACCCTTTAATGATTTTTCCATTTACTTTTCTTTCTTTATATTTTGCAATAATCAAAAAAGAAAGAATTAATAATTATTTGTATTACCTATTCTTGTTTTTATTTCTTTTTGCTGTCAAGTCTGTTTTTTTTAAAACCCATTATGATTCGAATGCAATGTCAGGAATAAGCAATATCAAAAAGTTATTTCCTAACTACATTACATTGGAATCCAACAAAAAATTTCTCAAATATGTTATTAGTGACTACTATTTTCTTCCGGCAACTTTGCTTTTTATTTCAATATTTTATATCGTAAAAAAACAATTTGTGAAATTTATTTTAATTTTGGGTTCTTTTATTTTCTACTTGATGTTAGTAAATATATCCTATCCCAATGGTGCTGACCAATTCTATATAGAAAATATTTATTTACCTTTGTCAGTATTCCTTGTTTTCCCACTGTCCTTTGACATAATTGGCAATATAAAGCCTAAATATTTTAGTTTGATATTATCTGTATTTCTGATAATCAGATTAGCGGATATTTATGATACACATAGCATATACACCGACAGAGTAAATTATCTTAATAATCTTATAGTCGAAAGCGATAAATCAGAGTCTAAAAAACTAATAATCCAGGAGAATGAGGAAATTAAATCCAAGATAATAATGTCGTGGTCTACACCTTATGAGATATGGTTGTTATCAACCATAAAGAACAGTAAATCGTCGTCTATTATAATAACGGAAAATACAAAAGATTTGGAATGGCTACTTCCCTATAAAAACAAGTTTATAACTAAATGGGGGGCGTTCGACTATTCTGAGTTGCCAAGCAAGTATTTCATATTCAACGATACAACTAAATACATAATAAAACGATGATTTCTCTTGTTAGCAGGAGAAATCATCGTTATTATTTTACGCCAATTATTTTGGTTTTGTTATTTAATCAACGTTGAATACCGATTCATCAGTCTTGCCGTTAATTGTCAATTTTTCTAAATTAAACTCCAAAGGCATTGGCATTGCACCTACAATCACTATTTTTTCAGGTATCAAAACGCCATTGTCTTTTTTATACTTTGGATATTTAGATTTCATTGTTTGTGTTTGCCCTTGTACGGAAACAATTTGTTCTTCAAAATCAATTAAAAAAGTTTCTGCATTGAAATAGTACAAAGTTTTATCTTCTCCCATTGTATTCTCTACTACATAATAACCTTTTCCGTCAACTGTTTCGCTTCCCAAATATTTAGCATCTTCCGATTTTCTTAATCCGCAAACAGAGAATACAAAAGAACTAAACTTAGCACTTTTCAAATCCTCTTCTTCCATTTTAGTTCTTTGACCTTGTACAGTTTCATAACCATTAGTTCCATCAAATACTTTGCTTTGTACTTCTTGTCCCATTACACTCATCTTCATCGCCATTTTCTCTCCGTTTACCTTTGCTTCCCAAATTTTCATTGCCATTCCTTGTACGTCTGCTTTATATTCTGTTTCTATACTCTTTATTTTATGCATAGCATCAACACCACCAAGAGCGTCCATATGTTTACCATACAAATCATCCAATGTCAATTCGGGCAGATTAGTTTCTTCTTTCATGGGTTTTCCGTAAATATCGTAAGTATTTACCTCACCAAATACAGCTAATTTCGGCAGAACACTTTCTTTATCTCCAACTACTATAATATTAGCTTTGTCGGGCTTAATATACTTATTTGCCATTGCTTTTACATCAGCTATAGTAACCCCTTCCAAAGTCTTCAAGTAGTTTTTATAGAAATCTTTCGGCAGATTAAATCTCTCTATTGACAATGCAAAATTAGCAATAGTCTGAGGCGATTCTAACGATCTTCCGAAATTACCCGCCATAACATTCTTAACCAAATCAAATTCTTTTTGTGTTATTTCTCCGGTTCTCAATCTATCCATTTCGTAAAGGACTTGTGCTATAGCACTATCTGTAACTTCATTTCTAACGCTCGCACTCGCAGAAAAGCTTCCTATGTAATTGTCAGGACTAAGATAAGAATATATACCATAAGTGTAGCCGTTATCTTCACGCAAATTTTGATTCAACCTACTTCTAAAAAATCCTCCCAACAATGTATTCATAACTTTTGCTTTTACCAAATCCGGAGTATTTTGTCTTAATTCTACAGGATAAGTAACGTCGATAACAGATTGAACCGCACCTCTTTTTGGTATAAAGCTTACTTTTGTCGATGTTGGCAATACAACCTTTGGTATGTTCTTTGTGCTCAATGTCTTTTTATTCCACTTTCCAAAGTATTTTTCTGCCAATGTTTTAGCTTTATTGGCATCAATATCTCCTACAAAAACCAAATAGGAATTTTTTGGTCCAAAGTAATTTTCATAATAATTCTTACAGTCATCAATAGTGATGTTATTAACTGTTTCCTCTGTAACAATCTCGCCGTAAGGGTGGTCTTCCCCATAGTTTAGCACGCTTGATACATTGTTAGAAATAGCGTTTGCATCATCCTTATTGCTCGCTAATACTGAAAGTTTTTGAGTTTTTATTTTTTCAAATTCGTCTTCAGGAAAAGTAGGGTTCAGCACTGCATCAGAAGCCAATGCCATCATTTTGTCAATATGTTTTGACAGTCCAGAAATAAAAAAACCTCTAGAGCCTGTATTGAAGTTAGAGCCTATAAAATCTATAGCCTCATCCAATTCTGCTTTGGAATATTTTGAAGAACCTCTTGATAGTAAATCTCCTGCAAATTCAGCAGATCCTGCCTTTTCTTTTTCTGTTATAGGAGCTGCGTCAATAAACAATCTTACTGATGCAGTTGCAACTTTGTCATTCTCCACAACAATAACTTTCATTCCATTTGCCAAATCAAATATCTCAGAGTCTCCAAATTGAAACTCCGAAGCTTTTTTTGGAGTTGGCGCTTTTGAGCGAAAGTCAACCTTATCAACAACGACATTTTTTGTCTTAGGAGTACATTGTGCTAAAAATGCACCTATAAATATTAAAAATAGTATTTTTTTCATTTGTTAATGTTTTTTTTGTTTTCAAATTATTTCTTAGGAAGATAATAAAGAACCACTCTGTTGTCTTTTGTGAAATATTTTTTTGCTACTCTCTGAATATCTTCCTTTGTAACAGCCAAATATCTCTCCAATTCTGTATTTATCAATTCTGTATCTCCATAAAAAGTATAGTAATCTGCAAGATTTTCAGCAATACCTGCTATTCTTGAATTTTTACCCACAAATTCGGCTTCAATCATATTTTGAACTTTTTGCATCTCTTTATCAGTTATAGGTTCTTTTTTCAATTTCTCCACTTCTTCGTCCATTGCCTTTTCTACTTCTCCTACATCTTTGCCCATATTCGCAATACCGAACATCATATGAACGCCGGGATCTTCCAATGGATAAGGGAAGCTAGCAGTCATAATTGCCAATTGTTTTTCATCAACCAATGATTTGTTCATTCTTGAACTTTTTCCTCCCGACAATATTTGAGATAACATATAGGCGGCATAGAAGTCGTCGGTTCCTGTCCCCGGTATTCTATAAGTCTGTATAACAGCAGGCAACTGTATATTGTCATATATAGTATCTCTTACCTCTCCATTCAATGGTGGTTCATTGGTCTTTGGTCTTGGTATTTCGATAGTACCCTTAGGAATTGTAGCAAAATATTTGTTTATTAATTTTTTTGTTTCATCAATATTTATGTCTCCCGCTATCGATAAAACAGCATTGTTGGGAACATAAAAGGTATTATAGAAATTTTTGAAATCTTCATCAGTAGCAGCATTAAGATGCTCCATAGAGCCTATAACTGGCCATTTGTAAGGATGAACGGAATACGCTCTTTCAAATGATTCTTTCATTATACTTCCGTAAGGTTGATTGTCAATTCTCTGTCTTTTTTCCTCTTTTACCACCTCTCTTTGTGTCTCAATTCCTACAGAATCTACCTTTGCATGAAGCATTCTTTCTGATTCCAACCATAAAGTTAATTCAAGACTATTCGAAGGAACTATTTCATAGTAGTAAGTTCTATCCTGATTGGTATTTGCATTATTCATACCACCTACATTCTGCAAATATCTGTCGAATTCTCCCCTATTCACATATTTACTTCCCTCAAACATCAAATGCTCAAAAAAGTGAGCGAATCCCGTTCTTTGAGGATTTTCATTTTTGGAACCAACATGGTACATAACAGATGTAGCCACTATCGGAATAGAATGATCTTCGTGCAAAATAACGTGCAAACCGTTAAGCAGATCGTACTCCACGTATTTAATTTTTTTCTCATTCCCCACGTATTCATTTTTTTTAGCTTGAGCATATATGCCGTTCAGTACAAAAACAGCTATAAATGCAAGAATTAGTTTTTTCATATACCTTTAATTTTTCAAAATGTTAAAAAAGACTGCAAAACTATTATTTATAAATTAATTTACTCACATAAGCCATTTTAAATTGTTCAATTATTTATATTTTGACACCCGGTAATCCTAATAACCTCAAATTATTTAAAATATCAGCAATGGAGATTGAATGAACAATTGGTGGCAAATTTATTTATCTTACAATATAAAAGAGACCTTTGAATAAGTATCAAAAAAAACAAATACTCCTTAAAAAAATGGAAAAGATTTTTAATTCAATACGTAAAAAAATTTAACTTTGATGAAAAATTTGGTAACTTTATCAACAGATACAGTCATAAGATAAGGCGCGACCTAAATATTCATTAAAACAATACAAAAATTGAATTATGAAAAAAAGCATACTCTTACTTATTTTTGGTATTATACTAAATACTGCTGTTACAGCTCAAAAACTGATAGATTATAAACTAAAAGCACATTATACTAAAGAAGATTTAAAAGACATTAATAGTTTGGTAGATCCCAAATATGACGTTGATGTTTATGTGGTAACATATACTTCTAAAAAAATCAACTATTCACAGGATACAGCCTCCGGTGTTTTGGCTATTCCGGCAGATACCACCAAAAGTTTTCCTTTATTGACTTTTGGGCATGGCACTTTATCGGATAGAAGTGAATCACCATCACTATCCGAAGATATGAGTTTGGTTAGTGCCTTGCTTGCGAGTTACGGGTACAACTGTATCATTCCGGATTTGATTGGATTTGGCATTTCCAAGGGATTTCATCCTTACTTAAATCCCGAGTCCGAGGCTTGGGCTTGTATGGATATGATATCTGCTACAAAAGAGCTTTCTAATGAAGTTAATTTTAACATAAATAATCAAAATTTTGTTACAGGATATTCACAAGGTGGTCACGTAGCTATGGCTCTAAGTGAAGCCATTCAAAATGATCCCAATCTAAAATTGACAGCTTCCGTACCCATGTCAGGTCCGTATAGTATTTCTGTAGAAGGTAAAAAAAGTACTTTGGGGGATGCAGAATATGATTTTTGTGGATATCTGGGCAATATATTTTTATCTGCTAAGTATTCTTATCCCGAATTGATGAAAGATACAGAAGTTGAAGATGCTTTTGCCGCGCCTTATTCTGAATTTGTTAGACAATTTGAAAGTGAATCGATTAGTTTATTAGACATGAACCAAAAAATGCTGGAAGAACTTAGCAAAAATGGAGGTAAGAGATACCCCAAACGTATGTTTAAAGAGGAATTTAGGGAAAATGTATTTAATGACCCTAATTTTGCTTTCAACATAGCATTGGAAAGAATGGATGTTTGTAATTGGGTACCGGAAAGTCCAATGGAGTTAGTGTACTGTAGAAATGACGACCAAGTAACATACAGAAATGCAATTTATGCCGATTCACTGATGAGAGCCAATGGTTCTACCAAAGTTTCCGCTAAAGATGTTTTCCCTTTAGGCAATCATACAACCTGCATAGGTTGGGCATTTTTAGAAATGTTTAACTTTTTCGGTGAATATCAAGAAATAACTCCTGTAAGCACGATAGAAGTTGCAAGCAGTGATTTTAAAGTCTTTCCAAATCCTGTACACGATGTTGTAAATATTGATTTGGGAAATAATAACAACGATGAGGTAAATATACTTTTGACGGACATTAACGGTAAACGCTTAAGAGTTGATAAAATTCAATATTCAGGAGGTAAAATTAGCATAGACTTGTCAAGTGTACCAAACGGTATTTTGTACCTGCAATTGATTACATCAAAGGGCGTAACATACAATAAAATGATTGTAAAGCATTAGGACATACCACCTTACTTAACAATAAACTCTATGGTGATAGTACCGCACTGCTCTTCTCTATTGGAGGGAGAGAATCTGTATTTTAGTGCATTTTTTTCAGCGATTAAAATCAATTCCAAATCGGTAGTAGTCGATCCTCTTTGAGTATATTTAGCACTAGTAACTTTACCGGTTGCATCGACGCAAATTCTAACAACTACCCTACCCGATTTTTGGGAAGTATCCTCGATTAAAGGTTCGTAAACCATCCCTCTAGACTGTAAACCATCCCCCACTCTTCCTTTTCCTCTGGTTATACCTTCTAAAATATCGCTATCTCTTGAGCCCAATGGATCCCCTTGAGCACCATTATTGGATGATTTTTTAGTACCTCTGGTTTTAAATAATTTACTAAATTGGGACTTTGTATCAATAGTTTTTTCAACCTTTTCAGCTTTCTCCTTTTTAGACTTATTCTCTTCAAGAACAACATTGTTCTTTTCGGTCAAGGTTTTTTCATATTTAGCCTTTATCTGCTTTTCACTTTGTTCTTTTTGTTCTTTTTGTTGGTTATTGGAGTTGGTATTCTTTGTAGTGTTTTTTTCAACTTTTTTTTCTTCGCTATACTCTTTTACGTCCTCATCAGTTTGAGAGGCTTCTGCCACTTCTCCAAAAACCACCATTATTCCCTCCATCTCATTTTTAGGCACATTAAAAAGAAGGGATGGCCAAAACAAAACCACAATAAATATAAAAAAATGGAGTAAGACACTCGTAATCATACTTACGGTTTTTTTTACATTTTCACTTTCAAACCAATTATCCATAAGATGATTAAATATTGTAAAAAAATATATATTATTTAGGCTTTGACATCACTGCATCTATCTTTAACCTATAAGCTATGTCCATAATTGCCACCACATACTCATTAGCAACATTTGGATTTGGAGTTATAACGATACTGACATCTTTACCTCTTCTAACTCTTTTTATTTTTTGCAAAGCATTTTCAATACTGGTTACCGTATATCTTTTGTTATTAACATAATACTTGCCATCTCTTGATATTTTTATATCAAAGGGCTGTGTTTTTGATGTAGAGGGAGTATTCGACTTCCCGGGCAATCTAAGATTCAAAGCATTGGGAATTACCATTGAAGATGTGAGCATAAAAAATATCAACAACAAAAATATTATGTCTGTAAGAGAAGACATATTAAAAGAAGCAGTAACTCTTGATTTCTTTTTAATAGCCATTATTTTCGTGGTTTTGTTCCTATTATAGCGCGCATTTTATTCTTATTCGCTATTTCCATAACTTCATAAATCTTCTTCCAAGGCACTCCAATCTCCGCAACTATTGTCAGTGTAGCATTTTTTTTATCCTCCCCTTCAAGTTTTGCCACTTCACGCCCTACCAACCCATTTATTTCAGACAATTCAGTCTTAGAACCATTGAATATATATGTATTATCACGCATCATAGTTACAGATATATTGGTAGGAGCTACTGTTCTTGAATCCGATTCCGCAACCTGAAAATTTATTTGAACCATAGAAGAAGTAAGCATAAAAAATATCAACAACAAAAATATTATGTCCGTCAACGACGACATACTAAATTCCGCACTTACACCACTTCTTTTCTTTAAGCCCATAACTAAATACTATTTTCGTAATAAAAAATCACACTTAAGCCGTTGGCTCTTGAAGCAAATCCATAAATTCAACACTGGTCTGTTCCATCTTGAAAACAACCTTATCCACCAATGAAACAAGATAATTGTATCCTACAAAAGAAAAAATACCAATCGCCAATCCAAAAGCAGTAGTTATCAAAGCTTGATATATACCTCCTGCCAAAGCATCAGGACTGACATTTTGCTCAGTAGCCATAGTATAAAAAGCCATAATCATACCGGTAACAGTTCCAAAAAATCCAATCATAGGAGCAGCTCCCGAAATACTCGCTAAAGTAGACAAATTTTTCTCAAGTTTATACAATTCTAAGTTTCCAACATTCTCAATAGCAGCATTAATATCTCTCAAAGGCTTTCCAATCCTCATAAGACCTTTCAGTATCATTCTTGACATAGGATTGTCATTAGACTGACACATTGCTATTGCTCCGTCAATATTACCGGCAGTAACAGAAGCTTTAACATTTTCAAAAAACGCCTTATCCACCTTACCTGCATTTCTTATCGTCATTACCCTCTCTATAAAAATATACAATGCCATAACCGAAAGCACCAACAAAATGCCTACAATGGCAACTCCAAGAGGACCGCCTTTCATAATCAAATCAAGAATACTTTGCTTTACCTCCTCTTCTACTTGTCCCTGTGGTTGGGGAACTAAAAAAAATAACAAATTGACCATTCGTCTCTAATTTTTTGTTTTATTTCTTAAAATATAATGTCCCTAACGGGAAAATAACTCACAAAATTATCGGTGAGCACAAAAATACATAAATATTAAAAAAAATTAATATATTTATGAGAAATAATATAGATAAAAGAGAAAAAATATAAGAAGAATAAAAGAGAGGCTGTCTAAAAGCAATAACTATACCAGAAGAGAAACTAAATAAAAACGTCAAAAAAACCATAAGTATGGTGCAGCAAAATGCACAACAGAAAAGGGAGCATCCCTACTACATGAAACACCAAAAATCACATAAACCAATAAAGACAAGCAACTAAAAGACTCCGTTTACTGACACAAAGACAAGCACAAAAAAAGAGAGAGCAAGCCCAACACGAAAGAGCTCACCTACAAGCATCAAAAATAAGCCTCAACAATAAACCATTTAAATAAATGAAAAAAACGCCAATAATAGATACCATTGAGTTGATATTACTCAAACACCCAACCAACTTTCATATTCTTCCTCCGAACTTTTATAATTCGGGAAAGTAGCGATTTTTCTCTTATCGTTCTTTAAATGGAAAAACCTAACAAAAAATTCAATTAATCTGTTCATAGGATAAAAATTATATGTTCATTCGTTCTAAAATGTAACGATAAATTGCAATAATAATTATATCAACAATAATCACGCCAAAGTATCATTACACTCATATTGCGTGCAAAGATAATGTAAAAAACTTCTGTTATCAAAGCAAAACATAGTATTAACACAAAAATTAACAAACTTTATAAGTTTGTAGTAATTTATAAAAATTATAAAAAATCACATCAAGACTAATCGTTCATAACATTTCGGAGAAACAAATTATACCATTTGTACTTAGTGCCTGCAAGAAAACCCTTGATTTTTGGAGTCTCTGATAAGAAAGCTCCAAAGACGAGGCTTGCGAAATTTTGAAAATCAAGGAGTTTACTGGTG
>PDWI01054728.1_pt1 | contig 10372 bp, 10 predicted proteins | sample 1430891 | NCBI WGS metagenome assembly PDWI01 (sample SAMN01162508, study PRJNA174530) | Oral metagenome, whole genome shotgun sequencing project. | biome: Marine environment; feature: Marine mammal; material: Swab sample of the gingival sulcus; isolation source: swab sample of gingival sulcus... | reverse complement strand
GCCGGATCGTGCTCACCAGCTCGGTTGCGGCCATCTACTCCGACGCTGCCGACTGCGCGTTCGCCCCGGGTGGGGTGCTGACCGAGGACGTGTGGAACACGCGGTCGACACTCACTCACGAGCCTTACAGCCTGTCGAAGACCCTTGCCGAGAAGGCCGCCTGGCAGATCGCCGGGGCACAGGATCGATGGCGGCTGGTGGTCATCAACCCAGCGCTGGTCATCGGCCCAGCGCTGAACGATGCTCCGACGTCCGCGAGCTTCACCATCGTGCAGCAACTGGGCGACGGAACCATGAAGCTGGGCGTGCCACGGGTCAGCGTCCCACTGGTGGACGTGCGAGATGTGGCTCGTGCCCACCTCGCCGCCGCCTATCTGCCAACGGCTCAGGGCCGGCACATCGTCCGCGCAGTCGACACCGACGTCTTCGAGATGACCAAGACCTTGAGGGAAGAATACGCAAGCACCTACCCACTGCCGAAGCGGGCTATACCGAAGGCTCTCGTCTGGCTCCTAGCGCCGTCGATCGGTCTGGAACGCGATTTCGTGAAGCTCAACGTGGGCCACCCGATACGGCTGGACAACTCCAAGTCGGTTCGCCGGCTCGGCATGACCTACCGCCCCGTCGCGGAGTCGATGCAGGACATGTTCGCTCAGATGATCCAGTGGGGAACCTTCGACCAGGCCACCTGAGCGCAACGCAACGTCAGTCCTCGGCCTGCGCCGCCAGCCAGGCCGCACCCACGATGCCGGCGGTGTTCAGCAACTGGGCCGGCACGATCGGGGTCTGCAAGTCCAGCAACGGCAGAAACTTCGCCGACTTCTTGCTCACCCCGCCGCCGACCACGAACAGGTCGGGGGAGAACAGTGCCTCCACATGCGCGTAGTAGCGCTGCAACCGCTCCGCCCACTGTTCCCAGGACAGCTTCTCCACATCACGAATCGACTCTGCCGCGCGGGATTCCGCATCGTGACCGTCGATCTCGAGATGCCCCAGCTCGGTGTTGGGAACCAGCTTGCCGTCGATGAGCAGCGCGCTGCCGATACCGGTGCCCAGGGTGGTGACCAGGACCACGCCGCGGACACCCTTGGCCGCACCGTAGTGCGCCTCGGCCACGCCGGCCGCGTCCGCGTCGTTGACCACTACGCACCGGCGCCCGGTGGCTCCCAGCAGCAGGTCCTCCACATTGGTGCCGATCCAGGAATCGTCCACGTTGGCGGCCGATTTCGCTACCCCGTGCTGGATCACCGCCGGGAAGGTCACACCGACCGGCCCCTTGCCCGCGTGTTCGACGACCTCGGCCACCACGGGGGCGATCGCCTGCGGCGTCGCCGGCTGCGGGGTCTCGATCCGCAGCCGGTCAGCAGCGAACTCGCCGGCGTCCAGGTCCACCGGTGCACCCTTGATCCCGGAGCCGCCGATGTCGACGCCGACCGCACTGCGCCTGGTCTTCTTGCCCTTGCTCATCTTGCGCACCTCTCTGTCGCCGGTTGGTGCGCACACCCTACCGGGCACCGGCCTGCCGCGTTATTGCCCGGAACCGGCCCCCCAGTTCTCCCACTCCTCGTCCTCCTGGTCCCACTTCTCGGTGCGGGCGGCGGCGATCTCGTAGGCCCGGGCTGCTTCCTCGGGCGAATCGTAGGGCCCCATCAAGTTGGCGATCGGGCCCTGGTGCCCGCGCTCCACCTGCTGGGTGACGGTGTTGTAGTAGTACTTCTCCTCGTACACGGGGCAACCTCCACGGCCGTGGGCGTCGTTCGCTGGCTTCTGGTCCCGCAACTCTCCTGGCTCTCGACGTTACCCGCTACGCTCACGCGGGGCACCAGCACCCCGGGCCCCTCCGTGTCCACCGGCCTGCCCGGCCGAAGATGTAGCAGACTAGCCGGCATGGAACGCCAGCAAGAATTCGTGCTGCGCACCGTCGAGGAACGCGACGTGCGCTTCATCCGCCTGTGGTTCACCGACGTCCTCGGGTACCTGAAGTCGGTGGCCATCGCTCCCGCCGAGCTGGAGTCGGCCTTCGAAGAGGGCATCGGCTTCGACGGTAGCGCCGTGGAGGGCCTGGCCCGCATCTCCGAGGCCGACATGCTGTTGCGCCCCGACCCCTCCACCTTCCAGATCCTGCCCTGGCGCACCGACCAGGACGGCAGCCAAGGCACCGCCCGCATGTTCTGCGATGTACTCAACCCCAACGGCGAACCCGCGCCGGCCGATCCCCGCTACGTCCTCAAGCGGATGCTCGGGCGGGCCGCCGACCAGGGCCTGACCTTCTACACCCACCCGGAGACGCTATCGGCATCCTGGAGGAGATGGGCATCTCGGTGGAGTTCTCCCACCACGAGGGAGGACCGGGGCAGAACGAGATCGACCTGCGCTACGCCGACGCCCTGACCACCGCGGACAGCATCATGACCTTCCGCACGGTGGTCAAACACGTCGCCATCCAGCATGGGGTCTTCGCCTCGTTCATGCCGAAACCGCTGATCGATCATCCCGGTTCCGGCATGCACACTCACCTATCGTTGTTCGAGGGGGAGAACAACGCGTTCTACGAGGCCGGTGCCGAGTTCCAGCTGAGTACCGTCGGCCGGCAGTTCACCGCCGGGATCCTGCACCACGCATCGGAGATCTGCCTGATCACCAACCAGTACGTCAACTCCTACAAACGACTCTGGGGCGGGGGAGAGGCCCCGTCGTTCATCTGCTGGGGCCACAACAACCGGTCCGCGTTGGTGCGGGTGCCGATGTACAAGCCGGACAAGGCGCAGTCCGTCCGGTTGGAGTACAGGGCCCTGGACTCGGCCGCCAACCCGTACCTGTCGCTGTCGGTGCTGCTGGCCGCCGGGCTCAAGGGCATCGAGAAAGGCTACGAACTGCCCGAAGGCGCCGAGGACGACGTGTGGGTGCTCTCGGACGCGGAACGGCGGGCGATGGGCATCGCCCCGCTGCCCACCAGCCTCGACCACGCCATCGCCGCAGCGGAGAACTCCGAACTCGTGGCCGCGGCGCTCGGTGAGCAGGTGTTCGACTACGTTCTGCGGAACAAACGGGAGGAGTGGGCCGCCTACCGCAACCAGGTGACACCCTTCGAACTGGCCACCCACCTGCACCTGTGAGCTGGTGGCGATGACTGAACCGGGGAAATGCTCGGGCCGGTCCACCAGTGTGCGCTCGCAGCTGGCCCGGTTCGGCTTCAGCGACCCACAGCGGGCGGAACGGCTGCTGGGTGACCAGGCCCTAGCCGGGCTCGTCGGCCCACCGGCAGACACCGTCGGCGGCGAGCTGGTACAGGCCATCTGCGCCCAGGCCGACCCGGACCGGGCGCTGCTGGGTTTGGTGCGGCTGGCCGCCCTCACCGACCATCTCATCCGGCACCCGGAGCACTGGGACGTGCTGGCCGGTGGCGAGGCGGGCGGCGACCCGTTCGCCGGCCTGCCCGCCGACGCGGCACAGGCCAGGGCGGTGTTGTTGCGCGCCGTCGGTGCCGACCCACAGGATGAGCAGCCGGTCGCGGACGGCGTTCACGACGAGCTCATCGACGCGCTGCGGGCGGCCTATCTGCGTGAGGTGCTCGGGGTCGCCGGGCGGGACCTGTCCGCACCGGATCCGGCCGCCATCGTGGATCAGGTGGCTCACCGGCTGGCCGACCTGGCCGATGCCGCGTTGGAAGCGGCCTTGGCCATCGCGCGGCACGAAGCGCCCGAACACGGCTGGCAGGCCCGGCTGGCGGTCATCGGGATGGGCAAGTGCGGCGGGCAGGAATTGAACTACGTCAGCGACGTCGACGTGATCTACGTGGTCGAACCGGCCGACGGGGCCGCGGAGGACGCCGCGCTGCGGGCCGGGACGGTGCTGGCCGCGGGCCTGGCCAGAGCGTGTTCGGCGGTCACCGCCGAGGGCACCTTGTGGCCGGTGGACGCCAACCTGCGGCCCGAGGGCAAGGACGGCCCGTTGGTGCGCACCATCGACTCCCACCGGGCCTACTACCGTAAGTGGGCGCACACGTGGGAGTTCCAGGCACTGCTGAAGGCCAGGGTCAGCGCGGGGGACCGCCAGGTCGGGCAACGCTACCTGGACGCGGTGTCCCCACTGGTGTGGGAGGCATCCGCGCGGGAGGGGTTCATCGAGTACGTGCAGGCGATGCGCCGCCGGGTGGAAGACGCCATCCCGGCCAAGGACGCGGACCGGCAACTGAAGCTGGGGCCCGGGGGGCTGCGCGACGTCGAGTTCAGCATTCAACTGCTGCAATTCTGGCCGCGCTACGCGGCGGAGGGTACGTGGGGCGCACCGACGCCGCCACCCTCGACGAGTCGTACCGGTTGCTGCGGGTGCTCGAGCACCGCCTGCAGTTGGACCGGCTCAAACGCACCCACGTGATGCCGACCGCCGACGAGCAGCTGCGGCGCCTGGCCCGGTCGGTGGGCCTGGTGGATGCGGGTCAACTGCGGGACACGTGGCTGGCCACCAAGTCCCAGGTGCGTCTGCTGCACGAGAACATCTTCTACCGGCCGTTGCTGGCCGCCGCCGCCAAACTGTCCACCGACGAGATCCGGTTGACCGAGGACGCCGCCAAGGAGCGACTCGCGGCGCTGGGCTACCGGGACCCGGCCGGGGCGATGCGACACATCGAAGCGCTGACGTCCGGGGTCAGCCGCCGCTCGGCTATCCAACGCCAGCTGCTGCCGGTGCTGCTCGGCTGGTTCGCTCGCGGTATCAGCCCGGACGACGGGTTGCTCGCATTCCGCCGGCTGAGCGAATCCCTCGGGTCCACCCCGTGGTACCTGTCGATGCTGCGTGACACCGGTGCCGCCGCGCAACGGCTGACCAGTGTGCTGTCCAGCAGCCGGTTCGTCGTGGATCTGCTGAACAACTCGACCGAAGCCACCCGTTGACCGCGACCCGCGAGCAGCTTGCGTGCCGAGGTGGACGCGGTGGTGCGCCGCCGGGCCGCCACCGAGGAAGCGGCGATCCTGGCCCGGCACTTCCGGGGCCGGGAACTGCTGCGCACGGCCATCGCGGATCTGATCCACATCAGCGACTGGCGGCAGACCGGCGCGGGCATCGCCGCAGCGACGGCGTCCGCGCTGCACGGTGCCCTGTTGGTGGCCGGTGGCGTGGTGGCCGAGCGACGCGGCTACGGAACCGACGTGGACGACTTGCCGATCCGGCTGGCGGTGATCGGCATGGGCAGCTTCGGCGGGTCTTCCATGGGGTACGTCTCCGACGCCGACGTGTTGTTCGTGCACACCGCCCAGTCCGGCGTGGACCAGCGGGAGCAGGATGCCGTCGCGATGGCCGTGGTGACCATGATGCAGCGGTTGCTGAAGGTTCCGGCGCCCGCCGCGCCACCGGTGGCGATCAGCGCCGACCTGCGTCCGGAAGGCCGCAACGGTCCACTGGTGCGCTCGCTGGACTCCTACGCGGAGTACTACCGTCGTTGGGCGGACACGTGGGAGTTCCAAGCCTTGCTGCGCGCCGTCCCGGTGGCCGGGGATGCAGAACTCGGTCGCACCTTCCAGACGTTGATCGACCCGCTGCGCTACAACCCGGCCGGCCTGAAAGAGACCGACGCCCGCCAGATCCGCCGGTTGAAGGCCCGGATGGAGAACGAACGCCTGCCTCGCGGGGTAAGCCCGGACCGGCATCTCAAACTCGGTCCGGGTGGGCTGACCGACGTGGAATGGGTTGCCCAGCTGCTGCAACTGCAGCACGGCCACGCGCACGAGCAGTTGCGGCGCACCGAGACGGCCGCGGTGCTGACGGCGGCCCGTGACCTGGACCTGCTGGCCGAATCTGACGCGGAGGCCCTGGCCGAGGCGCTGGCGCACACCGTCCGGCTACGCAACGCGCTGGCCTTGTGGAACGGGCGCAGCGGCGACATCCTGCCCACCGACCGGCGGGATCTGGTGGCCGCGGCCCGGCTGATGGGCTACGGGCCCGCTCATTCGACCCGCAGCCGGGCTCAACCAGCAGGGTGGGATGGCGGCCTCCTGCCCGGCCAGGCAAGGGGCCATCCGGACCAGCCAGCAACGGGGCGCCGGATCGCTATGCCGGCGGTACCGAGCCGCTGTGGGCGGCGGCTTCGGGGCTGTCCTGCCTGGCTTGGCTGGCTACCACCCGGTCACGGCCCAATTGCTTGGCCTGGTACATGGCCTCATCGGCTTGTCCCATCACCGTGCCGGATTGCCCGCTCAGGCGGGCCAGCCCCAGGCTGATCGTCACCGGGGTGTGCTCGGCGGCCAGCTGCGGCCAGTGCAGGTCCCGGATCGCGGTGCGAATGCCCTCCGCCTGCCGGTATGCCTGATCGGCGTCGCACGGTGGCAGCAGCACCGCGAACTCCTCACCGCCGATACGGGCGGTGGGCTGGTGGCGTTGATGGATGGTGTCGGCAACCCGCTTCAGTACGGCGTCGCCCGCCAGATGGCCGTAGGTGTCGTTGATCGTCTTGAAGTGGTCGATGTCCCCGATCATGATCCAGCTGCCCGCCGGGGCTTCCTGGAGCATCTGCACCAGCCGGCGGCGATTGGCCAGCCCGGTCAGGTGATCGGTGAGGGTGATGATGCGCAGTTGTTCGGCCAGCTCGGTCTCCCGGTCCAGCGCGGCCCGCAACTCGCGTTTGACGGCCTCCAGGTCCCGGGATTGCGCTTGCAGGCTGTGGGTCCGGTCGGCCACCTGCTGCGTGAGCTGGGTGCGCGCCGCTTGCACGTCCGCGGCCAGTTCACTATTGGTCGCCAGTCGTTCGCGCACGTCGCGCAGCGCCCGGTCCCGCGACCGTGCGTTGACCACGCCCAGAGCGGCCACGATTGCGATGGTGCCGGCACGCGAGGACTTCTCGGCGCCGACGGGGATGTCTTGCGGGGAACCCGGCAGCAGCAGTTCGGGTGCATCGAGCAGGAGCACGGCGGCCACGCAGGCGGCGCCGATCACCATGCAGCGCCGGGGTGACTCGGTGAGCGAGGCCAGCACGATGACGATGGTGAGCCCGCCGATGCCCGCGCCCAGTGTCGGAAGGGAATGCATGGTGTAGGTGCTGGATGCCACGACCAGCACGGTGATCGCGCCGGTGATCCAGGGCTGAATGCGTGAGCCCGCGAATCTGGTCAGCACCAGCAGTGCGGTACCGACCGCGATATACATCCAGGCCGAGACGTGACCCGGGCCGAACAGGATGGCGTGCCCGACTCCGGCCAGAATCGCCAGCGGGCCGAAGATCAGGGACACCCACAGGTAGACCACCAGCCGGTTGCGTTCGTGGTCGTCCGGTACTGCGGCCACACTCGCCCGCAGGTACGTCGGCAGCGTGCTGCCGTCGATGTCGATCATGGCCGTTCCGCGGTGAGTGGCGTGTCGGGGCCGGCCTGGCGGGGCAGGCCGGCGGCCACCTCGACGCGGTTGCGTCCGGCGCATTTGGCCGCGTACAGGGCCTTGTCGGCCGATGTGAGTAGCGCGGACGTGGTGACCGCTGGGCCGCTGGCCTCGGCCACCCCGATGCTCACGGTCACCGGTCCCCGGTCCGGCGGCCACAAGGCGGCGACCTGGGCACGGACCTGCTCGGCCAGGGCTGCCCCTTCGGCCAGACCGGTCCTGACCAGCACCCCGAACTCTTCGCCGCCGATCCGCGCAACGGTGTCGTCGGTGCGTAGTGTGTCGCGGATGCCGTGCGAGACCTTGATCAGGACCTCGTCTCCGTGGCTGTGACCGTGGGTGTCGTTCAGCCGCTTGAAGTGGTCGATGTCGACGATCATCAGGCTGAGCGGCCGGACGTTGGCCAGTTCATCCTCCACCGTGGACATGAAGTAGCGCCGGTTGTGCACCCCGGTGAGCTCGTCACGAACCGACAACTCGTACAGGCGCTGTCGCAGTTGTTCTTGGTGTGTGAGCGAACGGCGAAGGTCGGCGGTGTGTTCGGTGAGCTCCTGGGTGCGGGCCCGCAGTTGTCGGCTGCGGTCCAGTACCCGTTGCTCCAGGACCGCGTTCTTCTGCCGGATCTGTTCGGTGAGTTCTCGGTGTTCCCGGGTCTGTTGCGCCAGGTTGTGCAGTGTGCATTGCCACGTGGTCGCGCCCAGGTAGGAACTGACCGTGATGGCACCCAGCGCGAGGAAGGCGCCGATCATGGTGCTGTACACGTACATCGGCTCGGCCTGGCCGGTCAACAGATCGGCGAACAGGGACAACACCACCATGCCCAAGCCGGCGATGGCCACGAACAGGACCCGCCGCGGCGTGTCCAGGATCGCGGTGCTGCCCATGGTCGCGAACAGCGTGGCCAGCGCGAGCGGCAGGCTCTGCACGAGGAACAGTGCGAAGGCGGCGAACAGCAGCAAACCGATGAACACGGTGCCCGTGACCACTCGGCGCAGCTGCGGCGCCCGGGCGACCAGGACGGTCAGCAGGCTCATCAGTGCACTGGCGCCCAGCCATATCGCGCTCAGGTTCGGGCGCTGGTAAGCGCTCAGCGCGCCGATGCCGGCGCCGATCGCGGTGGCGGCCCAAACCTGCACGTGGACTGCCTGCTGGCGTGCTTCCTCCGGGTCGGGATGCCAGCGCACGAGGCGGTCCACCCACCGGGGGCGGGTTCGGGCGGCAGCGGTCGCAGGCACGCAGACGGTGTCGGCTGGTCACCACCCGGGGTTCACCCGTCTTGCCGAATGCCACCCACACGGGTGCCCCGACTCCCGCATCGGAGCGGGTTGCGGCGATGTCGATTCACGCGCGCGGCCGCTGCCGCTGGGCATAGCTCAGCGATCGCAGCAGCCATTCCGCGAGCCCGAAGCGGAAGAACCTCAGCCAGGCCGCCGAGAACAGCAACAGACCGGTCCACACCACCCGGCGGTGCCGGCCCTACCCAGCCGCTTTCTTGTCGGCCGGGCCCGCATGAGCACAGGTGCTCCCGCCCGGATTCCGCGCGATGCTGTCTGCCGTGCGCTGATGTTTGCGCTCGCCTTGTTCGGAGTACACGTCGCCGATGATGACGTTGAAGTGCCGGCGCCAGGACACGTAGCGCCAGTCTGGCCACCGGGCAGCTGAGCGACGGCGGCGTTGCGGGTGATCGTGGCCATGATGCCCTTGTTGTCGTACTGGAATGGTTCCAGCGGTTCGCCCGCGAGTAGACGTTCGATCTGCGCCGCCACGTGTGTACCGTGCTGCGTGGCCGGCTGGGCCAGCTGCGGCAACGGTTCCACGGTATCGGCGGAAACGTCACCTCCGGCGAACACGTTCTGGAAACCGACGACGCGGCACTCCGGGTCGATGAGAACTCGCCCGCCCGGGCCCTGCGGTAGCTGCCAGCGCTTGACGTCTTCGGGTGCGGTGACCCCGGTACACCAGATGATGGACTTGCTGGCGATGTGCGACCCGTCGGAGAGGACCACCTCGTCGTCGGTGATCTCCTCGACGGCGGTGCCGAGCTTGAGGATGACCCGGCGTTTTTCCAGGGCGGCCGCGGTGTAGTCGCGGATCCGCTCCTTGAACGGCGCGAGCAGCTCTTCGCCCATCTCCACCAAGTAGACGCGGATCTTGTTCGGGTCTAGTTCCGGATAGGCGCGGGGGAGAGCTTCGACCGCCATCTCGGCCATCGCGCCGGCCACCTCGACACCGGTGGCCCCGCCGCCCACGACGACGATGTTGAACTCGCCTTCCTTGCCCACGGACTGAGCCAGCGTCTCCAGCCGGGAGAACAGGTGGTCGCGGGTGGCCAGTGCGTCGCGGCGGGTGTAGATGATGTGGGAGTGTTCCTGTGCGCCGGGGATGCCGAAGAAGTTCGCGGTGACCCCGGTGGCGATGAACAGGTAGTCGTAGGTGATTTTCGTGTCGTCGTGCAATGTGACGACCTGTTCTTGCGTATCCACCTGCACGACGTTTCCGTGCCGGAACCGGACGTTGGGTTGCCTGGCGGCGATGGCACGGAACGACATGGTGACGTCGCCGGGGTTCAGCCCCCCGGCTGCGACCTGGTAGAGCAGTGGCTGGAAGGTGTGGTAGCCATTGCGGTCGATCAGGGTGATGTCGACGGGCGCTTTGGCCAGAGACTCCATCGCTGAGATGCCGGCGAAGCCGCCGCCGACGATGACGACGTGCGGCCGGGAATCGTGGTGGTTGTGCGATCGGTACAGAGCGTGGTCAGTCACGGCTACTTCCTCGGGCGTGTGCAGGCAGTCCTCGCTTCAACACTATCTGGTGCATTAGTGATTCAGAATGTGTCGGTCGCCTCATTGACGCCTACCTGACTGGCGACGGTAGAGGCGACGACCGGACCGCTGCGTCCCCCAACGCGCTCATCGGACCCATCGTCGCCCCTGCCGCGACGTCGCTTCGGCCACACTGCCGTAACAACAAGTGCAGCCTACCTACACCTAGCGTGAAATCGCTAGAC
>PDWI01010491.1_pt1 | contig 10372 bp, 6 predicted proteins | sample 1430891 | NCBI WGS metagenome assembly PDWI01 (sample SAMN01162508, study PRJNA174530) | Oral metagenome, whole genome shotgun sequencing project. | biome: Marine environment; feature: Marine mammal; material: Swab sample of the gingival sulcus; isolation source: swab sample of gingival sulcus... | reverse complement strand
AGCGGTTAAGACACCGCCCTTTCACGGCGGTAACCCGGGTTCGATTCCCGGTAGAGTCACCATACATTTTAGAGACATCTTCTTTTGGAGGTGTCTTTTGTAATACAAATTATTAAAAAGATGTTTTAAACTCTTGAAATAAAATAAAAAAAGAGTATAATAGTAAGAGTTGTTGTTAGATAATATTAAGTTAATAAAATACATGGAGGATTAAAAATGAAAATTTTGGTTATTAATTGTGGAAGTTCTTCTTTAAAATATCAAGTTCTTGATATGAATGGAGAAAATCTTCTTTGCAAAGGATTAGTTGAAAGAATTGGAATGGAAGGTTCTGTTATTACCCATGAAAAAATTGGGTCAGATAAGGAAGTTATGACAGTTCCTATGAAAGATCACAAAGATGCTATAGGATTAGTGTTAGATGCTGTTCAAAATCCTAATTATGGTGTGGTAAAAAATATGGATGAAATCGGAGCAGTAGGTCATAGAGTAGTACATGCTGGAGAAAAATATGCAGAATCTGTACTTATTACGCCACAAGTAATTAAAACTCTTGAAGGATGTATAGAATTGGCACCACTTCATAATCCACCAAATTTAGCAGGTATAGATGCTTGTAAAGAATTGATGCCTAATACACCAATGGTAGCAGTATTTGATACAGCATTCCATCAAACGATGCCACCAGAATCTTATGTTTATGCAATCCCTTATGAATATTATCAAAAATATGGGATTAGAAGATATGGATTCCACGGAACTAGTCATAAATATGTTGCAGAAAGAGCTGCACATATCATGAATTGTGCATTAGATGATTTGAAAATAATTACTTGTCATTTAGGGAATGGTGCATCAGTATCAGCAATTAAGAGAGGTAGATGTATAGATACTTCTATGGGATTTACACCTCTTGAAGGATTAGTGATGGGAACTCGTTCAGGAGATATTGACCCTGCTATTGTTACTTATATTAGAAAAAAAGAAGGTCTTGAAAGTGGTGTAGCAAATGAAATTTTAAATAAAAAATCTGGCGTACTTGGAATCTCAGGTGTTTCAAGTGACTTTAGAGATATTGAAGAAGCAGCAGCAGATGGAAATGAAAGAGCGATGTTAGCATTGAAAGTATTTGCACATAAAGTTAGATTCTATATTGGTGCATATATTGCAGAAATGAATGGTGTAGATGCTATTGTATTTACAGCAGGTCTTGGTGAAAATGGTATTGAAATGAGAGATATTATTTGTCATGACTTAGGAAATCTAGGAATAAAACTTGATTTAGTTAAGAATAAGATTAGAGGTAAAGAAACAGTAATTAGTAGAGATGATTCAAGAGTAAAAATAATACTTGTACCTACAAATGAAGAACTGATGATAGCTAGAGATACACTTGAAATAGTTGAAAAAATATAATTGAACGAAACAATAAAAAGGTTGACATTTAAACTTGTTGAATATATAATTAAATAGTTGTATTAATGATACATATATTTAAATATTGCCTATAGCATGTGAGCAAAAGGAGGTGTATAAAATGGCAGTACCAAAGAGAAAAACATCGAAAGCAAGGAGAGATAAAAGAAGAGCTCCAAATATGAAGAAAGCATTACCTGGACTTTCAACTTGTCCTCAGTGCCACGAACCAAAACTTCCACATAGAGTTTGCCCAAATTGCAATTATTATGATGGCAAGGAAGTTGTTGAAGCTGAAGGGTAGGACTTTCATAAATTATTGAATAGAAAAATTATAACACCAGTCGAGACTGGTGTTATTTGTACATGTTGGAGTATTTGAAAATGGTAAAAAATAATAAAAAATTAAAAGTGGGTATTTTAGGTGCAACAGGAATGGTAGGTCAACGATTTATAATCTTATTGAAAGATCATCCTTGGTTTGATATTACAGTGTTAGCAGCCAGTAAAGGAAGTGCAGGGAAAAAATACAAAGAAGCAGTTTTTGGTAAATGGAAAATGGAAGAAGTTATTCCTGAAAAAATAGAAAATATAATTGTTTTAGATGTTGCTGAAATTGATAAAATTGCTGATGAAGTTGATTTTGTATTTAGTGCAGTAGATATGTCTAAAGATGCTATTCAAAAAATTGAAGAAGATTACGCAAAAGCAGAAATTCCGGTGGTATCAAACAATAGTGCACATCGATGGACAGAGGATGTTCCTATGGTAATCCCTGAAATTAATTCAGAACATTTTGAAATAATAAAAACTCAAAAGAAAAGGCTAGGGACTAAAAAAGGATTTATAGCAGTAAAACCCAACTGTTCTATACAAAGTTATGTTCCAGCTTTAAAAGCATGGGAAGAATTTGAACCATATGAGGTTATAGTATCTACATATCAAGCAATATCAGGAGCAGGTAAAAATTTTGCAGAGTGGCCAGATATGGTTGAAAATATTATACCGTATATAGCAGGAGAAGAAGATAAAAGTGAAAAAGAACCTTTAAAAGTTCTTGGTAAAATTAATGGTTTTAAAATAGAAAACAATAATGATATAAAAATCACATCACAGTGTATAAGAGTACCAGTTTTAAATGGACATACTGCATCAGTATTTATAAATTTTAAAAAAAATGTAACAAAAGAGATTTTGATTCAAAAATTAACAGAATATATGGGTATACCACAAGAAGAAAATCTGCCACATGCACCTAAAAATTTTATTCAATACTTAGAAGATGATAATAGACCTCAAGTAAAATTAGATGTAGATTATGAAGATGGTATGGGTATCACTATTGGAAGATTAAGAGAAGATTCTTTATTTGATTATAAATTTGTAGGACTTTCTCATAATACCTTAAGAGGTGCAGCTGGAGGAGCATTACTTTGTGCAGAAACTTTATACATTAAGGGATATTTTTAAAATAAATGAAGAATACGTTGAAGATGAATAAAAAATAAAAGCAAAACTTTTCGGAGGAGTGGTGTCATAAATGTTGGTTATTCTAGATAGATGTGAAATTTTTTTTGGATAAATCACTTGACTTTTTCATCTTGTAATTTGCCATTTTCTCATTTTAGAAAAAAATTTAGGTATTCAATAAAAATATGTTGACAAGTATAGTTTGTAATGTTAATATATTAAATGTTGACGATACAAGTTGTCAATGTATGGCGGTGTAGCTTAGTTGGCTAGAGCGTCCGGTTCATACCCGGAAGGTCGGTGGTTCGAGTCCACTCGCCGCTACCATAAAATGGGCGTATAGCTCAGCTGGGAGAGCACCTGCCTTACAAGCAGGGGGTCATAGGTTCGAGCCCTATTACGCCCACCATTTTTTGGCCTGGTAGTTCAGTTGGTTAGAATGCCAGCCTGTCACGCTGGAGGTCGTCGGTTCGAGTCCGATTCAGGTCGCCAAATTGATTTAAGAAATTAAAGCAGTAGGTATAACGTGGCAATATATAATATGACAAATTAGATAGTTTCGTTTTATTAACGTGGTGGGTATCGTCAAGTGGTTAAGACACAGGGTTGTGGCTCCTGTATGCGTGGGTTCGAATCCCACTATCCACCCCATTTTTTATTTATTGGGGTATCGCCAAGTGGTAAGGCAACGGATTCTGATTCCGTCATTCGCAGGTTCGAATCCTGCTACCCTAGCCATAAAAATAGAAAGAAATAAAAAGTTAATTAGGATATAAGTGGATGTGGCGGCATAGCCAAGTGGTAAGGCAGAGGTCTGCAAAACCTTCATCCCCAGTTCGAATCTGGGTGCCGCCTCCAACAATTTAGACTCTTTGTCAATGTTGAAAATTCAGTATTGACAAAGAGTTTTTGCTTTTGGCTTCGTGTAAATTCGTGTCAGAGTAATATACAAGAAACACACAAATAACAATAAAAAAGATAAAAATTTGTGTGTTACCATACTATATTTTATCGATAGCATTTAGGGTTATAGGATAAAATGTGTTGATAAAAACTTGTGAAATAAATGCCAAATATTCTGACGATTTTGATTGATATACCCAAATAGTGGTGTTATAATATCAATTAAGAAGTCAAAATGCAATTCTGCATTAAAGGAGGCTGGCAATAAATTTTAGGAGGACTTATTTATGAAAGGCTATTCAAGTGATACTATTAGAAACGTAGCATTAGTCGGACATGGTGGTTGTGGTAAAACAACATTTCTAGAATCGGCACTATATGCGACAGGAGAAATTAACAGATTAGGGAAAGTAGAAGAGGGAAATACCACATCGGATTACGATAAGATGGAAATAGAAAAAGGGTATTCAATTAATACATCAGTAGTGCCTATCGAATGGAAAGAAAGTAAAATTAACTTTATTGATACTCCAGGATATTTCGACTTTGTAGGAGAAGTAAATGCAGCTTTAAGAGCAGCAGAAGCAGGTGTAATTTTAGTCGATGCAGGGGCAGGTATTCAAGTAGGTACTGAACAAGCGTGGAAAGCTTGCGAAAGATATAAAAAACCTCGATTTATTATTATAAATAAAAGAGATAAAGATGAATTTGATTTTTATAAAACTTTTGAAGAATTAAAAGCAAAATTTGGGGATACATTAATTCCATTTAGCTGGCCGTTGTCAGCAGAAATTGACGAAGGCTTAAAAGAAGCCATCGCTATGACAGATGATGAACTAATGGAAAAATACTTTAATGGCGACGATTTCACGGATGAAGAAATTAGATTAGGATTAAGACACGGGATTGCAGATGGTGTTATTGTACCAGTTTGCTCAGCAGCTTTTGAATTAGGACATGGGATAGAAGGTCTAATGGACTTATTAGTGACTTACGTTCCTACACCAGCAGAACATGGTGCTTACTATGGATTTAATGATAAAAATGAAAGGGTGGAAAGATTTTCAAAAGTGGATGCACCGATGTCAGCTTTTGTATTTAAAACAATTGTTGACCCATTCATGGGTAAAATTTCAATAATGAAAGTAGTTACAGGTAAGATTAATTCAGGAACAGATGTACTGAACGAAAGAACTGGTAAACACGAAAAATTAGGAAAACTATTTTTCCTTAGAGGAAAAAATCAGCTAGAACTTAATTATGCAGAGGCTGGTGATATTGTTGCTGTTGCAAAACTTCAACATACTCTTTCTGGAGATACCCTTTGCGAAAAAGATGATATTGTTCGATATTTACCATTAGATTATCCAGCACCGTCTTACTTCTTAGCAATAGAAGTAGTAGATAAAGCCGATGATGAAAAAATGATAACAGGTCTTAATAAACTGAGAGAAGAAGATCCGTCTTTTAATATTACAAGAAATGCAGAAACTCATCAGACATTATTAGGTGGTCAAGGGGAAATTCAACTGAACATTATTATTGCTAAATTAAAAGATCGATTTGGTGTAGAGGTGAAAATATTACCACAAAAAATTGCCTATAGAGAAACGATTAAAGGTACTTCTGATGTGCAAGGAAAACATAAAAAACAATCAGGTGGTGCAGGGCAATACGGCGATGTGCATATTAGATTTTCACCATCTATGGAAGAATTTGAGTTTTCAGAAGAAATTTTTGGTGGGGCAATTCCGAAAAACTATATTCCAGCAGTTGAAAAAGGGTTAGTTGAATCGATGCAGAAAGGACCTTTAGCAGGCTGTAAAGTAGTCAATATTAAAGCTGTTTTATACGATGGCTCTTATCACGATGTAGATTCTAATGAAATGGCATTTAAAATTGCAGCATCTTTAGCCTTTAAGAAAGGGATTGCAGAGGCGAAACCTTGCTTGTTAGAACCTGTTATGCATCTTGAGGTTGTTGTGCCAGATGAGTACATGGGCGATGTGATGGGGGATATGAATAAGCGTAGAGGTAAGATTTTAGGTATGGAACCATTAAATGATGGTGGACAAAAAATATTAGCAGAAGCACCACAAGCAGAAGTATTTGATTATTCAATTGCACTTAGAGCCATGACGCAAGCGAGAGGAACATTTACCATTCGATTTGAACGGTATGAAGAGGTTCCAGCACACTTAGCACAAAAAATTATTGATGCTCATAATAATGGTGAAGAGTAAAAAAGTAGTTTTTAAATTTTGATTAAAAAATAAAAGAATAGATAAAAAGGGAAGTCGGTTGAATAGCAGTTCAATTTGTACTTCTCTTTATTTTGTAGTAAAATAGAAAGTGGAATCAATAATGTTTTTAAACAAGAAAGATTCTTACTGTGAAAGTATAATAAAAATAACCTTATCTAAAGGTAATATCAACGATGAATTAATAATATTTTACTTTAAATGATGATAAGATATTACGTTAGGGAACAGGAGAACTTATGGCGAAAAAAAATAAAACAGTATTTGTATGTCAAGAGTGTGGCAATGAGAGTTCCAAATGGGTAGGACAGTGTATCTGTGGTGCTTGGAACAGTATGGTCGAAGAAAAAGTAATTAAAAATTATGAAGAAGATAGTAGAAGTCGTAAAGGCATTGCTATAGATGGTACGAAAAGAGAAAAAGCCGATGCTATTTTATTACATGCTGTAAAATCTGGAGATATTGATAGAATGGATACAGGTATTTCTGAATTAAATCGAGTCTTAGGTGGTGGATTAGTGAAAGGGTCATTAGTTTTAATTTCTGGTGAACCTGGTATCGGCAAATCAACAGTAATTCTTCAAGCTTCATCAAATATTGCAAAAAAATATGGGAATGTTCTTTATATCTCAGGAGAAGAATCAGAAACGCAAATTAAGATGAGAGCAGATAGAATTTGTAAATTGAAAGAAGAAGAGTTGTATATTTTATCTGAAACAAATATGGAAAATATAATTGACGTAATTGTTAAAACAAAACCGAAATTCATAATAATTGACTCTATTCAGACAATGTATACAGCAGAGATTGAGTCGGCACCGGGAAGTGTATCTCAAGTTAGAACTTGTGGAAATTTATTGATGAAAATAGGAAAAGGTAGCAATATCCCCATTTTTATCGTTGCCCACGTGAATAAAACAGGGGAATTAGCAGGACCAAAAACAGTAGAACATATGGTGGATTGTGTACTGAATTTCTATGGCGAGCGAAATCACGATTTAAGAATTTTAAGAGCTTTTAAAAATAGATTTGGCACTACCAGTGAGATTGGTGCTTTTGAGATGACAGAAGAGGGACTAAAGGAAATATCGAATTTGTCAGAAAATTTTCTTGATGCAGATATTGATAAAAATGAAGGTGCCGTAACATCGGCAGTCTATGAGGGAAGCAGACCACTACTTTTAGAAATACAAGCATTGACCTCTTATACAGGGGCAGGTTTTGCTAGAAGAAATGCGATTGGTGTAGATAATAATAGACTAAATATGTTGCTGGCTATTATTGAAAAAAAAGTAGGTGTTAAACTTTATGACCAAGATGTTTATGTCAATGTTGTAGGAGGTATTAAACCAGATGGTACTTCAATTGATTTAGCTGTAGTAATTGCAATATTGTCGTCGCTAAAAGGTTTTATTGTTGATAAACAGACACTCATTTTAGGGGAAGTAGGGCTGACGGGAGAAGTAAGACCAATTCAGGACTCCGAAAAAATTGTTCGGGAAGCTGAAAAATTAGGATTTAAAAAGGTAATATTGCCTTATAAAAATATGGTGAAAATAAAACAAATAGGAAATATACAAATTATTGGTGTTAAAAATATTAAGGATGTGGCAAAAAGTTTAGTGTAGTATTAGAAAATTTAAAGTGCTAAAATTTGATGTTGTAAACTTATAATGAAAATTATAAGTTGTAAAATAAAAATAGTAAGTGACAAATTTATTCGTTTGTGTTATACTTGAAAAGTCGTTATATCTAATGATATAGGGTAAATTAGTACCTTTGCTTAGAAACAGGAAACTCCAACCCCATCTCAGCATTGGTGAATGAAGAAAAAGGAGAAATATTATGATTACAAAAGAAAAAAAAGCAGATATTATTAAAGAATATCAAACAAAAGAGGGAGATACAGGTTCTCCAGAAGTACAAGTTGCAGTGTTAACTTATAGAATAAATGACTTAAATGAGCATTTAAAGATTCATAAGAAGGATCACCATTCAAGAAGAGGATTGCTTAAAATGGTAGGGCAAAGAAGAAATCTTTTGAATTACTTAAAGGATAAGGATATTGAAAGATACAGAAGCCTTATTGCACGTTTAGGATTGAGAAAGTAATTATATTATTAATGAGATGAAAAGCGGAGCAAAAGCTTCGCTTTTATTTATAAGTGAACATATTTAAAATAAAATTTTTAAATATGTTGGTGTAAGAAGATTAACAGGAGGTAGTTGTTAATATGGCAAGATTTGAAGATTATAGAACTTTTAGAACAGCAGTAGGAGGACGATTATTACAAGTAGAAATTGGCAAAGTTTGCGAACAAGCCAATGGTCAAGCAATGGTAAGATATGGAGATACTGTATTGAATGTAACAGCTTGTGCGTCGAAAGAACCAAAACCAGATATTGATTTTTTCCCTTTAAGTGTTGATTATGAAGAAAGAATGTATGCAGCAGGTAAAATCCCAGGAGGTTTTGTAAAAAGGGAAGGTCGTCCAAGTCAGCAAGCGATTTTAAATTCCAGATTAATAGATAGACCCATAAGACCGTTGTTTCCGAAAGGATATTATAATGATGTTGTTGTAATTGCAACTGTTATGTGTGTGGACCCTGATTGCTCCCCAGAAATTGTGGGGATGTTAGGTTCATCAATAGCACTTGCAACTTCTGATATTCCTTGGGATGGACCTACAGCCTCTGTTTTAATTGGTATGATAGACGGTGAGTTTATTGTCAATCCAACCTTAGAACAAAGAGAAAAATCAGAGATGCATTTAGTAGTGTCTGGTACGAAAGACGCTATTATGATGGTTGAAGCTGGTGCAAAAGAAGTACCAGAAGATGTCATGTTAGATGCTATCATGTTCGCTCATGAAGAAATCAAAAAATTAGTTGAATTTATTGAAGAAATTATTAGAGAAGTAGGAAAACCGAAAAAAGAAGTAGCACTTTATAAGGTACCAGAAGATATAGAAACTGAAGTTAGAGCTTTTGCAGAAGACAAGATGAAATCTGCTATAAAAACTGTAGATAAATTAGAGAGATTAGAAAATATTGATAAGGTTGAGGCAGAAACAAAAGAGCATTTTGAAGAAATTTATCCAGATAATAGCAAAGATGTAGGTACTGTTCTTTATAATATTACGAAAGAATCAGTACGTTCGATGATATTGGATGAGGGAATTAGACCAGATAATAGAAAAGAAACAGAAGTAAGACCGATATGGTGTGAAACAGGATTGTTACCAAGAACCCATGGAACAGGATTATTTAAAAGAGGACAAACCCAAGTATTATCTGTTTGTACATTGGCACCAATTTCTGAGGCACAGACTATTGACGGCATCGGAGAAGAAACAGAAAAAAGATATATGCATCACTATAACTTCCCGTCATTTTCAGTAGGAGAAGCTAGAACGTCAAGAGGTCCAGGAAGAAGAGAAATTGGTCATGGTGCATTAGCAGAAAGAGCAATAGTACCAGTGCTGCCAGATGAAGATGAATTTCCATATGCGATAAGAGTGGTATCAGAAGTATTGTCTTCTAATGGTTCTACTTCTATGGGATCAACTTGTGGTTCTTGCTTAGCCTTGATGGATGCTGGAGTACCTATTAAAAAACCAGTATCAGGTATTGCTATGGGACTGATTGAAAGAGTGGAAGAAGATGGTTCAAGTAAAATTGCTATTCTTTCAGATATACAAGGGATGGAAGATTTCTTAGGAGATATGGACTTTAAAGTAACAGGAACGAAAGATGGTATTACAGCTGTTCAGATGGATATAAAAGTACATGGACTTTCAAGAGAAATACTAGAACGAGCCTTAAAACAAGCTTACGATGGTAGAATGCACATTATGAATGAAATGATGGAAGAAATTAATGCACCTAGAGAAGAAATGTCTTCTTACGCACCACGAGCTATTTCTGTTAATATCGATCCTGAAAAAACAAGAATTGTTATAGGACCTGGTGGAAAAACCATTAATCGAATTATAGAAGAAACTGGTGTTAAAATTGATATATCGGATGATAAGCCTGGTGTTGTTAAAATTTATAGTCAGGATATGGTATCAGCAGAAAAAGCGAAAAAAGAAATTGAGCTTTTAACAAAAGATGTAGAGGCAGGAGAAATTTATGAGGGAACTGTTACGAAACTAATGGCATTTGGTGCATTTCTTGAAATTTTACCGGGGAAAGAAGGATTGCTACATATTTCTAAAATTTCTAAGGAAAGAGTCGATAAAGTAGAAGATGTACTGAGTGTAGGGGATAAAGTAACGGTAAAAGTTTTAGAAATAGATAGTCAAGGTAGAATCAATTTA
>PDWI01010490.1_pt1 | contig 10372 bp, 7 predicted proteins | sample 1430891 | NCBI WGS metagenome assembly PDWI01 (sample SAMN01162508, study PRJNA174530) | Oral metagenome, whole genome shotgun sequencing project. | biome: Marine environment; feature: Marine mammal; material: Swab sample of the gingival sulcus; isolation source: swab sample of gingival sulcus... | reverse complement strand
GCAATAGCACCTCTGACAAAGCTTCCATGCTTGAACTCTAAATCATAAAGCTTAGGAAGAGCATAGCGAGCTACTAGTTCGTCTGCTTTCCCCGCATAAATTCCCCCAATAAAGGGATCAACAGCATAATTATAATAGGATTTTCCCAATCGACGGCAGACAAGATCCTTCATACTTTCGTTAGGATCTTTACCTCTTGATCGAAATGGTTCACCCAAAATCCGAAATTTATCTTTCCACGAAAAGAGAGAGGTCATAAAAGCTGTCCTAGCTCCTGATGGAAGCTCATGAAAACTTCCATTTTTTAAGATTAAACGTTTCTTTGAACTTCTGTCAGCTTTTTGAATCAAATCCTCAGCATGGATAAATTCTATAAGTTCATCGATTTCTTCTCGAGAGATAATTCCTGAATTTGGTCCTGCTTCATAAATAAATTCATCTTTATGAATAGAGCGAATTTGTCCTCCAAGTCTAGGACTTGTTTCTATTAATTTAACTGAAAGTCCCTGTTTCTTTAATGAAACAGCAAGGGAGAGTCCTGTAAGTCCTCCCCCTAAGACAACAACATCATACATAAAATTAGCTAATTTTAACGCTTCCAGAAGTGAGGTGTGAAGATCCCTAAGAATGTAAATACCTCTAAACGTCCAGCAAACATAAGAAAACACATTACACCCTTAGTCAAGTCTCCCGCTTCTGCTACAGAATAAATATAAGGACCAATCCCTGGGCCCGAATTACTCATGGCTGTACAGCTCAAACTTAAGCTTGAAATAAAATCATGTCCATCTAATGAAAGGACGACACCTCCCATAATGATTAAGATTGAATAGCATACACAAAAGGCCAATATCTGATGAACAATACTAACTGAAAGGGATTTTTTATTAATTAGAACGGGTGTTAATAGATGAGGGTGAACTTGCTTCTTAAACTCATTATACAAGTTCTTAATCAAAACAACAAAACGAGAGACTTTTAATCCCCCAGCAGTCGAACCAGCACAACCATTAACATACATCAACAGTAGGGCTAAAAACCAAAAGAATGGCTTCCAAACCGTGATGTCTGCCGTTAAATATCCCGTACTTGTCCCAAGACTTACCACTTGGAATAAGGTCTTACGGATTGTTTCTTCCAATGTCTCATAAGTCCCTTGAGTATATAACCAAATGATTGTAACGACAGCAATAGATGAAAGAAAGATATTATACCAACGAAACTCCTCATCTCTGAAAATCACTCCAGCCTTACCAATCCAGAGGAAATAGACTAAAGTTAGATTCAACCCTCCCATATACATAAATATTGTTAAGACATATTCTACATAAGGAGAGTTAAAGCTTGCAATACCATCGTTACGAGTCGAATATCCTCCAGTAGAAAGACAGGTCAGTCCATGGCAAACAGATTCAAATAAGTTCATCGGACCATACCATAAAAGAAGAATAAGGATAACCGTTTCAAGGATGTAAACCAAACATAATCGCTTAGCAACATCTGCAATACGGGGTAAAAATCGGTCGTTTGTTATTCCCGTTGATTCGGCATGAAACAACTGACTGGCACCTCCTCCAAAGATTGGAATTAATGCAACAGTAAAAACAACAATCCCTACGCCACCTTGCCATTGCATTAGGCTTCTAAAGAATAATACACTTCTAGGAAGATGTTCTACTTTTGCAAGAATAGTAGCCCCTGTTGTTGTAAAACCTGAAATACATTCAAATAGAGCATCTATAATATTTGGTGTTGCTCCACTCAATTTCATTGGAATAATTGCTAGAACTGAAAGGAATAACCAAGTAGCACTAACCGCCAACATACCTTCTCGGCGGCTTGTATCTTTTGTTTTAAGATCTTTACCAAATAGAAGTAAGGCTAGTCCTACGAAAAGAAAAGCTAAAGATCCAACACTAAAAGGAAATAAGTCCTCATGATAATACTGAGCAACAGCTAAACATATCATCAACATAAATACCTCAAGTAGACAAATCTGTCCAACTATACGGGCAACAAAACGGAAGTTTATTGAATGCATAATTTAGTTGTTGAATATCTCTCTCAACCTATTAATAGTAAGATTATGATAAAATATGACAATTAAATCATAAGGTTCAAGAATAGTATCTCCTTTGATCATATAAGGAACTCCATTTCGAAGCATACCGCCACAGGTAATGTTCTCAGGCAAATTTAAATCTTTTAGTTTCTTCCCTACAAGAGGAGAGTTACGTTCAATTTCAAACTCTGCAATCTCTGAATTATTCAATAGAGATAGGCAAACAATTGAATTTGTCCTCTGTCCAAGAAGCATGCGATAAATATGACCAGCAGCAAGAAGTTTCTTATTTATCAAAGTACCGATATCTAGACGGTAAGCCAAAGGGATATAATCAATATTCTCTTCTTTTGCAATCGTCTTAAATACATTATATCGCTTTGCAGCAAGACATGCTAGGACATTAGTTTCAGAATTTTCTGTTAAAGCAATAAATACTTGAGCATCATCAAGACCAATCTCCTGTAATATAGCAGGGTCTCGCCCATCTCCATTGTATAAACTGACATTACTTGAGAATTCTTGTAACAACTTTAAGGACTTCTCCTTATCTTTTTCTATGACAGCAATTTGAACATCTTTGGATAGTCGTTTAATTGTTTGCCGAGCAACACGACTTGCTCCCATAATCACAACTTTTGTTACTTTGGGATTTTCTTTTCCTGCAAGCTTACGGACTTCATCAATATGATCTGAAATACAGGTAAAGAATACTAAATCATTAGCTTCTACAACTGTTGTTCCATTTGGAATAAGGGTTTGAAGGTCTCGCTTGATTGCAACCAAATGACAATATTTATCAGAGTCTGTTGGAAATAGTGAATTAAATTCCGAAAGTCTTTTTCCAACAATTGGAGCACCTTTTCTTATTTTAACTCCAATAAGAACAATAGCACCATTAAATAACTCAACATATTGTCTAGCCCATGGATTCATTGTTGTTGAAGCAATTTCCCGAGCAGCTAAATCTTCTGGATAGATAACTCCATCAACTCCTATCTGCTCACAAATATTTGTATACTCAGCTTCTAGATACTCATGCGTATTAATTCTAGCAATCGTTTTTTTTGCTCCAACCCTTTTTGCCATTGTACATGCCATTAGGTTGGTTGCTCCATAAGGAGTTACTGATACAAACAAATCAGCTTCTGCCACACCTGCTTTTTCTAGATCCTCTATAAGCAGAGGGTTACCCTCAAGAGTTAATCCCTCAATCCTTCCCTTTACTTTATCAAGTTTCTTATCATTTCTATCGATAAGCGTAATATGTTGTTCTTCATAAGCTAGCATTTCTGCTAAATGAACTCCAACTTCTCCTGCTCCAGCAATAACAATTTTCATACACTTCTAGAATTTGATTCTTTCAGTCCAAGCACTTAAACCTGCTTTATAAATAGAATCTTCATCAATTTGACAAAAGACCTTTTGTTCATTTGGTGTCCCATGAGGAATAAATTGGTCTGGAATACCTAAACGTATTAATCTATTAGAATACTTATTATCTAAGAGATATTCAGCTACAGCAGAACCAATTCCTCCATTAAGCGTACCTTCCTCTACAGTTATGAAAGAAACTTGGTCTTTTATTAGACGATTCAATAGATCATAGTCTATAGGTTTAGCAAAAACCATATCAACATGTCCGACATCAAGACCTTTAGATCTTAAACTCTTTACGACCTTAGCAACTGTTGTTCCTATCGTTCCAAAACTAAGGAAGTAAACATACCTACTTTCTTCTAGCACACGTCCCTTACCATAAGGAATAAGTTCAAAGTCTTTCTTCCAATCAGGATTCTCTCCTTTACCTCTAGGATAACGGATTACAGTCGAACCTGTCCATGATTTATAAGCTGAATACATTTGATTTCTTAGCTGAATCTCATCAAATGGTGCAACAATGCTCATACTTGGAATAGAACGCATATAAGCAATATCTAGAGTTCCATGATGAGTTGCACCATCTTCTCCAACAAGTCCAGCACGATCAAGACAAAAAATCACCTTACTATTCTGCAAAGCAACATCATGAATAATTTGATCATATGCTCGTTGCATAAATGTCGAATAGATATTACAAAAAGGAATAAGTCCTGCAGTTGCAAGACCCGATGAAAAGGTTACAGCATGTCCTTCGGCAATACCGACATCAAAAGTCCGATCGGGCATTTCAGACATCAGGATATTCATTGAACAGCCAGTGGGCATTGCTGGCGTAACACCAACAATACGTTCATCTAATTGAGCTAATTCTAAAAGAGTCTCGCCAAAAACATCTTGAAACTTTGGTGCTTCATTTATTTGCTCTTGAACCTTGCGTTCTCCTGTACTTGGATTAAACTTCCCTGGTGCATGCCAAATAGTTGGTTCTTCTTCAGCATGAGAGTATCCTTTTCCTTTCTTTGTACTGATATGCAAAAGCCTTGGACCTTTTATTTCTTTAACCTCTTCAAGAACTTGTACCATTCGAAGAACATTATTTCCATCAACAGGACCAAAATATCTTATGCTAAAACTATCAAAGATATTATTATATCCAGAAACGACACTCTTAAGCTTATTATTTAGTGTTTGCCAAGAAGTACAATCTTTTTCATCTAGAATACGAAGTTTTTTCAGTCCCTTAGAAATATCTCGTCGCATTAGATTATAAGTCTTATTAGTTAAAAGATTAACCATATACTTATTTAATCCACCAACATTCTTATCAATTGCCATATTGTTATCATTAACAATAATCAAAAGATCATTAGCAGATGAGGAAACATTATTTAAGCCTTCAAATGCTAGTCCCCCAGTAAGAGATCCATCTCCTATAAAAGCAATTGTATTTCGATTATTCTTTAGTTTTTTATTAGCCACAGCAATACCTAAAGCCGCAGAAATAGAATTTGATGCATGACCGGCCACAAAAATATCATGTTCACTCTCAGTTGGAGAAGGAAAACCTGAAATCCCCCCCCACTTTCTCAAAGAGTCAAATAAATCTCGTCGACCTGTCAAGAGCTTATGAATATAGGCTTGATGACCTACATCCCAAATAATTTGATCTTTTGGGCTATCATAAACATAATGTATAGCAACTGTTGCCTCTACAACTCCTAAGTTTGAACCTAGATGTCCGGGATTAACAGATAGTGTATTCAAGAGAAAATCTCTAATCTCTTTACATAGATCAGGCAGATATTCCTTATCTATTTTTTTTAGATCACTTGGACTATTTATACTTGATAGTAATGGGTATTTATCTCCAACGTACCCTTTATTATTGTTCATCTAAATAATAAACTGAAAAATAAAAGATATAGTTCTTAACCTGCTAGATACTTGATAAGTTCTTCCCTTTTGATTGAGTCTTGTGTCCCAAGCTTCATATTTTTAATTGTAAGGGTATTGCTATTCAGTTCATCTTCTCCGATAAGGATAACATACGAAATGTTATTACTATTAGCATAAGATAACTGCTTTTTTAGTTTAACACTATCAGGATAATATTCAGAGCTTATACCATTCTTACGAAGATCAGAGATAAGTGTAAGAATATAATCCTCACTCTCTACTCCAAAATTAACAATTAGAACCTTCGATCCAACTTCTTCTAAATAGTTTGGAAACAAATTCTCCTCTAGCATAACATCATAAATGCGATCAGCTCCGAAAGAAATCCCAACACCACTCATATCGTTCAGACCAAATACTCCTGTTAAGTCATCATATCGTCCACCTCCAGAGATACTTCCTATTTTAGTGTTCAACGCTTTCACTTCAAGAATAGCTCCAGTATAATAAGATAAACCTCTTGCTAAACTAAAGTCAAGCTTTACCTTACTAGTTAAAGGTAAAGCTTCTAAACGTTTTAAGATATAACTTAATTCTTCAATACCCTTTATTCCATCTTCACTATCCTGAAGAATATGAGATAATTTCTCTAAGATTACAGCATTCTCACCTTCAAGCAACAAGATTGGTTCTAAGGTTTTAATATCTTGTTGGTTAAAGCCTTTAGACAGGAGCTCCTCTTTTACCTTTTCTAACCCAATTTTATCAAGTTTGTCTATCGCAACAGTAATATCAACAAGACGATTTTCTTGTCCAATTACTTGAGCAATTCCAACTAATACCTTTCTATTATTAAGGTGTATCTGTGTAGGAATTTCTAATCGTTCAAAGACATCATTAATAATTTGGATTAGCTCAACTTCATTAAGAAGAGATTCTGATCCGATAATGTCTGCATCACATTGATAGAATTCTCGATATCGTCCTTTTTGAGGGCGGTCTGCTCGCCATACAGGCTGAATTTGAAACCGTTTAAAAGGAAAAGTTAATTTATTTTTATGCATCACGACATAGCGAGCAAAGGGAACTGTCAAGTCATACCTTAATCCTTTCTCACAAATTTGAGCTGACTCTATCTGACCTTTTTCTATTTTTTCTCGATCTACATCTTTAAGAAAGTCTCCCGAATTTAGAACTTTAAATAAGAGCTTGTCTCCCTCATCTCCATATTTTCCCATCAATGTCGATAATTGCTCCATTGAAGGTGTTTCAATCTGTTGAAATCCGTAAGTACGATATACGAATTTAATTGTTTCAAAGATATAGTTCCTCCGTGCTAATTCTGTGGGATTAAAGTCCCTCATTCCTTTTGGAATAATAGGTTTTTGCATGATTTCTTATTTAGAATAGCCTTAAATAGCTTTACGTTTTAATATATAAAATTTATAGTTTGGAGAGTTTTCGCCACTCTCTTTAATAGTTTCTTTTTCTTCAATAGTCCAATCATCCCAATGAAACTTTGGAAAAAAAACACTTGCTTGGGGATAATCTCCAGAAACAAGACTCAGGTACATTGTCTCAACATATGGAAGTGCATCTTTGTAGATTTGTCCTCCTCCAATAATGAAAAGTTTTTCATCTTCTTGTACCGAAACTAAAGCCTCTTCTATCGAAGTGAAAACTTCAGCATCAGGCAAAGTAGAAATTGATTTACTGATAACAATGTTACGTCTTTGAGGCAATGCTCCATTTGGCAGGGATTCGTAAGTCTTTCGTCCCATTAAAATAGTATGCCCCGTAGTAATCTTCTTAAATCGTTTAAGATCACTTGAAATATGCCAGAGTAAATCATTATTTGCTCCAATAGCACGATCTTTAGACATGGCCACGATAAGTGATATATTCTTTTTGTACATCTGTTAAATATTGAGCAAAGAATTAAACAGATACACGTCCTGCAATGTGAGGCATTGGGTCATAATCTTCAAGAATAAAATCCTCAAAACAAAGTTCCTCTAAGCTTGACAAGTTTGAATTAAGCTTAATTTTAGGCAGTTTCTTTGGTGAACGACTTAATTGCTCCTCTACTTGCTCTAAATGGTTAAGATAAATATGGACATCTCCAAATGTATGAACAAAATCTCCTGCTTGAAGACCTGTAAGTTGAGCGACAATAAGAAGTAATAAAGCATAAGATGCGATATTAAATGGCACACCCAAGAAGACATCTGCACTACGTTGGTATAATTGTAGATTCAGCTTTCCTCTAGCGACGTTAAACTGCATTAAGCAATGGCATGGAGCTAGAGCCATCTCATCTAACTGTGCTACATTCCAAGCTGACACAACGAGGCGACGACTATCAGGATTTTTTTTGATTTCATCGATAATATTTTGTATTTGGTCAATAGATCCTCCAGAATAATCATCCCAAGCTCTCCATTGTTTTCCATAGACAGGACCAAGATCTCCTTCTTCATCAGCCCATTCATCCCAAATCCGTACATTATTCTCCTTTAGATAGGCAATATTTGTATCACCTTTCAGGAACCATAAGAGTTCATAGATAATACTTTTCAGATGTAGTTTTTTCGTTGTCAGCAGAGGAAATCCATCACTAAGGCTACACCTTAGCTGATAACCAAAGGTACTAATCGTACCTGTCCCCGTACGATCAGACTTCTCTACCCCATTCTCCTTTATATACCTTAATAGATCTAGATATTGTTTCATTTATATAAGAATCAATGAATCTGAACAAAGGTAATAATTATTCAGTAAAAAAAGCCTTTCTAAGCCTTACGTTGCAAGACTAGAGCTGTACGAGCAGGCAGATATAAAGCTATTGTTTCTCTTTCCGAATCTTCATTTCCCTTATTTATAGTATAATGAATGATTGATTGGTCATTCAATCCAAAACCTCCAAAGTCTAAAGAATCAGTATCTAAGACAATTTGATACTCACCTTCAGGAACACAAAACTCATAATCTGAATAGGATTGATTAGGAGAGAAGTTAAAAACAAATAGCAATCTACCACGACCAAAAGCTAAGACTTGCTCCTCTTTATGACTCCAATACTTAATAAGATTTTGATTAACACTTAAATAATCTCCTTTGAGCCTTGTAATCATTGCTTGATCAAAAATTTCTAAATCTGAATAGAGCAAATTCTTATTATCTGCGAGGTTCCATTGTCGTCGAGCGTATTTATGAGACCAATTATTTTCTGCTCGAGGGAAATCAATCCATTCAGGATGACCAAACTCATTCCCCATAAAGTTTAGATAGCCTCCATTCGTCGTAGCAAATGTTATCAAGCGAATCATTTTGTGTAAGGCGACTGCTCGATCAATTACAAGATTGCGATTATCTCGTGCCATATGCCAATACATCTGCTCATCTGCAAGCCTAAAAATAATTGTTTTATCTCCAACCAAGGCTTGATCATGGCTTTCAGAGTAAGTAATGACCCTTTCATCTGAACGTCTATTTGTAAGCTCATACCAAATATGTTCAACGTTCCAATCTTCATCAACAGATTCCTTAATTTGCTTAATCCAAAAGTCAGGTATATTCATAGCCAAGCGGTAATCAAAGCCCAACCCTCCATCTTTGAGAGGAAAAGCTAAACCAGGCATACCACTAACTTCCTCAGCAATAGTTATTGCCTTAGGATCAATTTTGTGAATCAACTTATTTGCCAAGCTAAGGTAAACCATCGCTTCAGCATCTTGACAACCATCAAAGTAGTCAGTATAAGAAGTAAAGACTTGCCCTAAACCATGGTTATAATAGAGCATACTTGATACTCCATCGAAGCGAAAACCATCAAAGTTAAATTCCTCTAACCAATAGCGACAATTCGATAAAAGAAACTGAATAACATTATGCTTACCATAATCAAAACATAGAGATCCCCATTCTGGATGTTCACCCCGTTTGCCTTCATGGAAAAATAAAGTTCGTGATCCATCATAATTGGCAATGCCCTCAACTTCATTCTTAACCGAATGACTATGCACGAGATCCATAATAACTTTCAAACCTAATCGATGAGCCTCATCAATAAGGGATTTTAAGTCTTCAGGTGTACCAAACCTACTTGAAGGAGCAAAGAAGTTCGAAACGTGATAACCAAACGAAGCATAGTATGGATGTTCTTGTATTGCCATTAGCTGAATAGCATTGTACCCAAGTCGAGCAATACGTGGTAGTACTTGAGTTTGAAATTCCTTATAACTATTGATTTTTTCCTCTTCAGAAGACATACCTATATGAGCCTCATAAATACTTAAAAGCTTACCTTCCTCAAGCTGAGGTTTAGGATAACTAAATGTGTAGCTCCTCTCAGGCGACCAAACTTGAGCAGAAAAAACACCAGTTTCTTGATCTTGCACGACGCGACTTGACCATGCTGGCAACCTCTCCCCTTTTCCATCTGACCACTCCACTAAAAGACGATAATAATCTCCATGTTTAAGAGTTTTTTCATTAAGCCTTAATACCCATTCTCCCAAATCATCAACAGGTTTAAGGCGATAAGATTCTAAGCATTCCCAGTCATTGAATGAGCCTATCAAATAGACTTTTTGAGCGTTAGGCATAAGCTCCCGAAGAATCCAAAAGCCTGATTCTTCTTTGTGTAAACCATAATAATTATATGCCCCAGCAAATTCATACAAACTAGTATTCGTTCCTTGTGTAATAGCCTTCTCTTTAATACGAGTAAAGGCTATGCGTTGCTGAATCTGAGCTTCATAAGGCTTCAACCAAGGGTCATTCTCTATAAGTCTAATCATTATTCGTTTCGGTGCTTAATATACTTAATAATTATTTTCTGGAGCTTCGATTACTCTTAGAGTAAAGAAGCTAAGCATTTGCTAAGATACAAAAAATGAACTAAAAAAAGCTAAAGATACTATTACTTAAGAGACTACAAAGCCAAGCTTAGTTTTAATTAATTTGTTGGGAACATTTCTTAAATGTTTCCTAAGATTTTTTTAACTCTTCACATACGATTGTAAATAT
>PDWI01018976.1_pt1 | contig 10373 bp, 8 predicted proteins | sample 1430891 | NCBI WGS metagenome assembly PDWI01 (sample SAMN01162508, study PRJNA174530) | Oral metagenome, whole genome shotgun sequencing project. | biome: Marine environment; feature: Marine mammal; material: Swab sample of the gingival sulcus; isolation source: swab sample of gingival sulcus... | reverse complement strand
TACTCTTTGTAAAAAATTTGAAAAAGCAACTGTGCTTACAGATATTCTTGCTTTTTGAGCTTTATGAAAAGAAAAATACCACGATAGTGTAAAAACTATAAAAAATAAACCAGCTTTTAAATGGTCTATTTTGGAAACAAAAGATATAGAAAAGTGGAATGAAAAAATTCATCTTGAAAAAGAGTATTATATGAGTGAATATGATGAGGGTCGTTATCCACTTATTGCTAGAATTCTCTACAAAATTCCATATTTTTATAAAAAATACAATCAAAGAGTAGCTATACTTGAAATAAAATAAAGTTTAATTATTTAATTAATTTTTATTATGGAAAAAAATATATGACAAAAAAAGTATTCTCTTTTCACAGCTCTTGCTATGATAGTTTGAATAGTAATTGGTTCAGGGATATTTTTTAAAGCTGATGATGTTTTAAAATATACAAATGGGAATGTGGTTTTATGAGTTGTGATTTTTTGTTTAGCAGCTATTACAATTATTTTTTGATCTCTTACCATTGCTCAGTTTGCAAAAAGAACTGATAGTTCAGGTTGACTTATAGCTTATGCTGATGAGTTTGTTTCTCCAACATTTTCTACAATGTTTTGATGGTTTCAAACATTTTTATATTATCCAACTTTAACTGCAATTATTGCTTGGGTTGTTTGAATTTATATTTGTGTTTTATTTTGAGTAGAAAAACCAAGTTTAGAATTACAAATGGGAATAGGTCTTTGATACTTTTTTATATGTTATTTTTTTAATATATTTTCTGCATATTTTGCATGAAAATTTCAAGAGCTTACCACAATAATAAAACTTATTCCTTTAATAGTTTTATGAGTTTTTGCTTTTTTTGCAGGAGATCCAAGTGCTGTTATTTTTAATCCAAGTCCAGAAGCTGTAGAGGCAACAAAAAGTCTTGCTTGGTTTGCTGCAGTAATCCCAGTTGCTTTTGCTTTTGATGGCTGGGTTGTTTCTACTAGTATATCTCATGAAATAAAAAATAGTAAAAGAAATCTTCCTTTGGCTTTGTTTATAGCACCGATTCTTATTTTAGTTTTATATGTAATATATTTTGTAGGTATCAGTGTTTATGTTGGTCCAGAAAAAGTTATGGAACTTTGAGATGCAAGTGTTGATTTAGTAGCTCAGAATTTATTTTGAGAAAATGGCTGAAAAATATTTTTAATTCTTGTCATTATTTCAATAATGTGAACTTTAAATGGACTTATTCTTGGTTTTATCAGGCTTCCATATTCTTTGGCTGAAAAATGAAAAATTTTCTTTACGAAAAAACTTTCAAATGTAAACCAAAAACTTTCTATTCCAGTTTATTCAGCTTTATTTTGAATGTTTCTTGTTTTATTTTGGTCATGAGTTCATTATTTTTCAACAAAAACAGGATTTTTAGGTAAAATGGATATTTCAGAAATTTCTATCGTTACAAGTTATGTTTTGTATGTGGTTTTTTATATAAAAGTAATAACGATGTGGAGGTCTTGAGAAATTAAATGAATATTTTTTGGACTTATTTCACCAGTTTTAGCAATTCTTGGTTCATTATTTATACTTTTTTGATCTTTTCAAAATGAAAGTTTCCTAAAAGTAGCCCTTCCTATTTGTTTTACTGTACTACTTATAGCTTATATTTATAGTAAATCATTTATTGAAAAAAAATAAGATTATTTATCAAAAATTATTAGCTTGTAACTTAAAGAAAAGAAAAATTTATTGAGGATTCAATTTGTTATTCTGCTTACTATTCTTTGCTATTTTAGTATTTTTAATTATACTTTATTAGATTTTAGAAAATAATTAATAAGTGAAATGAAATTTAATTTAGATAATTTAGTTAAAGAATATTCTGATTTAGAGTTAGAACTTTGAAAGCCAGAGGTTTTTAAAGATCAAAAAAAAGTTAGAGAAGTGGCAAGTAGAAAAAAATCTATTGAATGAGCAGTAGAACTTTATAAAAAATATAAAGAAATAAATAAAGTTTTATCTGATAACAAAGAAATGCTTGGTGTAGAAAAAGAAGAAGAAATGAAAGAAATGTTAAAGGAAGAAATAAAAGAAATTGAATGAAAAATTCCACAAATGGAAGAAAAATTAAAGATAGAGCTTTTGCCAAAAGATCCAAATGATGAGAAAAATATAATTGTAGAAATAAGAGCTTGAACAGGTTGAGATGAAGCTGCACTTTTTGCATCAGAATTATCAAAATCTTATATAATGTTTGCAGAAAGTGAGTGATTTAAAACTGAAATTACAGAAAAAACAGAATCTGAGGCTGGGTGAGTAAAAGAAATAATTTTTGAAGTAAGATGAGAGTGAGCTTATTCTAGATTTAAATATGAATCAGGAACTCATAGAGTGCAGAGAATTCCTGAAACAGAAAGTAAATGAAGAATCCACACTTCAGCTATTACTGTTGCTATAATGCCTGAAGTTGATGAAATAGATGTAGATATAAACGAATCAGATGTTGAAATGAATTTTTGTAGAGCCTCTTGAGCAGGATGACAACATGTAAATAAAACAGATAGTGCTGTTCAACTTCTTCATAAACCAACTTGAATACAAGTTTTTTGTCAAGATTGAAGAAGTCAACATAAAAACAGAGAAAAAGCTCGGTCAATTTTAAGAAGTAAGCTTTATACTTACGAAGAAGAAAAAAGACAAAAAGAGCTTTGAGAAGCTAGACTTGCACAAGTTTGATCAGGGGATAGATCTGAAAAAATTAGAACTTATAATTTTCCGCAAGATAGAGTTACAGACCATAGAATTTGACAAAATTTTTCATGAATTCCACAAATAATGATGTGAAGACTGTGAACAATAATAGATGCTCTAGCTGTAGCAGATCAACAAGCTAAACTAGAGGCTGCTGGTAAAGGAGAAATATAAAAAAATAAACAAAATTATGAATAGTATACACTACAAAGATAAACAAAAATTTGAAAAAGTTTTAGAAGTTATAAGAAAAGAATGATTTGAAAAAATTCATATTCTTGCAGATTTTGATAGAACTTTGACAAAATTATTTGTAAATTGAGAGAAAAAAACAAGTGTTATTTCAGTTTTGAGAAGAGAATGATATTTATCAGAAGAATATAGAAAAAAAGCCTATGAATTATTTGATTATTATAATCCTATTGAAATAGATCCAAATGTCTCTATGGATGAAAAAAATGCTAAAATGACAGAGTGGTGGAATAAACATTTACAACTTATGGTTGATTCTAAAATCCAAAAATCAGATATAAAAAGTGTTTCAAATTCTTGACTTATTCACTTAAGACAAACTGACTTGGAAGTGATAGTATTTCTATGTATTTAGAAAAAGAGTGATTTTCACAGGAAAATATATTTATAATTTCAAATTCTTTTGTTTGGGATGGAAATTGAGTTGTAATTGGTTATGATAAAAGAGTAATACATCCTTTTAATAAAGGAGAGAAAGTGCTTTCAAATTATCCAGATATTTCTCAAAAAGTAAAAACAAGAAAAAATGTAATACTTTTAAATGAAAAAGTAGAAGAATTATTAGAGGTTTACAAAGAAAAATATGATGTAGTTTTAACTTGAGATAGTGATTGAGAATTTGTAAATGAGATTTTGAAGGAAGAAACAGACTCTATAGAATTTAATTCTTTTAGAAAAAAATATAATTTATAGAAATTTTAGAACTTTTAATTTTCAACTTTCTTATGACACTTTGACTTTTTATAGGAAGGCTTAATCCTCCACATAACTGACACATAGTAACTATAGAAAAGTCATTAAAAGAAAATGATTTAACTCTTGTTTTGCTTTGAACACCAAAAAATATTGATGAAAATAACCCTTTTTTATTTCTAGAAAGAAAAAAATTATTAGAAAAAATATTTAAAAATAATGATAAAATAAAGTTTATAGAACTCAAAGATAATATTTCAAATTTGGTGTGGATATATAATATTTATAAGATATTAAATAAAAATGGATTATGAATAAATAATGTGAATTTTTATTGATGAGATTTTGAAAACGATTCTGCTTATTTAGTTTTGAAAAAATTTGAAAAAATTTTATTGGGTTATAAGTTATCTTATATTGAAAATTCTAGAAAAAATTCTTTTATAGAATTTGAATGAAAAAAATATAATATTTCGTGAACAAATTTAAGAAAGGCTTTAGAGCAACAAAAATATGATTTGGCTCAAAAGTTTACAAAAAAAGAAATTTTGGAAGAGATAATTTCTTGTTTTAATAATAAAAAAAATAAAAGTGTTAAAAGAAAAAAAGAAGTGTTCCCAGAAAAGTAGAGTATAAAAAACATATTGTGTTTTTTTTTAAAATAAAATTTGCTTTTTCTTAGAAAATTAATATGATATGCACACTTTTAAAAGTAATGTAATAAATAATGACTAATTCAGAATTAATAAAGAATATACAAAAACCTTTCATCCAAGAAAATAGAAAACAAATTAGAACAGGTATGGAAGTAGAAGTTCATCAAATTATAAAAGAAGGTAACAAAGAAAGAATACAAAGATTTAAATGACTTGTGATTAAAATAGCTTGAAAAAGTGAGTTAGAAAAAACTATAACTGTTAGAAGAAAAGTTTGAGCTTTTGGTGTAGAAAAAATATTCGCAGTTCATTCTACAACAATTAAAAAAATAGAAATACTTAGACAGTTTAAAGTTAGAAGAAAATCTATTAAATTTATTAGAGATTTGACTTGAAAAGCTGCTAGGCTAAAAGAAGTAAAAAAAGCTAAATAATAATATAATTTAAAAACTCACCAATTTTAATTGGTGAGTTTTTCTTTTAAAAATAATTTTTTTTCATATAATGCTTTGAAAAGTTAATAATTAATAAAAAAAACATGAATTTTAAAGATATGAGTTTGGAAGAAATTATATCAAAAATAAAATCCTCTGAAACAAGTAAAGAAGAAGTTTTTTCGTATTTTTTAAATAGAATAGAAAAATATGATCCTAAATTAAAAGCATTCAATAGTATTAATAAGGATGGTTTAAACAAAATAGACTGAGCATTATGTTGAATTCCAATTTCAGTAAAAGATATTTATTGTGAAAAATGAATTTTAACTACAGCTTCATCAAAAATGTTAACTGATTTCATTCCTCCATATGAATCAACTATTACTAAAAATCTAAAATCAGAATGAATGAGTAGTATTGGTAAAACTACTATGGATGAATTTGCTATGTGAACTTCTTGAGAAAATTCAGCAACAGTTAAAGCTGTTAACCCATGGTGAACAAATAGAATTCCTTGAGGTTCTAGTTCTTGAGCTGCAGTTTCTGTTGCTGCCTGATTAGTCCCAGCTGCCTTGTGAACTGATACTGGTTGAAGTATAAGACAGCCATCTAGTTTGTGTTGAGTTGTATGATTTAAACCTAGTTATTGAAGAAATTCTAGATATTGAATTATGGCAATGGCATCAAGTCTGGATTGTCCTTGAACAATTACAAAAACCGTTAAAGATGCTTCTATTTTGTATGAATTAATGAATTGAAAAGATCCATTAGAAAATACATCTTTACCTTGAAAAGATAAAATAGATCCTAAAATATGGGAAACTAAAGATTTGAAGTGAATAAAATTCTGAGTCCCAAAAGAATATTTCGAAGAATGAATAGATAAATGAGTAAAAGACACAATTACAAAAGCTATTGAAAAACTTAAGGAATTATGAGCTGAAATAAAAGATGTTAGTTTGCCTATGACAAAATACGCTGTAGCATCTTATTATATAATTGTTCCAGCAGAAGTATCTACAAATTTAGCTAGATATGATTGAATAAGGTATTGATACAATAGTGAAAAACTATCATCATCTTTGGATGAAAAATATTTCAATAATAGATGAGAGTCCTTATGAGATGAAGCTAAAAGAAGAATAATTCTTTGATCTTATGTTTTGTCTGCTTGATTTTATGATGCTTATTTTATAAAAGCATCAAAAGTAAGAACTTTAATAATACAAGATTTTAAAAGAGTCTTTGATGAAGTTGATTTTATTCTTTGACCAACAAGTCCATCTGTTGCATGGAAAATGTGAGAAAAATCCGATGATCCTTTAAAGTTATATTTAGCTGATATATTTACTATTCCTGCTTCAATGGCTGGTTTACCATGAATCTCTATTCCATGTTGATTTGCAAAAACTGAGGATAATGAAAAAGAAAATATGCCTGTATGACTACAGATAATTGCCCCAAGGTTACAAGAACAAAGTTTATTTGAAGTAGCAAATGTATACGAAAAAGCAACTAATTGGAGAGAGCAAATGGTACCTAAAGGTTTTGAAGATTAGCAAAAATTTCAAAAATACACTAAAATTTGCTTTTTAAGCAATTTTTATTTCAATCAAGTAATTATAAAAACATATAAAAAACACAGTTATTGTTAAAAGTAATGTTTTTTATATGTTTTTCTTTGATTTAAGAGTTTATAAAAAATAATTCCTCTATAAACAGCTAAAATTTGATTTTAAATATTTTTTTATTATATTCATATAGTTTATACTTCTAATTTATACATATAAAATGTCAGAAAAAAACAACAAAGATTATTGAGCTGAGAGTATTCAAGTTTTGGAATGATTAGAACCAGTTAGAAAAAGACCTTGAATGTATATTGGTTCAACAGATGAGAGATGACTTCATCATCTTGTTTGGGAAATAGTTGATAATTCAATAGATGAAGCAATTGCATGACATTGTGATTCAATAAAAATTATTTTTTCTAAAGATTGATCTTGTACTGTAGAAGATAATGGTAGATGAATTCCTACTTGAGTTCATCCAAAAACATGAGTTTCAGCTCTTGAAACTACTCTTACAGTTTTGCATGCTTGAGGTAAATTTTGATGAGGTTGATATAAAGTGTCAGGTTGATTACACTGAGTATGATCTTCAGTAGTAAATGCATTATCAAAAAAAATGGAAGCATGGGTGCATAGAGAATGAAAAGAATTTTATCAATCTTATACTGTATGAGTTCCAGATTCAAAAGTAAAGGAACTTTGAAAATCAAAAAAAAGATGAACAATAATAAAATTTTTTCCAGATCCTTCAATATTTAAAATTACTACAGAATTTAGCTATGAAACAGTAGTAAATAGAATGAGGCAACAAGCATATCTTACAAAATGAATTAATTTAGAAATTATTGATGAAGTTTCTGACTCTAGATATAGATTTTATTTTGAGTGATGAATAAAATCTTATGTACATTTTCTAAATAAAAATGAGGATGTTATTTGAGATATATTTTATACTGAGAAAGAAAAAAGCGATATATTAGTTGAGGTATCTCTTCAATACAACAAAGAGTATTCAAATAATATTATAACATTTGTAAATAATGTTCATACTCCAGAATGATGAACTCATTTAACAGGTTTTAGAACTGCTCTTACTAGAACAATAAATAAATATGCTAGAGAAAAATGAATACTAAAAGAAAAAGACCCAAATCTTACAAATGATGATGTAATAGAATGAATAACAGTTGTGTTATCTATAAAAATCCAAGAACCACAATTTGAATGACAAACGAAATCTAAGCTAGGTTCATCTGAGGCTAGATGAGCTGTAGATTCGGTATTTTCTGAAAAGTTTTTTGAATTTTTAGAAGAAAATCCTAATTCTGCTAAAAAAATAATAGAAAAAACATTTTTGGCAGCAAAAGCTAGATTAGCAGCACGTGCCGCTAGAGACACAGTTATTAGAAAATGAGCATTAGAATGAATGACTCTTCCATGAAAATTGGCTGATTGTTCAAGTAAAGATCCTAGAGTTTCAGAATTATATATAGTAGAGTGAGATTCTGCCTGAGGTTCAGCTAAACAATGAAGAGATAGAGATACTCAAGCTATACTTCCCTTAAGAGGTAAAATTCTTAATACAGAGCAAGCTCGTATAGATAGAATTTTTGCAAATGCTGAAATAAAGAACCTTATTATAGCTTTATGAACTTCTATATGAGAAACATTTGATATTTCAAAACTTAGATATCATAGAATTGTAATAATGACAGATGCTGATGTTGATGGAGCTCATATTAGGACACTTTTATTAACTTTCTTTTTTAGATATTTAAAAGAAATAATCAAGCAGGGTTATTTATACATTGCCCAACCTCCTTTATACAAACTTACTAAATGAAAAAAATCTTGGTATGTTTATACTGAAGAAGAAAAAGAGTCTGTAATTAATGAAAACTCTATAACTTGAGAAAATATACAAAGATATAAATGATTATGAGAGATGAACCCTGAACAACTTTGGGAAACAACAATGGATCATAATAATAGAGTAATGTACAAGGTTTGAATTGAAGATGCAGAAAAAGCGGATGAAATATTTAAAGTTCTTATGTGATGAGATGTAACACCTAGAAGAAGGTTTATTCAATCAAGAGCAAAACAGGTTCAGAATTTAGATATATAATTTTATGTTAAAAATTATAGAACATTATTTTAGGAAAAAACAAGACTCCTTTATTTAGAAGTCTTGTTTTAAGCTAAAATATATAAAAAAAATAAAAAAGTTTCCAAAAACCTTTGACAATTAAATAAAAAAACATAAAATCCAGTCTGCTTATATTATATTTGTAAGCATGATTATATTCCTCCATAGCTCAGCGGTAGAGTAGATGACTGTTAATCATTTGGTCGTTGGTTCGAATCCAACTGGGGGAGCCAAAAAATAATAATAAGGTAAATATGAGCAGTTGTATTTATCTTTTCAGGAGAGATGGCTGAGTGGTCGAAAGCAACGGTCTTGAAAACCGTCGTATCGCAAGATACCTAGGGTTCGAATCCCTATTTCTCCGCCATTTTTTTATTAAAACTAAATACCTAAATTTAAGGAAGGATGCCAGAGTGGCTGAACGGGCTCCCCTGCTAAGGGAGTGAACCCTTTTTGGGTTCCGAGGGTTCGAATCCCTCTCCTTCCGCCATTAAAATACCAAAATTTTAAGAATATAAAAACTTTATTTTTCGTTTGTTTTGATGGATTCCTCTCTTTTCACCATTTAAAGAATAAGATTTGAAGAGAGATTTAGGTATATATTTATATGGGCCTGTAGCTCAGGGGTTAGAGCAGTTGGCTCATAACCAATTGGTCGTTGGTTCAATTCCAACCAGGCCCACCATAAAAAATAAAATATCTTTCAATTTTAATATTAAGATTCTAGGAAAAACGAAAAAATATTGGAATTGAAAAGGAGGGTTTTGCGAAGCAAAATTTTATTACGATGAATAAGAGTAATAAAAACGGATGGCCGACCTGAAGGGCGCCAATTCCAACCAGGCCCACCATTGTTAAAGTTATTTAATATTGTTAAAAATATATTGTTAATAAAAAAAGTAAAAAAACTTTTGACAATATAGTTAAAATCAATAAAATTTTCTGGCTTTAATGAAAGTGAAAAAGTTTTTATTGTAATGCTAATTGAGGTTTTCGTAAAAAAAGTAAAAAAAACTTTTGACAATATAGTTAAAATCAATAAACTCTTTTCGTTTTTTAAATGCTCTTTAAAATAGACAGAATATTAGAAGAAAGTATTTAGTTTTAATACTTTTTTGAAAAGAATCATAAAAATTGAAAACAACAATTAAAAATGTTAATTATTAAGTTTAAAAGAGTTTGATCCTAGCTCAGGGCGAATGCTAGCGGTGCGCCTAACACATGCAAGTCGAGCGAGAAATTTTCTAGCTTGCTAGAGAATGGAAAGCGGCGAACGGGTGAGTAATATGTTGATATTTGCCCCTAGGTCAGGGATAGCCCATTGAAAAGTGGATTAATACCGGATAGTCTCTTCGGAGTAAAAATTTATTGCCTAGGGAGAAGTCTTCATTCTATCAGCTTGTTGGTAAGGTAATGGCTTACCAAGGCTATGACGGATAATTGATCTGAGAGGATGATCAGTCACAATGGAACTGAGACACGGTCCATACTTCTACGGAAGGCAGCAGTGAGGAATCTTCCACAATGGACGAAAGTCTGATGGAGCGACACCGCGTGAAGGATGAAGGCCTAACGGTTGTAAACTTCTTTTCTGGAGGAGCATAATGAGAGTACTCCAGGAATAAGGGGCGGCTAATTACGTGCCAGCAGCCGCGGTAATACGTAAGCCCCAAGCATTGCCCGGAATTACTGGGTGTAAAGGGTTCGTAGGTGGATTAATAAGTTGTATATGAAAGACCGAAGCTTAACTTCGTGTTTGTGTACAAAACTGTTAATCTGGAATCAGGGAGAGGTAAGCGGAATTCTGAGTGTAGGGGTGCAATCCGTAGATACTCAGAGGAACACCAAAAGCGAAGGCAGCTTACTGGAACTGTATTG
>PDWI01010489.1_pt1 | contig 10374 bp, 8 predicted proteins | sample 1430891 | NCBI WGS metagenome assembly PDWI01 (sample SAMN01162508, study PRJNA174530) | Oral metagenome, whole genome shotgun sequencing project. | biome: Marine environment; feature: Marine mammal; material: Swab sample of the gingival sulcus; isolation source: swab sample of gingival sulcus... | reverse complement strand
CTGCTTGGGTTGATCCAAATAAGATGATTGGTAGCTTAGACTAAGCAAAAAATCCTCTTTCTAATAACACAAAAACTAGGCTGTATCAAAGGCGATACAGCCTAGTTTTTATTTCATAGATTTTTGAGAAAAAGTCTCAAGCGTTCCCATCCAAGACTCCATTCTCTCACAGTTAAATCGTAACTTTAACGCAAGTTCGCGTAGTTTACGGACGACGAACGAAAGGGCGAACGGTAAAGTAATGAGGAAGCTTGTTTGCATCTTCTATACCTACAGCTCCATAGTTTGAAAAGAAAGTCATAGTATAAGATTGTCCTGATTTAATGGGAGTAGAAGACCAATAAATACCTGTTCCAAAACTGTCAACATCAGAATCGCTAAAATCTCCATAATCTCTGTGATAACGGAATCCGTAAGCAGGGAAGACTCGAATTGTACATGCGTTATTTATAAAGAACTCAGGCTTAGCTATAATAGATAGAACTTGGTCATTAGGTCGTTCCTTGAGTGGGACACACTTGACTGTCATTTTTTTTGTATTCCTATCGTAAGAGTAACGCCAAGCAGATACCCACTCTGTTCCCTTGAAACGAAGAGCATAGGCTGCGAGACTACCATCACTATCTCTAATAGAAGAATAGTCAGAAGTGTATTCCTGTGGAGGTGTTTCTCCAACCTGAGCATTCTGAATTACTTGGTATGTCTTACCAAAATGAGATAAATAGACCGGTTTTCCTGTAGGACCATATTCGTATGGTACTATCGACTGCCACTGTTCCTTGCTAGGCAAGTAATAGTTAGTTAAGAAAGGCTTTGTACCATCAAACAAGGCTAGAGCTTGATTGAAGGTATAGTACCCAACCTCGGTGTCATAAATATCTGCAACAACGTTTGTATGAGGCAAGCAGTGATTTTGAACGAAACCAGTACCAGCCTTGTTGATTGCAGGCATTTCAGCGACGAAATCCAATGGCGTTGTAAAGTTCAGTGATACCGAACGAATATCTTGACACTGAGCAGTTGACGGATCTGGGACATTCGGATTATTTCCGTTTGGCAAAACGCCTCCATCCTTCCAGTCTAGACCATTACTGCCTCCTGCCTTATTGCTATCATCAACTGTGAGAATAGTGTTGTAAGAATAGCTGTCGTCAAATTGCTTAACGCCTGTCTCAATTTTAGAGTTAGGTGCGAAGACATTAAAGGTGCGTGTCGTCTGTTCTGCTCCTGTTGGCGTCGTTTTATAACGGATTTGAACTTCAAAGGCACTACCTTTTCTATCCTTATTTTGGTAGCCCCAAACGTAGAAACAAGCCTGTGTATTCTGTGCAAGAGTATAACCTACAGCAGTATTGCTATAGACCGGAAAAGACAAGGCTGTTCCCTCAGTTGTCTCATATTCTGGCGTAAACTTAGCAAGCTGTCTTGTTACTGTCTTAGTGCCTTGTGTCTCAGTCCTCGTCTCCAAATTCGTCCAGTCAAAGTAACCAGTAAAGTCTAAGGCATTCTCTTTCTTAACCACAATAGCTGTTATAATCATCTGCTCATTTGTCGTATTATTGATGCTAAGACCGATGAGAGAGCCACGAGGAGCAAATTTAACTTGTGTCTTCGCAAGGGGCTTAGTCATCTCTACAAAAGGCACAACATCCGTCATTATGGGGATATGACGATTGTCTTGAAAACTATTGCCTATCAGCCCCTCGATACGATGGTTAGGGCTCGTCTCCCCTTTGAAGTACTGCTTTGTACTATTAGGCTCGATGCCTGCCTTACCATCAAGCAACATAATCCCCTGAGTAATGTTGCTTAGCGAAGTCAATGAGCGACAATACATTTTAAGAGCAGCTCCCTTAATCGTATTTACTGTTGAACTCTCCTTGAAGAAAACTGTATTCTTACTTACAGCACTCGCATCAGTAGGTTCTGCCGAAATGGCATCTTCACAGTTAAGAGCATAGTTCTTGCCCCCGTCATAGACAACACCCCAACGAGCCTCACGCTTGCCTGTACCGAAGGCTGTTGCCTTGAGCGTAGTCGTTGCGACAGAGTTAACATCCTTAAAGTGAAGGGTAGCACGCAGCTCCTCTGGTGACAGCTCATTAGTATTGTTACTAAGCTCTTCAAGCCCTACAGCTCCAAGAGAACTACTCATCTCAAAACATTGTGGTTCTGAGAGCTTATTCTCTACATTACGTTTGATAGACTCACTCTTATCGCAAGAGAAGAGCGTCAATCCTAAGGTAGCAATGGCTACCAATCTTGATAATTTAATCATTATTTTTACTGTTTAATTGTTTTATTTTAAGTCTTCCGAAACATTAATTTATAATCCTCAATCAGTCCGTACCTAAGAAACCTCCTTTATTCCAGTCGTCGCCTAAGACATCATCGTCAAGTTCATTTGGCAAGAGCTCTCCCTCGTTCCAGTCAAGACCGTCCCCGTTGCTAGAGAAAGCTTCCATCAAACTAAGCCCATTCCCCAAAAGGGAAATCGTCGCCTGTGGAGGTTTGTAAATCAATTTCTTTTCTTTCTTCATTTGCTATACCTTATTATATATGATTATTTTGTTAGCTTTTTTATTTGCTCGGGCTACTCAACAATGAAGCCCTAAACTCCTAAAATGCAAATGTAAAAAAAAAACAATGTGATACAAGTCTTTTTAGGATTATATCGCATTGTCCCTCTCGGTGAGGGTGAAAATACCTCCACGCGCCCTTACTTATAAATAGCTTAAAAGGCAATTATCCTCTGGAGAAAAAAAGTTTTGAGAAATTTTAGAGAAAGCTGCTTTTTAGTCTGTTAAAAATTTCTTCCGGAAGACTTAAAAAAGTGTTCCCTACGTTTTGAAAAAGTCTTCCGGAAGAAATTTAGAAATCTTTGGGAAGATTTTTTTTTACGTTTTAGTAGGATTTCTAAGTTCTTGTTATACAGATAACTATGAGTATAGCTTTCAGCTGATATTTTATTTGATTAAAGAGCCTATAAATTTGCCTTATGATGAAGGCTTAATGAGGGGGCTTTCCTTAAGGTTACTTTGGTCTAAGTTTAGACATGTAAGATACTGGTTTTTATACAATTCCCCCTTTGAAGGGGGGAGAGCCACACAGTGGCGAGGGGGATGAGAAGGGAAAAAATAAATGGGGCTGCCCCTCATCCCTCCCCAGCCTTCGGCTGGTACTCCCTTGGCTTGAGGCCGACCTTCGGTTCAAAGGGAGAGTTCCATATAACCTTCTTATAGATCAGTATCTATAGATAGCTGTTTTTTAGACCGAACTGACGTGCAATTAGGTTTTCTCTAAAAAAGAACTAAGGAGAAGTCAGAGCAAAAAAATGAAAGAAAAAGAGGACTTCTCCTAGAACCCTGCAACAATATATGAGGACGAGATAATTGATAGAAACTGCTGCAATTATTTAGGATACAAAAGAAATTTTGGCATATAAGCCGAAGTTTTATTTAAAACACTTGCGTAGAATTGTTTTTTTTTTACATTTGTAGCTGAGAGGATTAACTTAGCATATAATCCTTCCCAAGTATATATTAATTTTAATAGAATAAGAAATGAATAAATTATTGAGATTTTGTACCTTAGGGTTAATGTTTTTAGGGCTATATGCTTGTAATAGCGAAGTTCCCTTGGAAGATGAAACTAATAAGGAAAGCGTCTTGCCAACTCGAACGCTGAGCCGTTTTGAGATGAGTGGACTTGTTAGTGATTTAGATTTCGCTAATGATGACCTTAGAGCAAATATTGGCTTAGAAGGTGAGCATAAGCTACCCATAACGATTATGGAGCTATCTAAGCTAACGACAGAAGTTAATGCTCGTTGGGGGGTAAAATATAAGGGAAATAGTTACAAGGGGATGAACTGCAGCGAAGCAGTGGATCAGTTGCCAGAGAATTTCCCAAGTAACAATACCATTGTTTTTTTAGCTGACCCACAGAAAAAAAGCATTTCAGGAGCATCAATAAAAATGCTTTGTGTTAGCTCTGAATTAAAAAATGTTAGTCAAGGTTGGATGTGCTTAGATGGTGTTGAAGGAAAAGGCAATAATGCCACTAAGCAATACTTTATGAGCAAAGCAAATACTGGCTCAGGGCTTGTAAGCTTGAATACAGATCCAAACGATAAGCTCCAAGCTGTCTATGATTTAGAAGATAAGCGAAGTCAGGAAGATAGACACCTACCTCTTATGACTTCTGTGCTGCCTATTGACGAATTTTCTAAACCCTTAAAAGACAGTAAAGTGCGTTTTAGCCCACGTGGTTCTCTATTTGGCTTATTTGTTCAGAACAAGACAGATCAAGATATTAAGCTTACTCATATCGTAGTAAAGAAAGATGAGAACTTTGCTTATAGTGGTTTCTTTGATTGGAAAAATACAAAGAAGATTAAAAATAATCTGTATAAAGCCTCTTTTACTCCTGCATATCCAGATGAGTTGAAGAATAAGACAGCTTTAATTTTCCCAGTCTATACAAAGGAGAAACCTAATGAAATTGGTTGCGAGTTGCCAACAAGCAATCAAAAAAGTCCCTGTTTCTATGTCTGGGCTTACCCAAATAAGGGCGAAATTAAGAATAAGCCTTTTAGGGTTCAGATACGTTATCAATTGAAGGCTTATCCAAATAAGCAATTTACAACGGGAACCTTTGTGATAAACTCTAAGAATAAGACTTTTTCAGATGGAAAGGCTTATAATGTTACCTTGAAGATTGATAAAACCAATATGATTGGAGGTAGTACTGGTGAAGATTGGCTTGATGGTCATACGCTTACAGTAGTCGATACTGGGGTGAAACCAGCACCAAGTAGGTATGTAGAATTAACGGGGACGAAGGTCGAAGGTCTGCCTATTAAGAACCTAACACAGAGTCAAGAAAACTATCCAAGGTTAAATACTAATGGCAGATACAAAGAGATTATAATAAAGATACATTCAATTGAAAATCTTAACAAGGCTACTGTCCTTCTAGATAAGAAATTACTTGCTTGGAAACTTGAGGAGCTCGGAAGTGCTACAGCTGATAATAATCGAACTTTTAAGCTAACTGTCCCAACGAATACGACTCCTAAAACTCAAGTGGGTACGATTACAATTGATTTTAAAGATGGAGATAGGCGTAAGTTTACCGTAACTGCTGACCCTACTGTATACATTGAAGACGATGCCTTCTCTACAGGGCGTACCCCTCTAGATTTCGTGTCGGAGGCTACAGGAGTTAATGGTACAGCCAATGCTTTGATTACTCATTTTGATATATATTATTCTCCAGAGTGGTCGAATTCGAGCTCACCCTATGAGGTTGGTATGTTCAGTTTTGCTGCAGCAAAGGCAATGTTCTCTAAACCATTTTTGAAGGACTATATGTTGCCTAATGTGTATCAGTGGCAATCTATAATTCCTGCAGACCCACTTACGAGCAAAGACTATGTCTTGTTCCATCAAGATCCAGAAGGAATGAGGGTAAGAACCCTTTATGAGAAGGCACAAGTAGGACAGAATGGAGAGGTTAAAACCTATAAGTCTCAATTTATTACTAAGAAGGAGGGTAATAATTATTATGTTACTTATGCCTTACGTTTTATTGGAACAAAATGGGAGTCTGCTTGGCGTTATTCTATTGAAGAAATTAAATCAGGAATTTCTAGTTCGGAAGCAAAAAAGCTTGGTCGCTGCGATTTCATCATCAAAAGTATTCCTCTGAATGGGCAGAGTAAAATACAGAAAACGCTAAGTGCAATTCAAAATCCTGATTTATATTGGAATTACAATAACCCAACAACGGTACGTCGTTTCCCTTCTTATGGAACAGGAGGATATCAATATAACTCTCCTAATCCTAATGATATTATAAGGTTCTACCTTAAGGGATATGGTCGTATGACCTCTTTTGCTTGCTCTACTGAGGGGGGACGCTTGACAAAAGCTTTCCCAGAGTGGGATGCTTATCTAAAGGATCGCACACTAAGCAAAGAGGAGCAAGAGGCAGGTATTGTTTATGAACCTGAAAATAATTTAGGACACCCTACTGTCTATCGCCCAATGCTTTCTTTCTCATATAATGATAGTGATCCCACTAAAGGTATTGAGAAAGGTTATGCCTTTGTAGCTAAGCATATGATTTACTTTAAGAGGGTTGTACGTCCGTTCTATAAAGAATTGCCTCCCCCTACTAAGCGATAAACATCATTAACTATAGGGGATATTAGCCCCTATAGTTAAACATAAATTAATAAAACTTATATATCAATGAATAAGAAAATTAAATATCAAGAGCCTCAGGCTAGAATTTTTACTCTTCCTAGCCCTCTTTCTTTTATGACATCATACTCTGGAACAGGAGGAGCTGAAGACTGGGGAGGCTCTGGAGACCCTATTGAGGGTGAATTGGAAGAAGACGAAAACATCTAAATTAAAATACAATGAATAATAATATAATAAGAATACTACTTCTATCAACGATAGTGGTCTTGGGGCTTTTCTCGTGTAAGAACGAAGAGCTTTTTGATAGAAAAGAGGAAATGCTAGAAAACTCTCAGAGTGAGGGTTTTGAATTAAATGCCTCTTTGGCTACAATAAATGTTGTTGCTCTAGATGATAATGCTACTAAGTCTGATAACCTTCGTGCAAGCCTTAGTTTCAATGGAGAGACTTCTGTAGCGACAAGTTTTTTTGATAAGGAGGACCTGATGTCAGCAAGTTGGGGCTTGCTCTATGGTACAAATTCTGACATTGACGGAGGTACTTGTACTAAGGTTCTAGATAAAGAGCCTGATATCGTGCCATTGTCTAATACACTCTTTGTCAAGATGAACGAAGGGGAAACTACGACCCAAGCTAGAGGAACTAAGTTTAAGATGTACTGTAAACCTAGCAAGAAGATTTTGGGGAGACGAAATAAGGCTTGGTTCTGCTTAGATGGTAGACGGGGAACTCAAAATGGAGAGATTGGTCGTCTGTTTTTTAAGGATCAGACAAACCCAAATGCTCGTATTGAAGGGCTTTTAAACAGCGATGCTCTTCGTTTGCAAAAAAAACGTCATATCCCATTTATGACAGGAATTCTTCCTTTTGAGAAATTTGACAATAAAGCAAATGATGTCAAGATCAAACCACGTGGTTCTTTAATTGGCTTATTAGTTAAGAATAGCTCTGGCGCAAAGATTATCATTACAGGGCTTGTCGTAAAGAAATCTGGCGCATTAGACTATAGTGGCTACTTTGACTTTAATACGAGTGAGGATTGGGCGACCTTTACAGCAAGTTATCCTTCAAGTCAAAATACTTCTGCCTTAGTATTCCCTGTCTATCAGCGAGATGAAAGTAGTATTGGCTATCCGATAAAGAACAATAATGCAGAGCCTCACTGTTTCTATGTTTGGGGATTTCAGAACCCAAATAAAAAGGGTGAAGCTTTTGAAGTACAGATTCGTTATAAGCTGTCTGAATCAGCTACAGATCAGCTAACAAGTAAAACTTTCTTGATTAAGCCTAGTTCTGATGGTTTTAAGGAGGGTTATGCTTATAATGCAGTTTGTACCCTAAATGCTGGGAATAAAGCTGGAGGCTCAACTGCTACTACTTGGAAAGATACAAATCCAGTGGCTCAGTCTATCAATAGTATAGTTGCTCTAGACAAAGGAAATAGTTCTCTAAGGAGTGATTCTTCGGTAACTAATGGAGAAAGTCAGACCGTTAAGAATAATAAGACAAATGTCTTCTCATTTATCGTTAAAGCAAATGATGTTGAACTATCGGATATTTATTTTGCAGATAGTAGATATAAGAAAAGGTATCAATGCTGTAGTATAACATCTGAGAAGTCTGGCGAAAATACAAGGAAGTTTACTGTGAAAATGGATGTTAATCAGGGTAATAAAGCTATTAAATATAACTTTATCATTGATGTCTCAGCTAGTGATTCACGCAAGTTTACTCTAATTCAGAATCCCAATCCATTGAGCCTTTCGGAGCAACAGTCCAAGCGTAATACTCCTCTTGACTATGTTGCTGAAGGTTTAGCAATCAATAAGAGGCTAACAGGCTTTGTTCCAGATGCCTCGTTCTATTATGGGGTTTATGCAGATGCTTATGTTTCAGGTCTTGATGAAATAGATCCAGCCTTCCTTTCTTTTGAAGATGCAAATAAATTATTTAGAGAGGACTTTATGAAAAACTATACCTTGCCCACTAGGCATCAATGGTGTTCAATTTTCCCTTATTACAACTATGATGCTTCTGTGCAGTATGTGCAATTTAAGCAAGTTCAAGGTCGTCGGACTCTTAGAGAAATAGCACAAGTTGGTCCCTACGAAGCTCAGGAATATCAATCAGAATATCTAACTAAAAAGGAAGGAAGTGAGTATGTTACCTATGCTAGACGCTTTATTGGTACAAAATGGGAGTCTGCTTGGCGTTACTCTAGAAAAAGATACAAAGACTTTTTCTGGCATGATAATCGAGACAAAAAACGTTATGACTTTGAAATTCGCTGCGTAAAAACAAATGGAAGCTCTCTTAGTAGTGTTTCATCTCCAAATTTCTTTAAGGGAGCTAATGTTACGATTAGAATCTTCCCTGCTTATGGGGAGTGTAATACTTCGGGACGCATTGATGGAGTTGGCCTAGTTTCAGAACTTCAAACATCAACAGATTTGGGCGTTGATTTTGGAACGGAAGAAGGATATCGTCAATCTAATCGAGTGCGACAAACTTCCGATGGAATTTGGACTAGTAGCAACTATCACATATTAAAGCGAGTTGTTAGACCATTCTATAAGAGCCTATCTAATTAAGTTGGGGCTAGTATAATTTCTTATACTAAATAAAACAATAAAGAGAGCTTGTGGCAAAATAGCCACAAGCTCTCTTTGTTCTAAAATAATAGCCCTGATTTAATGAGATTTGGGCTTGTAAGGAAGGTGTGATCCGTGCAAGATAATCTTTAAATTACCATCTTTATCCTTCTTATAGGCGAAAGTATACTCGACCTTAACATCAGGTCCCCCATTGGCAGGAGTGAAGTAATAGTTCCCCATCGCAAGGGCTGTGTCTCCATCTGCATCAATCGTTGTTCCAATGTTCTCAAAGCGAACTTTCGTCCAAGGTTTAATCGCAAAGCCGTGATCTTCTGGATAATTCTCATTGCCTGCAACGAAGTAAGACAAAGCTCCATCAAAGTCTAGACGGAATTGCTTCTCAGCAGCAAGTGTAGGTTTGAAAAGAACAGTTCCCTCGTCGTAGTTGTAGAACTTCTTTACGTGGTCGGCTGCTAGCTTTGTATAGTCGCCTTTCTCGGTAAATGCTTTCCCAATTTTGACAATGCCTTCTCCCCAAGCCTGTTGAGCTGTTGCAACCTCTTCGGCTGTAATAGCTTGATGTTGACCAAGGCTTTCTGTTTGTGTCGCTTGTTTGTTGTTATCTGTTGTACAGCTACCATTGCCACAGCAAGAGCTAAAGCTAAGCACAAAGCAAGTGCAAGCAGTAAGAGCAAGTGTTTTAACGCTAAGTTGTAAATTATTTTTTGTCATAAAATTATTATTAAGAAGTAAATACTAAATGCCTTAAATTAGGCATCTTACTATAACAAAGATAGCTTTTATTGTCGAAACTGACAAATAAGTCCTTCTACGCATTTAATAGGAAAGAATATAAATCTTACATTATTATCAGTAAAAAAATCATTCGTTTTTTGTATCTTAGTAAGCAATAGAGATGCTGTAGATATTCATATAAGTTTTAGAAAATTATTGTATAATGAAGGACAACGCACACATATTCCGACCAAGCAAATTGAAGAACCTCATACTTTTGTTTGCTTGTCTAGTTTTTGTCGCAATGGGCATCTTCCTCATAGATGTCGAAAAAGTAATTGCTTGGGGCTGTATCATCTTCTTCGGCTTGGGCCTCATTGTTGCCTTGCTAAATCTATTGCCTAACTCGTCTTATTTAGTATTGACAAGTGAGGGCTTTGAAGTGAAAAGTCTCTTTCGTTCAAAATTTACCAAGTGGAGTGAGGTAGAAGATTTTGAATTGATTGTACTTTCTCACAACAAGATGATTGGTTACAACTATACTAAAGCGTATCGCAAGCATAAGACCGAGCGAAAAATTTCTAAAGCTTTCGGAGGAAAAGAACGCGTACTCCCAACAGCCTACGACATTAAGCTTGAAGAGTTGCTAGACCTTATTCAAGCCTATAAACAAGCTAGTCAGCTAGACGCTAACGATTAAAAAGAGATTTCTCTTTATTAAGTAAGTAGAAATGCTTATTTTTGTAGATTAAGGGCTTTAAGTAGTTTTTTAGAGCATTTGGATTAAGAATAAAAACGAAAATATATAAATAGATGAACATATCTTATCAATG
>PDWI01010488.1_pt1 | contig 10374 bp, 11 predicted proteins | sample 1430891 | NCBI WGS metagenome assembly PDWI01 (sample SAMN01162508, study PRJNA174530) | Oral metagenome, whole genome shotgun sequencing project. | biome: Marine environment; feature: Marine mammal; material: Swab sample of the gingival sulcus; isolation source: swab sample of gingival sulcus... | reverse complement strand
TAATTCCATATTATATTGTTCTTTTTATTTCTTAAAGTTTTACTATTTAGAGATTGCTTCACTCGTTCTTCGTTCGCAATGGCGTGAATGAGAAAAATGCTCGTCATTACGAGCGATAGCGAAGTAATCTTTTCTTGCTTCAAAACAAAGCTGCAAAGATAATGAATTTGACTGTTTTTTCTACTTTTTTATATAAAAATAGAAAATGTTACTTTTCCGCCGATTGTCAAAATAGCTCTTTAACCAAAATGCAAATTTCCGCCTATTGGCGAAATGTTCCCGCGAATTACAGGGACTTTCCGCCTGTTGGCAGAATGTTCCTCAGAACAAAAGCACCTTTCCGCTTATTGGCGGAATGTTACTTTAAAACAAAAACACCTTTTCGCCTGTTGGCGGAATGTTCCCTCAAAATAAAAACACCTTTTCGCCTATTGGCAGAATATTCCCTTAGAATAAAAACACCTTTCTGCCTATCGGCGAAGAGTTCTTTTTAAATGAAAATAGTTTAGTGATTAACCATTTATAATAAACAACTAACCATTTAAATTATTTTTTATATATTTGTACCATTATTAATTTAAAATCTAATTATAATGAAATTAAACATTTCTAAATTACACACAACAGCGTTGGCTACATTAGCCCAAAACGTTATTGATGCATCGAAAAGCGGTGATTACACCCTTGTTGTTCAAAACCATCCACTACTTCTTGCCGTAGAAGAAGAGTACGCAATCTATCAAAAGGTGTACAGTAAACTCACTTTTAGTGGCAAAGGAAAAGAGGTTGCCGAGTTGGATAAAACGCGTGATTCACTCTTTTTTGGAATTAAAAAGATAGTGCAGGGTTACGCCAAAGCAGTAACATTGCCAGAAAGTGAGGTGGCTCAACAGTTGCTTCAACCGATTGATTTTTATGGTAAAAATATGAGTCAGTTGAGTTATTTAGACGAAACAGCACAGATTTTGAAACTGATTGAGCAGTTGGAAAGTGATGAGTACGCAACGCAAGTAGAGCAGTTGCATTTGACCAATGTCGTTGCTGAATTAAAACGTGTTCAAGCCGAATTTCAAACTCTTTACAACCAACAAGCCGAAGCCAATGCAGAGCTTCACTCCTTACCGTCTGCCTCTGCCATAAGAAAAGATTTGGAAGAAGCACTGAAAAGTTATTTCAAATTGTTAGATGCAATGAAAACACTTGACGACTGGAAAATGATTTACGAAGACATCAACGAATTGGTAAAAGGTGCGACTAGATAAGTAAATAGGTAGTAAATTTGTGAGGGTGTCTAAAAAAAATCGTCATTATTCTCATGGCTTGAATTGTTCGTAATGACGCGTATTTTAACTTTTTAGACAGCCTCACTTTTGTAAAAATGGAATAGTATATGAAAAATACATCAATATCATTAGGAGATTATTTTGAAAACTTTGTAAGAAATCAAGTTTCAGTTGGGAGATATAAGAATGTGAGTGAAGTTGTAAGGGCAGGGTTACGTCTTTTAGAAGATGAAGAAAGTAAAGTTGTGGCTTTGAAAAATGCAATTCAAGAAGGAATAAACAGTGGTATTGCTCACGATTTTGATGCAGAAAAGAATCTTCAAGAATTAAAATCACGGATAAAGAACAATGGGTAAATATAGGTTAACCAATCAAGCCGTTGTAGATTTAAATGGAATTTGGGAATACACCTTTTGGGAGTGGTCTGAAAAACAAGCAGATAAATATTATGATATTTTATTAGAAAGTAGTCAAAAAATAGCGGACAATCCGAATTTAGGTAGACATTACAAAGGAGTTAGAGAGGATTTATTTGGAATTCCCACAAACAAACACATTATATTCTATCGAATAATTAATGAGGATTTTATAGAAATAACGAGAATATTACACGAGAGAATGGATATTGAAAGCAAGTTAAAAGAATAGTCTATCAATAATAGAGGTTCATTGGGTTTCTTCCTAATGAACCTTTTTTCAATACCTTTTATTTTCTCTACCTTTGTAAAATGTTAAGTAAAACATCAGGTATTGTTATTCATCAAGTGAAGTATTCGGAGTCGGCGAGAATTATTGATATTCTGACTTCTGAGTATGGGCGTGTCAGTTATATAGTGAGAAGTGTCAGTAAAAAAACAGCCATTAAACCGGCTCATCTATTGCCTTTAACTTTGGTAGAAATGGAAACCAATCATCGTGCTAATCGTGATTTGCAATATATCAAAGAACTACGCATCAAACACCCTTTGCACAATCTTTATATTGACCCTGTAAAAAGTTCTATTGCGATGTTTATGGCAGAAGTCTTGCGAAAAAGTTTAGAACAGACCAATAGAGATGAGAATTTTTTTCGTTTCTTGGAAAATAGCATAATCTCACTTGACAGTAACCACAAAGAGATTGCCAATTTTCATCTTCTTTTTATGGCTCAACTAACTGTTTTTCTTGGATTTTCGCCTAACTTTGACAATTATGACAATAGCCGATATTTTGATTTACTAAATGGCACATTTGAACCAATTCAACCTCCACATTCTCACTTTTTAGAGAAAGAGAAAAGAGATTTATTTGTCCAAACAATGAAATATGACTTTGAGAATATGGGAAAAATCGCCCTTAATCGCCATCAAAGAAACGATATTTTGGATAGTTTGTGCCAATATTTTCAACTGCATATCCCTACCTTCCACTCTTTGAAGTCGGTTAATGTACTGAAAGAGATTTTTTAATATTTGAGTGATAAGGCAATGAGGTTAACTTTTTTTTGACATCAATTAGTATAAATGATTTTAATAAAACAACAGAAACTTTTTTATCCGTTAAAAATGTTCTACATTTGTATGCTTCATTTCAAAAATGAGCTTATACACAAAAGCAAAACAGAGAAACAATGATAACGCAGTGGTCTTATTCCCAACTAAATGATAAACAAATAGCACTTGTTGATACATTATCGCAAGAACTTAGTATTAATAAAATTCTGGCTCAACTTTTAGTTCAAAGAGAAATAACCACTTTTGAAGATGCACGAGATTTTTTCAGACCCAATTTAGACAATCTGCACGACCCATTTCTAATGAAAGATATGGATTTAGCGGTTGAGCGTTTGACCAAAGCGATGAAAAACAACGAAAAAATTCTTATTTATGGTGATTACGACGTTGATGGAACTACTTCGGTGGCTTTGGTATATCGTTTTTTAGTCAAGTTTTATTCTAATTTAGAATATTATATCCCCGATAGATATTCGGAAGGATATGGAATTTCTTATAAAGGAGTAGATACCGCTTCCAAAAAAAATGTTGGCTTAATCATTACGCTCGATTGTGGAATAAAAGCAGTTGAAAAAGTCAATTATGGCAACTCGCTTGGTATTGATTTTATTATTTGCGACCACCATACACCTGATAAAACATTGCCTAACGCTGTGGCTGTCTTAGACCCCAAACGAAAAGATTGTAATTATCCTTACAAACATCTTTCTGGCTGTGGAGTTGGATTTAAGTTGATGCAGGCTTTTGCTCTTAAAAATGATATTAATTTACAAAAAACGCTTTACAACTCTCTTGATTTATTGGCATTAAGCATCGCTTCCGATATCGTTCCTATTACAGGCGAAAATAGAATCCTTGCTTTTTATGGCTTAAAACAGATAAATTCAAAACCAAGTATAGGCGTTGAAGCAATTATTAATGTTTGTGATTTGAAAAAAACGGAATTAACCATTAGCGATATTGTCTTTAAGATAGGACCTCGTATTAATGCTTCGGGAAGAATGAAATCGGGTTCAGAAGCGGTTGAGTTGCTTGTTGCCAATGATTATAAACTTGCTTTTAAAAAAGGCAAAACCATTAATCAATATAATAATAAACGAAAATCATTAGACAAAAAGACCACCGACGAAGCCATTAAAATGATAGAAACCAATAAAATTTTCCAAGAGAGAAAATCGTTGGTTGTTTTCAAGTCCGATTGGCACAAAGGAGTTATTGGAATTGTTGCTTCACGACTTTCCGAAGAGTATTATAAACCAACAATTGTATTGAGTGAATCCAATGGGTTTGCCTCAGGTTCTGCACGTTCGGTACAGGGATTTGATATTTACAAAGCCATAGAACATTGTAAAGATTTGTTAGAAAATTTTGGTGGACATATGTATGCCGCTGGACTAACAATGAAAAAAGAAAATGTGGAAGTGTTTACCCAACGATTTGAACAGTATGTTTCAGAAAATATTTTGAAAGAACAAACTTATCCGCAAATAGACATTGATGCTGTTTTGAAGTTTCAAGATATTACTCCTAAGTTTTTTAGAATATTAAAGCAGTTTGCTCCCTATGGTCCCGGAAATATGAAACCCATTTTTGTTTCAAAAAAAGTGTATGACTATAACGATAACAGTCGTTTGGTAGGCAAACAACAAAAACATCTAAAATTAGAACTAATAGACGGTAGTTCTGAAAATGTAATTAACGGAATTGCATTTAGAATGCACGAATACAATGAACACTTAAAAGCCCTTAACCCATTGGATATTTGTTATACCATAGAAGAAAATACCTTTAATGGCAATACAACAATGCAACTAATGATAAAAGATATTAAAAGGAGATAGTGATGAAGTGATGGAGTTATGAATTTGTCTTTTACTTGTTTTTGAGAGGAGAAACTTTTGTTAATGTGATAATACGATAATGTGTTAATACGATAATGTGTTAATATGTAAATGTGATAATGTAGCAAAATCAACCCGTCTTTGCGAGGCGAAGCCGAAACAATCCCCTCCTAAACGCTCAACAGCCAACAGCTAATGGCTCAACGCTAACAGCTAATACATACGGGATAACTCTCGCTATGACGTTAGCATTATTTATCTCTTTTTCGGTTAAGAGAGAAGTTAGAATTTATTATGAATGAAATAGAAAAGCCTAAAACACGCAATAAATTACGACAAATATTGGGTAAAGAATACTTTATTTGTAAAAGAAAAATGAAATGGATTTTTTCAAAACAGAAATGGGCTAAAAAAAGTACCCAAAAAGAATTTAATAATCTTGTTTTTGAACATCAATCGCTCATATTAAGACCTCTTATGGGAGTTGATATGCAATTACAAGAGAACAAAAGAACCAATTTAAGAATTGCAATTCAGCATTTGAATAAAATAATAATTCGCCCCAATGAAACTTTTTCTATTTGGAAAAACGTAGGAAGACCCACCAAAAGAAAAGGATATTTAGAGGGTTTGGTGTTGAAACAGGGAAAAATAACCTCAGGAATAGGTGGAGGATTGTGTCAATTAGGAAATCTTCTGTTTTGGATATTTGCTCATTCGCCTTTAACGGTAACAGAGCGTTACAGACACGGTTTTGATGTTTTTCCGTCAGTAAATAGAAAAGTACCTTTTGGAGCAGGAGCAACACTTTCTTACAATTATATTGATTTACAAGTAAAAAACAATACCAATAACGAATTTCAAATTCTACTTTATATAAAAGATGATTATTTATATGGCAAATTGTATTCAAAAAAAGTCGTTACTTCCACTTATAGAATAGAAGAAAGAGACCATATCATACAACAGCAATTTTGGGGAGGATATTCTCGCCACAATAGAATTATTCAAATAGAAACACTTGAAAACAATCAAGAAGTAGAACAGGTTCTTGCCGTTAATCATGCATTGATGATGTACGATCCAATGCTAGAATACAAGAAATAAAAAACCAATATAACTGAAATATTGTCTGTTTTATATTCTTTTTTAACCAAATTTTTTATCCCATTCTAAAAAAGTTTCAACCTGTTTTTCTCCAAACTTACTTAACTTCTCTAAAATTCTTTTTTTCGTATTTTTTCTATCTGGTTTTGATTTAGAATAAAATTTATCAGCATAACAGATAATTTGTTCTTCAATAGAAACAGGTCGCATATCTCGTTGAGGAATAGGGAGTTTCTTTTTAATAATACGTTCTAATGTAATCCCAACTCCTGTGTGTCTTTCGCAAACAAGAGCGTGTTTAGGATAGCCTTCTTTTCTTAAAATTTCAGCTCCTAAATAACCGTGTTCTATGTAACGATGTTTTCCTTTGCAATGAATTTTAGGGGCATTTGTTTTGAAAATACCAATATCGTGTAGCATTGCAGCTTCTTTTACAAATTGTCGGTCGGCTCCCAATTCTGGGTGCTTATCCACTATTTTAAGTGCTTGCTTTTTTACCTGTTTGCTATGTTTTATCAACAATTTGTATAATTTGCTATCTTCTTGGTAATATTTTTTTATAATGGATTTGGGTTTCATTTCATTTACAAATAGCTAAAAATAGGTTTCATTACAAAAAAAATAAGGTTTAAGATAATGTTATTTTTCTTTTGACCTTAAATATTGAATTTCTTCTGCCCAAATCTCTGAATTAGGAGTTTCTAAAATTAATGGAATATTGTCAAAACGGTTGTCTTTCATTATTAAATCAAATGTTTTAGTTCCCATTACACCTTTGCCAATACTGTCGTGTCTATCCACTCGTGTTCCAAGTTCTTTTTTGCTATCGTTAACGTGTACTCCTTTTAGGTATTGAAAACCAACGATATTTTCAAAATCTTCAAATGTCTTGGTAAAACTTTCAGTTGTTCTAATATCATATCCAGCAGCCAAAGTATGTGCTGTATCAATACAAACTCCAACACGACTTTTGTCTTCTACCTTATCAATAATGTGTGCCAAATGTTCAAATTTATATCCAAGATTTGTGCCTTGTCCTGCTGTGTTTTCAATCACAGCAATTACTCCTTCTGTTTTGTCAAGCGTAATATTTATTGATTCAGCAATGGTATCTAAGCATTTGTCTTCGCTTATTTTTTTTAGATGACTTCCCGGATGAAAATTCAAACGGTCTATGCCTAACTGTTCACAACGTTGCATTTCATCTAAAAATGCTTTTCTTGATTTTTCAAGTGCTTCTGCTGTTGGGTGTCCTAAATTAATTAAATAACTGTCGTGTGGTAAAATTTGTCCTTTCTTATATCCCAACTCTTCACATCGTTCTTTGAAAAGATTGATACTTTTCTCTGTTAAAGGTTTTGCAACCCATTGTCTTTGATTTTTTGTGAAAAGTGCAAAAGCCGTTGCACCTATTTTATGAGCATTGATAGGAGCGTTTTCTACGCCTCCCGATGCACTTACGTGAGCTCCAATATATTTCATTTTCCTTTCTTTTTCCTTAAATAAATAGATAGATATTCTTGTTCTGTCTGTCCTTTTGTTGGGTAATAAATCGCTTTTTGTTCTACCCCCAACGTTGCCAAATCCATAATAGTGGAGTAACCTGCACGGCAAATAATTTTTTTACAGCCCTTTAAGTAAGCAACCAACTCTTTATCTTCAATATGATTTTGTTTTGTTATTTGTCCAATATTTTTTGATTGTATTTTTTTATGGGGTTTTCCAATAATTATCAATGTTTTCTCTAACTTATTTTTATAGTTCTCTGTCATTTTTTGTTCAAAAATAGAACGTTGAGGCTCTACACCAGATAAAATTATGACATTGTCAAATTTTTCTTTTTTTTCTACCTCTTTGTAAATATCTAAACGACTTAAAATACCAATAAACCGAGCATTGTTTGGTAAAGGATATTTATGTGATAAATCTCCCGTCCAACAATTTTCTTTATCTTTTATATCGGGTATCCAACATTCGGTATATTTTTCAATAATCTTTTTGTGTAGCCAATAAGCCAATCGTTCTAAAAAAATGAATCTTTTCGGCATTTTTATCATTACTTGATGCGTAATATATACCGAGTAAATTTTTTTATTCCATAATCCAAAACGATTATCCGAGATGATTTTGTTTATTTGTTCCTTTTTACAAAAATTGCGAAGCCAAAAATGTTCTTGTACTCCATTTTTTAATAAGGTAGGAAGAAATTTTATAATAGTTCCAATTGTTAAATAACCTTTTGAAGAATATTTTATTGGATAAGACTTTGATTCAATAAAAGTGAGTTGAGGAAATTGTTGTTTTAAAAATTTTAATGGAAAACCATCTGCACCAACAATCACTTTGTGTCCTGCTTCTATCTCTTTTTGGATAAGAGGAACACAACGAGTAGCGTGTCCTAATCCCCAATTTAGAGGACAAACAAGCACTTTTTTCATTTCAAACGAATTTGAAGAGTTGATGCAAATGTTTTTCTTGTTTATGAACTCAATTAAATTTCAGCAACAAGTTCTTTCATAATTTGTGTCATTAATGGTTGAGCCTTATCTCCAACTTCTTGCACTTCTTCGTGGCTAACTTCTACTATTTTGCCATCTATTCCTAAATCGGTAATAATAGACATTCCAAATACTTTTATACCAGCGTGATTAGCAACAATTACTTCTGGTACGGTACTCATTCCTACTGCATCACCACCAATAATTCTGAACATTTTGTATTCAGCAGGAGTTTCAAAAGTAGGTCCTGTTGTTCCTACATATACCCCTTCTACTGTTCTGATGTTGTTTCTTTGGGCTATCGCTTGAGCTTTTTCAATGAATGCTTTTGAGTAAGCTTCGCTCATATCTGGGAAACGATCGCCAAGACGTTTATCGTTTTTTCCACGTAAAGGATGTTCAGGGAAACAATTGATATGGTCAGTAATTATCATTAAATCACCGATTTTAAAATCTGGATTCATTCCACCAGAAGCATTAGATACCAATAAGTTCTTTATCCCCAAAGCTTTCATTACTCTTACCGGAAAAGTAACTTCTTTCATATCGTATCCTTCATAATAATGGAAACGACCTTGCATTGCCATTATTCTTTTTTCTCCTAAAAAACCAAAAATAAGTTTTCCACTATGTCCTTCTACCGTAGAAACGGGGAAGTTAGGAATTGTTTCATAAGGAATTTCCATTTTTTCAGTTAATTGTGTAACTAAATTTCCCAATCCTGTTCCTAAAATAATTGCTGTTTCAGGAAGTTCCGACACTTTTGTGCGGATGTAATTAGCTGTTTCGTTGATTTTTTCTAACATAATTATTAATTTTTTGAATGAATTTTTCTTGTTCGTTGTATAATATTTTTGTTGTAATCGGAATAGCAAAAAGATTTTGTTGAAATGTTGTGCTTAATTTTTTTATTGCTTTGATTCTGGAAGCATCTTTTTCTGTTGTAATAATTACCTTGTCTTTTTCCATTTTGTAAAATGCTGCTTCTATTTTACGAATGTCTTTTGTTGTGAATTGGTAATGGTCAGGGTAATTAAAACTATTAACACTGTTTACTGTCTCATTTAAATATCTGTACAGTGGGCGTGGATTTTCTATTCCTGTAAGAAGCAAAACGTTGGTTCTGTTTGTTAATTCTATCTTTTCTACCTCTTCATCAAAAACAGGATATATTTTTTCGTAATCAAATCGTGAAAAGAACAACTTTTGATGATTTTCTTCTATTTTTAATGATTTTTTTATCTTTTTTTGTTCTTTTTCATTGGGTTCGTTTTTACATTTAGTAACGATTACAATATCAGCTCTTTCACTATTCTTTTTATCTTCTCTTAATTTTCCATAAGGCATCAAATCATCTTCCGAAAAAAGATTATTATGCTCTGTCAATAAAATATTTAATCCAGCTTTAACGTATCTATGCTGATAGGAATCATCAAGAATAATTACATCAATACGTGGATTTAATTTCATTAATTTTTGAATACCTCTTACTCTATTTTCATCTACTGCTATTGTAATGTCTGGATTATTGGTGAAAAGTTGATATGGTTCGTCTCCTATTGTTGAGGCTGTACTTTGTTGGTCAGCGAGTACAAAACCTTTTGTTTTACGCTTATAACCTCTACTTAAAATAGCAACATTATAGTTATTGCTTAAATTCTTTAAAATAAATTCGGTATGTGGTGTTTTGCCTGTTCCTCCAATAGCTAAGTTTCCGATAGAAATAATTGGCATAGCAAACGATTGGCTATGCAAAATATTTTTATCGAACAAAAAATTACGCAGTTGAGTAATTCCACCATAAATCTTCGATAAAATATAATTGAATGTGTTTTTCTCTAATCTAAACATTAATTAAACAATAGTGGTAATCAATTCAATATATAATCCACAAAGATACAATATTCTTTGAAATAATTATATTTTTATGAAGAAGAACTTATTTAAACTTTTATTATTTCTAAAAAAATGTCTAAAATTTCTGCATCTTGTGTTACCTTTATTGAATTTAGTGTCAGAAAACTCTGCAAAAAGTACCTTATCTGTAAACCTGAGTTCGATTATTAAATATTTGATTATCAACTATCATTTGTATTATATTTTAACTTGGTATTTCATATCCGTATGTAAATTAGCATAATTGTTTTGGTAT
>PDWI01010487.1_pt1 | contig 10374 bp, 9 predicted proteins | sample 1430891 | NCBI WGS metagenome assembly PDWI01 (sample SAMN01162508, study PRJNA174530) | Oral metagenome, whole genome shotgun sequencing project. | biome: Marine environment; feature: Marine mammal; material: Swab sample of the gingival sulcus; isolation source: swab sample of gingival sulcus... | reverse complement strand
CAACAACTCTTACCGGACTATAGTGAAACAGATATTTTTAATTACTCTGATGAGAAATGGCAATGGGCACTGGATAATGAATACAGTATCTGGCAATACTTTATGGAAAAAGAATATTTATACAGTTCAGAAAAAGATTTGGTCAGACGTTTTTTGGATCCGGCGCCATTCAGTAAATTTTATATCACCAGTGATATAGAAAGTCCTGGGCAAATAGGGGCTTGGATGGGTTGGCAAATCATTAATAGTTATGCTGAAACCCATAAAAAACCTCTGCCTGAGCTTTTAGCAACACCGTCTATGGAAATTTTTAACCAATCTAATTATAAACCTCATAAATAAATAATGGCAATCAAACACACTTCAGAAGTACTCTTTAAAGTTCACCTTGACGAAAATAGAATCCCTGAAACCATTGAGTGGTCTGCACAAGATGGCGGTATAACCAATGCAGAAGCTAAAGCATTTCTGGTATCCGTATGGGATTCAGGAAGTAACGAAACCTTAAAAATGGATTTATGGACCAAAGACATGCCCTTACAGGATATGAAAATGTTTTTTTATCAGACTTTTTTGTCTTTGTCAGACACTTTTTACAAAGCAACCCAGGACGATAAAATGACGGCAACCATCAAGGACTTTGCACAGTATTTTGCTGAAAAGATGGAGCTTATTGATGATAAAAATGATGAGCAAAAGTCCTGAAAACAACGCTACAACCTGAGAGTGAGTGAGATCGCAGCAATCTGAAAAGTGTATATGGTTTGATGTTATTGTAATAGCCGGAAAGAGATGTGATGCTTTTATGAAGTTGTTAAACAACTATGAAAGTGGTTTGTGTTGTTGAGTGTTAAAAAAATCATAGCGTTTTTTTGGAGCCGATTTTTTAGTTTAGATTTGTACATCAATACACGATAGAAACCATTTATAAAACATTGACATCATGAGACAGATACTTTTGACTTTGAGTTTAACCTTGTTCACATCATTGATTTTTGCCAAAGAAATAGAAGCTACTGTTGTGTTTGAAAACTTAACGGATAAAGCGTTAACATCCGGCTTGTTTACTATTGTTGAGTTAAATCAAACGATTGAAGTCAACACAGCCGAAAGTTTTACCATTACATTACCTGAAAAAGGAAAGTATCAATTTAGTTTTGTGTCCGATGATTTCAATGCTTATACAGTTTATCCTGAGCGTATCAACAGAAGAAAAAACACCATCACTATTCGATTGATGGATAAAACCAAATTAAAAAAAGGGAATGATAAGGTTTTGCCTGTTGATACTGATAAAAATTTGACCAACGAACAAATCGAGCAACGCATAGCTGAGGGGACCTTAAATTTTATCATACACGGCATTGACCATTCAATACCCGAAGCATACGTCCGGTTCAAAGAAGCATACGGTATAGGAGTGGTCAAAAAAAACTGTATGATTGACCCGTTGTCCTACAAAAAAGCAATCAAAAACAACCAAATGATTGCCGATTATTTAAACAAAAAATACGGTACAGCATGGTTGAGTGCATTACAAATAAAGCCGTTAGGTATTAAATAACAAGGCTTATTACCGTTAAATATTTTTGATTTACCTCACATAGCCGATGTAAAAACATATTCCGGATTGCTATCGTTTTTTCCTGATTATGATGCTAAAAACTCACAGTTTGTTAAAGATACGGATAATTAGGTGTATATTTGTATCTGTACTTTGAGAACACCTAACCCATGAATAATACGAATACTAATATTGCTGTATTGATAGACGGTGATAATATTCCTTCTGGTCATATAAAAGAAATGATGGAAGAGATTACCAAATACGGTAATCCAACCATCAAGAGAATCTATGGAGACTGGACAAGACCGGGATTAACCAAATGGAAAAATTTACTTCTGGAAAATGCGATAACGCCCATTCAGCAATACGGTTATACCAAAGGAAAGAACGCCACAGATTCAGCCATGATTATTGATGCCATGGATATTCTTTACAGCGGAAAAGTTAACGGGTTTTGTCTGGTGTCCAGTGATAGTGATTTTACCCGGTTAGCAACCAGACTTCGGGAAGCCGGTATGCAAGTCATTGGGATAGGCGAAAAAAAGACTCCTAATCCCTTTATCGTTGCCTGTGATAAGTTTGTTTACATCGAAATTCTAAAGAAACAATCTGAGGGTAAAACTGAACAGAAGGGTACGAATAAATCTGAGGTTGATAAAATAACCAGAAAAGATATTAATCTTATTGCCTCGACCATAAGAGATTTATCAGATGAAGACGGTTGGGCTTTTCTGGGTGATGTAGGTAGTCTGTTGCAGAAAAAACGACCAAATTTTGATTCCAGAAATTACGGATTTGAAAAACTAACGCCTTTAATCAAATCGATTAATAAATTTGAAGTTGAGCAACGTGAAAACCAAAAAAGTAAAAACAAATTGATTTTTGTAAGGAATAAAGAAAAGCCATCAAAAAAATAATCATTAAAACGCCTGAGTGTACTTCAGCTTTTAGTGCATTGAAAAAACAAAGCCGGATTTTTACCGTATTAGAAATTTTTTTGCCTAACTTTGAAATCAAAATACACTGCCACATGAGTGGGCGTGAATTTTATCTAACTCCCGGTTTAATTAAAGATTTCAAGGACTGTCAAAGCAAGAGAAATCTATGAAATAGTTGAACAAAAAAATCAACTGACTGTTGCAAACTTATTATAATAAACTTTAGGCGCATATGAAAAAAATTATACTTTTATTAGTGCTGGTGATGAGCACAACAATTGCCGGTGCTCAAGTGGGTGAAAAGAGTTTTATTTATTCTACTACAGAATTTAATTTAGGCAATTATTTAGGATTAAGTTTTGGCTTAAATTATATCCATAATAACAAATACTCATTTAAACTAGGTTATTCGGGAAATCTAAGAAAACCAAAATCACAACCGGAAGATTTTGTACCAAGTGTTCCGGGAACTGTACTATTACAGGGACTTCTTCATCCGTATGATTTACTGCAAAACTATCATATTAGTGCGGGAAAGATTTATAACTTAAATGAAGAAGGAACAATAAGGTTAAATGCTTCTGTTGGATTGGGATATACAATTATTAAAGAACCGGAAAACTGGGTAAAGAAAGGGGGTGGACCTTTGGCTGATAATTATGACTGGAACTATAGCAGACACAATACTGTAAGCCTTGTCGTAAGTCCAAGAATAGAAGTTCCTTTCTTTCATGTTTATGGCCTTACTATTTCACCAACGGTTCAAGTAAGTCCCAAAAGAGTTTACTTTGGTATTGGTGTGGGAAACATGGTCGGTATCCTAAGGACAGCCAAAACTCATCAGTGATAAATAATTCGGGCTAATAAAAAGATAACAAAAAAGGCAACCGGTTGAGGTTGCCTTTTTATGTTTATAGAATTGATTCTGTTAAGGTTTGATTACTTTTTGCGTAAAGGTGTTGCCTTTATCATCTGTACAAACCAAAACAAAGACCTGTCCGCTTAAGCGGGATAGGTTTAATGCGCAAGAATTACTATCTAATGCTTGATTGATAACCAGTCTGCCTTGCACATCAAATACAGCTACTGAAGTAAGTGTTACAGGAGCATTGATGATGATAGCATGTTCATCCCGGAGTTGAGAAACTTTTACCCCCGGAATTGTGTTGTCATTGATGCCACTTGTTGTAGGATCATATCTGTAAGTGAAATTAAGGGGTGTACCCTGCATTTCACCATCAGCATTGACTTCATACAGTTTAAATACATAATCCATGGGATAGTTTGTGCCATCCCCTCCATTAGTGTTAGTAAAATGTATAAGGTTATCAGCCGTTGTTGCCCCACTATCCACTATAAGAGGTGCTTCATTCCTTGGCGGAAAAACATCACCTACTGCTATACCCATATAACAGGAACTGATACAAACCTGAAAGCCTGAACCATCTGTATTGGTCAGTGCCATAACTTCAAAGACATATTGTTGTGATACGTCACTGTTGTTGGTAATCTTAACAGACAATTCTTGTTCGTTAGCAGCAAAAGTGAAAATGTCATTATCATTAACTTCTGCGCCATTGGCAACCATGGTAAACTGTGCGTTAACCTGAACAATTGCAAATATAAAACAGAGTAATAATACTGTTTTTTTGATTGAATGTGTCATTTGTTATTTATTTAAAATTATTTTTCTACTGGTAGAAGCTTCACCATCTACAATGGTTAATAAGTATACACCATTGTCTAAATGGTTGATGTCAAGTGTAGCATTAGCATTAATGTCATTTTGTTCAAAGACACGTTGACCAATCATATTGGTGATGTAAACGTCTAAAGATTTATCTGATTTCAAGTATAATACACCTGATGAAGGATTAGGATAAATATCAACATTATTCAAGACTTCGCTGTCAGTACTTCCGGTTTCTCCTACTGAATATGCTGATTGCATAACCTCTTTAGATTCGTCAAATTGAATAAAGACTACAGCTCTCAAGTCATCCATTTCTTCAACATGTGTTGAGCTCATGTCATGAGAGAATGTTTGTTGATAGTTGGTCCCGTCTTCAAAGTTGACCAATGAACCACTGGCATCAGGAAGCATTTTCATCATAACGTGTTTGAAAGATGTTTCTCCATTGGATCCTACATTACCTGTAGTAACTTCTTCTATGACAGCAACGCGTAGTGTAAATTCACCGGTTATATAAGGTGTTATGTCAACATCAACAGAAAAAGTATCACCTACGATATGGTGCGTAGCATTGATGACAAAATAAGAGTTTTTGGCATTTTCATAGTCTAAGGCACCATTAACACCATCATTTGATGTTGCGGTAGCTTTACCCCCTACAAATAAGTTGGGAACACCTGAAACACCATAATAATTTCTTCTTACACCACCCTCAGGTGTATAGTAAGGGTCACCGGGATTAGGCCAGTTCATTTGGTATTTGATTACAGGTACATCAGGATTGTTTGCCATAAAACTGTTGAATACACTGTTATTAAATGTGGCACATGGTCCACAGGTAGAGCTTGTAAATTCCTCAAATAAAGCTAAATTGTTTGTAGCTTGTGAGGCAACGCTTATGTTTTTTGTCAATTCATTGTTTGTCATTTCATTATCATCACCTTGTCCGTTGATATTAGAAATCCAAACTTTTAGTTCATGAATACCTGCAGTAGCTACCCATGGTGTGGTAAATGTAAACTCAGCACTATCGGCTGTTTCCAGTGATAAACCACTTAAGGTTTCACTGACAGCTTCACCACCATCTACACTGTAGTTCATGGTCATTTCTGTAACAGTAGTCAATCCGTAGTTTTTGTAGCTGGCAGCTACATTCACATCTCCGGTAAGGGCAAAAGTATGATTTAATACTCCGGACAATCCCATGTCAACGGATAGTGGAACGGATAGCTCTACATCGTCAATATACCAGTAATTGAGGTTGTAACTATTACCCTGGAAGACGAAACATACCTGAAAGGTTGATGAACCTACGTCCTCATTGTCAATAGCAACCAGTCTTTCTTCTTGTATGTTCATACCATTGAGAGTCCATACTGTATGCCAGTCACTACCATTGGATGTCGTTGCAATACCTACAGTGTAGCCACCGCTATAATCATTTACTAAATGTTTAAAAGACATTAAAAGTTTGGTATAACCTTCTGTATTTATGACAGGAGAGATAAGGCGTGAAGTACCGTCAAAAGAAGGATTCCAGGAGAGTTTGGCCTCAGGGGCAGAGCCTCCCGCATTATTTGTGTCGCCTGCACTCCAGTTCCCACTGTGTGCATCTATTGTCCAATCTGTAGGAGGAAATCCTGCGTCAAAAGTTTCGTTCAATAAGGTTTGACCAAAAGAAACCATTGATCCCAAAAGGAACAGAAAAAGTAAATTTTTTTTCATGATTAATAAGATGTTAAAAGATTAAAAATATTTTGGAATAAAAAGTGGATAAATATAAGAAAAAATAAATTTATAAATGTTAAAATGAGGTTGTTAGGTCAATTGTTAATCCGGTAGCTGCCGGTACCTCTCTACATACACCACCTACACAGAGTACACCACCGCGTTGTCTGCCGTAGTTGAGTGCAATACGGGTTTTGTTTTTAGAATAACTACCGCCAATCAGGTAGTAGTGGTCTCTGTGGTTAGGATCATCATTACCATAGTTGTAGATATCTGTTGCAAATACTGAAAAATTTGAATTGATATTCCATTCTAAAGTAGAGCCCGCCCAATTCTTTTTGTCTTGCTTAGTACTCAGGTGAGATACTTCCAGTCTTAAAGAACTCAATGATTTGAGTTTTAAGGTGCTTTCAGCAATAAAGATGTTAGCGTGTATTTTACCGCTACTTTCCTCAATGTATTTTTTGTTGTAATCTGTGTGGATAGCAGTAAAAATTCCGGAAAGTTTGCGACTGAATTTTTTTCTGATTTCAAGACTGAAGTCAGAGAAGTAATGCTCCCCAAAGTCTAAGAAACCTACATCGACCCGTTTGTAATCAGGAACGTAATCAGCACCTAAACCATACCATGTAGAAGCGTTAAAAGATAGTTTTGTGCCGTATTTACCACCCAATGCCGTCTTTTTTTTGATTTTGTAAAATATGTCAAACTGACCACCTATTTCACCTGCTTTTTCCAGTGGGGAAAATTGCAGAGCGGGTTGTGCCTGATAGACATAGATGTTTGACAGTGAATAGTCGTGCTGTCTGGTGAGTGCCGGTAGATAATTTACTATAGATTCGTTATAGGTATTACCGGTTTGTCGTCTATCTGTGTAAAACTTCATGTTTTCCAAACGTCTGAACGTGGCGTTCATGGCCAGACCTTTTTGAGAATAGCCCATATTTAACTGGAAAGCATTTCCGTAAAAGCTTTTATCTTCAATAATGGTTTGATTTTCTACCAGTACATCTTTGGTTTTTAACGCGTATTCTGCACCTGTATAAAAATTGTCGAAAATCAATTGGTATCTACCGGAAAAAGCATGCGTCATAGGCTCGAAATCATCCGCTACATTATCCGGTTTTTCGTACCTGCCCACATAACTCAACCCGAAATTGGCCGAATAATTCTCGTGTTTAAGAAAATTATTGACATCGTGTTCCAGATTGACCCCTGTCAACAAACCATCGGAGAGTTTAAAACCTATACGTTGTTTTCCTGCCATAACAGATAATCTGGTGTTGTCAGAAATGTTGTATAGTGCATTGAGTCCCATAAGGGCATTATTGAGCCCCAATTGACGGTCTTCCCAGGAACGTAGAATAAGCCCGTTTCCATATTGTTCGTAAAAGTGTCCCAGACTCACGTTGAATTTTTTCCCTTTATAACGGGCGTAATACAACCCTAAATTGATGTCTTTGTCATAATTAGGTGAGAAATTCAAAAGGTGTTGGGGTGCATAGCCTTCAAGCTGTAGCCCGAAAGTAAACCCTTTGATGGCATAGTCAACATTAAAATAATTATTAGATCTGAAACGATCTTCTTCAGTGAAATCACCGGTTACTTCATCATCCACATAGTATTGCATATGCGATTCTACCCAAAAATTAAAGTTTCCGTCAGACTGTCCATATATATTCCATAGAACAAGTGACAGGCAAGCTGTAATGATATATTTGGTCATAGTAAAAAAATCTTGATTATAGAAGTTCTTCTAATTTATGGTAAAGTTCCTCTTCGCCACCGGGTGTGTAGCCGGAATGTGAATAAACAATCTTGCCGTCTTTTACAATCATAATAAAAGGAACGGTAGAGATGTTCATACTGCGTTTGAATTCTTGATTAGAATCCAATAACACTCTGTATTCCCAGCCTTTACCATTGACCATGGGTTTTACTCTGGAAGCAGTTCTGGCATCGTCGGTGGATACCGCAATCAATTCAAACTTAAGCTCATCTTTGAGATCATCATATTCTTCAGCAATGGCATTGAGTTCATTGATGCATGGTACACACCAGGTAGCCCAGAAACTATAGACAATAGTTTTGTCTTTGGAGTATGATACTAAATCTATACTTTGACCGTCAATATCTTTGAGTTTTATGTTGGGGAGGTCTTGGGCAAATAATAGGGTTGAAAAGAATAAAAAAAGAATGGAGGTTGTGAAAATTTTTCTCATAATTAAACGTTCTTTTATATCAATTAATTTATAATGTAATATCTTTGCCAAAGATAAAATAAAAATCTTACCAAGAATTATGACGTCTCATAAAATTTTTAAAGCCTCTTTATTGTTGATGACCTTTATGGTGTTAATCAGCAGTTGTAATACAGATGATTTGTCATCTGTAAATCTTATTAAATTAACTTTGTCATCCGGTACTGTGGAACAGCCTGTCAATACCCCTTATGAATTTAAAGTAGAAGGTGATAACGGTGTGGATATTACAGATGATGTAATTTTTAAAGTCAATGGTGAGATGATAGATTCTTCAGTTTTTACCCCTTCATTAGCGGGAGATTATGAAGTCAAAGCTTATTACAATAATCTTGTGAGTAATGCATTGCAATTAAAAGTGGTTCTACCTTCTGAATATGTGCAAAAGGTAATGATTGAAGATTACACAGCAACATGGTGCGGTTATTGCCCCAGAGTCGCCCATGCCATAGAACTGTGTAAGGCTCAGTCTGATAAAGTTGTTGCTGTAGCCGTTCACGACTCAGATGATTTTGCTTTTGATGGTTCTGCCGCATTGATTAGTGAATTTGAAATCTCAGGTTTACCCAAGGGTAGAATTAACAGAACAGAACTATGGGAAGCGTTAGAACACGAACACCTCGATCAAGTATTGGATAAAACCGGTTATAGTGCGACATTAGGGCTCTCTATTGAATCGCAGATTGATAATAACAATATTCAGGCTACTATCAAAGTTGGTTTTGCGACTGAATTTAGTAACCAACTCAACTTAGTTTTATATTTGACTGAAAATGGTCTTATACACAATCAATCGAATTACACTGAATTTTATGGTGGTACAAATCCTATTGTAGATTTTGAACACAATGATGTCTTGAGAGCATTGTGTAATGGAATCTATGGAGAGATCATTCCGGGAGAAGAGACCATAGAGGGTAATATTTATGATAAGGCTTTTACAGTCAGTATTCCTTCATCTGTGGAAAATAACGCCAATTTACACCTTGTGGCTTTTGTTATCGATAAGTCCACTAATGAAGTGATTAATGTACAGGAAGCTGCTATAGGTGAGGAAGTAGGCTTTAGATAAAAACATATTTTACTTGTTTAAATAAAAAAACAGCAGATTTAATCTGCTGTTTTTTTATTTTTAATAAATATCGAGCCGTACAAAAAGATATTTTATAGTTAAAATGTGTTAAAAAATTAAATTACTTATATTTGCAATGGTTAAATAATCAAAACAAAGTTGCCAATCTTAGGGTTAAGTAATTACTTTGATTATTTAATACTAATAAAAACTGATATTACAATCTTATATAATATCAGACAAACTAATATTTATTAACTTCAGAGATTCTTTATGAAGAAATTTTTCTATTTATTCGCATTGTTTTTTGCGCCATTGGTAACATTCGCCAGTGAAGCAGACTTAGTTATTCCTGATTCAGTAAAAGATGAATCTATTCTCTACTGGGGGTTCTTAATTACGCTTTTGGGTATGGGCTTTGGTTTATACCAATTTGTCAAAGTTAAAAAACTAAGAGCCCATCAATCTATGCTAGATGTAGCACAAGTAATTTATGAAACAGGAAAAACATATTTAGTTCAGCAAGGTAAATTTCTAGCCTTGTTGTTTGTTTTTATAGGCGCAGCAGTAGCCTTTTATTTTGGATACTTGTCTGAAGCCAATTTTGGGTTTACAGGCGTTTTGATGATTTTAGCGTGGACTGTGCTGGGGATTTTGGGATCCTACTCTGTGGCATGGTTTGGTATTCGTATGAATACATTGGCCAACTCACGTATGGCATTTACATCACTGGAAAGAAAACCTATCAAACTACTCAATATTCCGCTTAATGCCGGTATGAGTATAGGAGTAGTGTTGATCTCCTTAGAATTAATCATGATGTTGATTATTCTGATGTTTGTCCCCGGAGAATATGCAGGTGCCAGTTTTATTGGTTTTGCTATCGGGGAATCACTTGGAGCTTCCGCCTTACGTATTGCAGGAGGTATTTTTACCAAGATTGCCGATATAGGATCAGATTTGATGAAAGTTATTTTCAAAATAGGGGAAGACGATCCGCGAAATCCCGGAACTATTGCAGACTGTGTGGGGGACAATGCCGGTGATTCGGTAGGACCAACAGCCGATGGTTTTGAAACCTATGGGGTAACCGGTGTAGCGTTAATCTCTTTTAT
>PDWI01010486.1_pt1 | contig 10374 bp, 11 predicted proteins | sample 1430891 | NCBI WGS metagenome assembly PDWI01 (sample SAMN01162508, study PRJNA174530) | Oral metagenome, whole genome shotgun sequencing project. | biome: Marine environment; feature: Marine mammal; material: Swab sample of the gingival sulcus; isolation source: swab sample of gingival sulcus... | reverse complement strand
TTTTCCATTTGGTAATCTCGTAAATAATACATATTTTTTAGTGTCTATTTTTATGCATCCCTACTTCTTAAAGTGTCCACTCCTTTGGGTACATTATATAGTTAGGATCTTTAGCAGACATAACATTGCCAGTTGTTACAAGCTGAATTCTACTACCGTCTATCTTAATTGCCAGTATTTGTCCAGAGAAATACGTATTTTGCTCAGATTTAGTATTTTCAGTAGTAACTTGCATATCAAGTATCTTATCAATATACTTAGTCGACCCTTCCTTCATTGTACACCTTAAGTTAACATTTAATTTTGTATTACCACTTTCAAACGTTTTAGTGATTATCCTAGTACCGTAAATTTTTTTAAAGTTCACTTTCTTAATCCTTGTACCACTTTCACCTTTCACCACATCATTGTCATCTTCCTTATGTACAGCTTTTTCTTCGTCTTTTGAATTTTTTCCCTCGTTCAAATTAAACACAGACAAACCACCCACAAACATGATTGCAACTACTAAAATGGAAAGCCAAATTTTTTTATTTAATTTATTAAACATATAACAACTCTTCCTAACTACTTTTCATCACACAAGACAACTTGCTCTTTAACTTTGACATCTTTCAAAAACGTCATCGTCCTTTTCGCAAGATAAATATTTATCGCAACAAATATTGCCATTAAAATTAGTAACACAACTTTGATACTAGTAATATCCGTTTTTAAAAACTGTAACGTAACAAACATATCATAATACGGTCTTAAAGCTAGTTCGTAGTCTGAACTGGTGTACATCATTGTAGATACAAACAAAATAGTAAATAATGTGCTCCACGTCACTAAAACAAATAAAAACACCTTATCCTTAAAATATTTGTATAGTTTATATGCAACATAACCACCTAATGTATAAATTAAAAAATAAACTTTAACCGAAAGTGCTGTACACCTAAAATGATGTAAGGTCCTATCGCCTGTGAGTATCAACCAATAATCCGTTTGCTTTAAAAAATCATACGCTTCTAATATAGTCCATTTCTTATCAAAGTGCATATATTCATATATCATTAAACCTATAAACACTAAAAACAAAGCAACCAAACCTGCACTTGCATATGCCTTTAGTTTCTTTTTATCTTCAAAAAGCTCCATAGTTATTTCTATACTTTCTTAATTCTTACTAACATTACCTATTAACAAATAGTTAACAAAGACATAATAACCCAGCTTGTGTGATTTGTCAATCAAAAGTTCAAAACCAATTTTTACAAAAAACTATAAAAGTAGTGTGAAATCAACCAAATTCGACTTCAGCACTACTTTACTTTAAATGTTACATAGTTAATTATTTCAAAAAGAACGTTCTACCAGTTATAAACACTCTATCATCAATATTATAACGTCCAATACTTTTTGACTGTATATTTAAAGGTAACGAAACTTTAATAAACTGATTACCATTTTTGTCTAAGTCTGGCATCACTCCATCGGCAAGCTTTCGAACCACTACTTTATCATTTTTTTCAGAAAGCTTAAACAATCTGCCACCACCATCGATATTAATATCAGGTCCGCCAAAGAAATCAATAAGTATCGTACCAGCGAAGCTTAAATCAAACTTTCCTTTCGAATATATCTCATAATTCAAAACCTTATTAACTTGGCTTGTAGCGTTGCCTTCGCGGTCTTTTTTCATATCACAAAGTAATCTGACTGTAATTGTGTAATCTGACTTTCGATAAGTTCTTTCTAGAATTTTTTTACCCTCTTTTAGATACTTATCTTTATTTTTAAGTAGGTCTGACTCGCCAATTTGATTAGACTTACCTTTATTGTTATATATGACTTCAGCTAAAGATTTGTCTGTACTTTCATCATCATCTTCTTCTGCGTACGATTCATCTTCTCCGCCATCAGTTACATCATCTTCATCGACATCATCAGCGTAATCTTCTTCATCTTCTCCATACTCTTCATCTTCTTCATCAAATTCTAAGTTTTCTTCTTCATCTTCTTCATCATATTCTAAGTCTTCTTCTTCATCATATTCAAAATCTTCGTAATCATTTGTGTGTACACTGCCAATTATTTTATCCTTCTTACCATCACCATTCATTACATACCTCTTTGTAATCTTGATGCCACAACCTGCAAATAAAAAACTAACCGTTAATAGCATCACCAACAAAGCACTAATTTTTTTATTAATCATATACCCTCCCAATATATCAATTCCTAATAACATAATCACAGTATTTTACCAATCTTAAAAACAACTGGAATAATTGCCATCTACTATATATAATTATACTATACACTCTGAAATATTACAATTTACATCTCATCTTTAAAATTTTCATCTTTAAACTTTTTAACAAATAAAAGTATTTTTATTAATATATTTGTACCGTAAATACTAGTTAATTAAAATCTCAACCTCCCTAAAACATCGTATTTAGCAGACTGACGATGTCTCTTTAACGCTTTAATTAGGCACACCATATATATATCATTAATTAAATGTAATTTTTCTGTTAACAATATTTAGCGTTACTTATAAATATTAACTCTTTCTATCGAACTATTTAATATCTTCAAACTTCCGAACGAAAACACCAATAAAAAACGCTATGAACATTGACAAATCAACATCATAGCATTTTTTATTTTCTGTGCTAAACTCACTACAAATTTAGCTGATTTTTAATTATGATTTTTCTACGATAATACTTTACCCTACTCAACAATCATAAATTGTCCAAATATTGTATTTACATATTAAAAACAACTCACTATAAGCTAACTTATTGCTTTTCGTGAAGTAAATAAATATGCACAGAAGATTATACTAATATAAGCCAAATTGAGCACCACTAACTCAAGTGTTGTCATGTTTGTATACCTATTTAACGTACCATTGACATATTGACTAGATAAATACATAGCATTAATTAAGCTATACTTAATGTAGCTAAATTTAGCAAGTAAAGTTAAATGCAACCCACCGCCAATGGCAGACAAAATATACAAAAATAAACACAAACCAATTCCATATTTCTCTTTTTTTGTGTACAAAACAATTAAAGATGATAACAGTATTAATGCCCCCATTGAAATTACATTAAAAACCGCAAAAGATAATATATCCTTTACCAATGTTATATTCATTTCAATATCCAGTACAAATCCTGAAATTATAGTGATTGTAGAGATACAAGCTCCCAAACATAAAAAAACTAAAAACAACGCAACCAGTTTAGTTAAAAAAATCTTTTTTCTTTCAAAGCCCATAGATAATAATAACTTATACGAACCTGCATTAAAATCGTCATATATCAATTTTGCACTAAAGAAAATCATAAAAACATTAATAAAGATATAAACATAATATGACTGCCTAAAGGCTTCAGTTTGATTAATATTAAATATATTATTTTTTATCACAATTAACATCGCAATTACATATACTAGCACAAATAATAATTGCTTAACCATAACACGTTGCATGCTAATTTTTTTTCGTTCAAATTTTAATAATTCCCTCATAAATATCCTCCAATAAATTACTACAAGTTATTTTAAATCATTTTACATTAAATTTAATACAAAATCTTCAAACTCTTCTATATTAAAATTTTCATCTTTACTTACTTCTTTATTAGCCTTCAGTTGCCCCTTATCTATTATGATTACATCATCAACTATTGTTGATATTTCTCTAATTAAGTGACTAGATACAATTACAGTCTTGCCCTCATCTTTAAGTGCTAATATTTTACTTCTAAGTTTTTTAATACTAATCGGGTCTAAACCATTAAACGGCTCATCCAAAATAACAATATCGGGATTATTTATCAATGCCATTGAAATTCCCAAACGTTGTAACATGCCTACTGAGTAATTCTTAACTTTATCATCAATAAACTCATGTAGCGACATTTCTTCAATTAATTCATCCATATATTCTGTTTTATTAGCATCTTTATTCATGTTAAATAGTTCCAAGTTTTGCTTTCCAGTTAAATAATCATACGCCATTGTATTTTCAATTAACATACCTATATTATTTTCTTTTAATACATCACCACTCAAATCTGAACCATTTATTTTTATAGAACCACTTTGACATAAAGTGTTATTGACTAACAACTTCATAATCGTTGACTTACCCGCTCCGTTACGACCCAACAATCCTGTAATTTTACCACGTCTGATTTTTGTTGTGAAGTTTTTTAAAACTTGTTTCTTGCCGTAATTTTTATTAACTTCACAAAACTCTATAATATGTTCATTCATAAAACCTAACCTCCTACAACTTTACACAATTTTCACAACACAAAGCACTAATTCCAAATCAACAGGGCTATTTGGCAAATTCCGCTTTCTCTACGATTATACTTTTTCCAGACTGATAAGCTTGAATTGTTTTACTTTTGATATAAGCACTGTCATAAAAATGCTCGGCATACTTTTCGATATTGCCATCTTGATTAGCTACGTTATCAAGCGTAACAACATCATATGTCGTTCTGCCGTCAACTTTATACAAAACAACAGGACTCCAATTGCAATTTTTCTCCAACTTCATATACGGCTTCCACCTACCAGCACCGAGATAAATCTTGCCATACTTATACTCATACTTTTTAGAAATAAAAACACTATCTAAAGTAACTTTATCAATATCAAAACTTCTGTTTTCACGATTCATTTTCGATATGAAACTAACATATAAATTTTGTAATACTATATCTCCAGCTAAAACTTTTCGACTTTTGAAACTACTTAAATACCCCAACAAATTAACTTCAGTTTTGCTATCCCGATCATAAGCAGACTCGGTAACTTCAGCATATGTACCGATTTTAAAATCATACCTACTACCTTGTTTCAAAACTGCCGCCTTCTCATCTTCTGTAACATAGACTTTAAAACTTGTAATTTTATAATTATTATGTATTGGCGTGATATTTGATAAATTAGCTGTTACATCAACTTCCACCATATCATCATAATTCAAATTAGCTTTTTTCTGACAACCCAAGGTTAAGCAAACAGCTAAAATCGTTACTATTATCAACATTATCTTATTTTTCAACATGTTTCCCTCTAAAATCGTTCCGTTACAAATTAGTATTATTCATCAATAATAATGTTTTTCTTCAGTTCTCTTCTTGCCGCAAAATAAAAACCAATCCCCGTTATAATAAAAAACTCGACAAAAAATAACAAGACAACAATCCAAAACATGCCATCAAATATACCGGTATATTTATCACAACACATATAGTAATTTCTTACAGAGAAAATCAAAGTTCCTAGGAAACTAGTTAAAAATGTTGATAATAATACAACTTTTTTGTTAATAGTCTGCGATATACTAACATAATTACCTAACCACAAATTCCTCTCTATTATATATGCAATAGCAATTGCAATATACGTTAATTCATCAATATACCCTTCAATACTTTGTTTCAAAAAATATATATCATTACCAAACGATAAAATAAATACAACCAATAAAACATATAAAGTTTCTTTAAAAACAGCTATTTTTGATGCTTCAACACGCTCATCCCTAATTTTCTTTTTTGTTTTCATTTAATTTTTCCTCCCAAAATATTTCGTCTAATGTTTTGTCCAAAGCACAACATATCTCAATACACAGACTAAGCGAAGGATTATACTTACCCTGCTCAATTAAGCCGATAGTTTGCCGAGTTACGCCAATTTCATCAGCTAAATCTTGTTGCGTCATATCTTTTGCAACTCTTGCTAACTTTAACTTAATATTTTTAGCTAATTGACCCACATAAAACCTCCCCATGAAATTAAGCTCATTTCTTAATACAAAACAAGTATAACATAGCACATTGCATAATGCAATATATATTTTGCATCATGCAATGTGCTATTAATGAACAATTCTTTATAATAATGTATTTTGAATGCTTTTAGCCGATATTTAAAATTATTTTGTGCGTAAGTCTATGAGTAAAACATACCCTATCAAAATTTCGTACAATAAATCAATCGTTCAAAAATAATTAAAAGTAAAATTAAAAAAAAAGCAATGGAGATTTTATTCGACCATTGCTCTTCTCAAAATTCTATTTTATTTTTTACTAACACTATTAACAAACCCTAACCGTTTAGATAAGAAGAACATAATTACATTGTCTAACTTAACTAAATAGTTTTTAAATTGTAAATTTGCTAGCATGATTTTACTGTATTTTCATTATCCCATAAATAATCTGCATACTCTTGCAAAGTATTATATTTAAACATATTATTTTGTTCCCAATATTTAGGTTCTGCAAGATCTTTAGATGCTCTTAAAAAAACTGATTTATAATATAGAAACTGTTTTTCTGCTGTTTTGCCAATAACCGGTCGATATTCTTTACTAAATGAATCAACAATAACATTAAAAATATCTCTAGGAGTAACATTATAAAGAGCACCATCATCTAAAAGGACAACACTATCTAATACTTGCATACCCAGACTTTCCATAACAAATTTAAGATAATTTTGAACTTCAATAAAACCATTACTTGATGCAGAGATGATAGAAATACTCCTTTTTCCCAATAGTCTAAATACATGAAGCCAATGAGAAATTCTCTCAATAAGCAATTTCAAATCCGATGAAATTGCATGTGCATAAACAGGACTACTAAAAATTATAAAATCCGCTTCTAGTAATTTCCTTTTTATAATATCCCCATTATCATTTTTCATATTATCACAATCATCAATTCCAGTTATAAACATTTCACTACTTTTAACCGGTAAAAGATTAAATTCTTCCGGTGTTATTATTTCTACTTCCATATTTGAGTCTTCTAAAAGTTCAGCTAATTTTTTAGAAAAAATCAATCCTTTTGATTCAGGATTTCTAGAACCTAAAATAAATAAAATTTTCTTCATTGTAACTATCCTCATTACACTTTCTATGTAAGCATTGGTACACTTGGAATTGTAGGATTTAACAATCTTAATAGTGTATAGGCTATCCCTAATTCAGATTTGAACATGCCAATAGTTGGAAAACCATCAAATCTATCAATAGAATAGCCGCCACTGTTAATCTTTCTACCTATCATTTTCTCGGCTATATCTAAACCATACTTCAAATATGCTTCATCGTTTAAAGCATTATACATATTTACTAATGAATCTATTTCGCTTGAATTTCCATGACACAAACAGTCATTTCTCATAAGTTCAACATCTCCACTATATTTATTCGTAATATTCTTATACAACTCATAATTATCTTTATTAGTATCAAATAATACAGATGAAACTAGTCCCGCCTCACCTCTACACCAAGATCTAACTTCATTATAATTAGCCTTATACAATTTTAGTTCATCATTGTAAATTTCTTGTGATAATAATAAAAACTTATCTAGTCCCGTAACTTTTCCTAATTTTGAAAAAGCCACACCTAAACCTAACTTACCATGAGCCATACCTACATGTTCAAATTTATTATCTATGTACATGCTATTTAATTTACTTCCTAATTCAATACAAGTATTAAGTACATCCTCATCTCTTATAATATTATAATAATCCAACAAAATTGAAATGAGACTCGGAACACCTGTCAACCAAGATAAATCGTCATACTTTTCTGCTTCTATAAATTTTTTGATTGAAATATAACATTCTCTGAAATATTCTGACACTTCTTTATCACGCGGATTAAATTCTAATAACTTCAGCGCAAAATACAAATTACCATAAGGACCTACAAAAGCCGAAGTTCCAATAGAATAACTTATCACAGGTTTCATTATTGTTTTCATACATAAGTTAGCGATATTTCTATAGTCTTCGTTATCAAACTCTAGATCTAAATAATGAAAAAATAAACCTATACCCGCTAAACCTGAATATAAATCTCCATGTACAGGAATTGGAGCAAACTCTCTATCCTCGTCTAACGCTAACCATGATATAGACTCATCTTCTAAATCAATTACAGCAGAATCCATAACAGAATCCGCTACATTCATAATTTCTTTAATTATACTTTCATTACTAATTTCAAAATCACTAGATGTAATATTAATAACACTTTCATCCCTATCAACTAATCTTACTTTATCTCCCATCTTAATTCTTATAATGGTTTTTTGAACATCTAAGATATCATTTGTCTGATTATCTATGTTAGAATACACCTTATCAATTGATGAACTAATAAAAAATTTATCATAAATAACTTTATCATAAGAATTTTTCAAGCACATATCAGATATTGACGCAGAAAAATAAGGTATATCTCCATATAATAAATCCTCATATTCAGACAAAAATGCTTCCGGCTTTATTCCCGGCCATACATATAAATTTTCTAGTATTCTATCTGTATTTAAAGCATTTTGCATACATGTAGGATGAAATGTAAAATTTAAAAATTTTGCATAATTATTTGTAGGTCGCAATAAAATACGAGTAATGTAGTCGCAATTATCACTAAATATCTTTTTAAAGTCTTCTTTATTATCTAATATAAACCGAATACAATTATCAAAGCCTTTCAAAAAGTCCTTTATATAGTCTTTATAATCAATTACATCTTCGTTTAACATAACTCTGTTATTTGAGCCTTTGATGACACCCTTACCTTTTTCAAATCTTACTCTTGCATTGTCTACGTCTTTTAATTGTAAAACTCCTTCAACCTCTTGTTGAGTTCCGCTCAACGCTCCCAAATCAATAGTTTCTAACTTATGATTTATTGGTAACTTACTCGGTAATATAATACTACTTGTTACAAAACCATTTACTAAATCATAAATTTTCTTTGTAGCATTTGGTATATTATTTAATTTTACAGGTGCCCTATTACTAAAAAATGTCTCACCATCAACAATAATCGGATGTTCACCTGAAACAATTATGTTTTCCATATGCAAGTCAGTTATATTAAATATATAACTTAACGCTAGTAATTGCCCGAACCTAACATAACACCTTGAAACTTCTTCAAGATTTTCACAAGACTTATAATGCACTTTTTTAACATAAGTATGATCTTTGAAATAAAGAGACTCAGTTGTTTTCATTGAAATAATTTTATCACTTTTGTTTAATAAATAAATTATCTTATTAAACAATTTTTCAATTTCTAAATTTGTAGGCTTATAGTAAAAACTTTCACCAGTATTCATTACTAATTCAACTACACTTTTTCCACCTCTATGAGAATCTCCTTCTCCAAACCTAAACTCATCTATTATAGAATTACCTAAAACAAATTCTTCTAATTCTTTTCTATCTCTTACTAAATCTAATAATAAACCACTAACAAAATTAAAAAATTTATCACATTCAGTAAACAACTTCCTCGCTAAATTCGGATACTTACAATAAAAATTTTCTAAATAATCTTTATCTTTAAATTTTTTCAAAAAAATATCTAACACTTCTTCATCTGATTTGCCCTTAATTTTACTTTTCTCATACTGCAATTCCTGAATTATAGTTTTTATACTAATAATATAGAGATTATTCGCTAATGATATACCAAAATGTTGAACCACATTATTATTTATAAACTCAATAGCTTCTAATTTTCTTTCAATTTTTACATAAAAATATTGTAAAAAAGGTGCAAAAACACTACCATACTTTAGTTTTGCATCATAACGTTTAGAATAGTCATATGAATTTAATATATCCATAATATTTTCGAACCAATTTGTCTTTTTAACGAATGAATTATAAAGGTTTTCTAAATTAATTTGTATAGAATCATTTACTGCCATTGATAAAATTGCCTCATCACATTCATATAAATCTAATAATTCATTAAACTTTTCTAAAGATATTGAACTCTTCCTTGTTCTCCACCTATTTAAAGAGTCAATATCTAATTCTGCTGATATAACTCCCTCATCAACTGCTTTTTTAATAACAAAACATCGCTCTTTTAAACTTAGAGCATTTACAAAATACTTTTCCATTAAACTTGCCTCCAAATAACATATAAGAAGATATTAAAATCATAGTAGCTAGTATAAAATAATAGTTAACTAATTTATAGTTTTAAATAATTGCTTAGTCTCTACACTTCGCCCACGCAGAAGTGATAAAACTTACAACAAAACTAGCACCAGCACCACTAATAGCAATACAAGGTGCAGAACTAGTAGTAATAATTATTGATGGTGTTATATTGGGGCTAGCAGATCCATTTGCACCTGTTACAAAATCCATTTCTTCTTGACTTAGCTCTTCAAAACTATTTCAGATGAGTTTTTGTGAATCCATAGTATAACCTACTTTTAATTACATACAATCTGTTGCGAAAGAAGCAGCAACAGCACTTACAGCACTAACAGAGACTGCAGTAGC
>PDWI01010485.1_pt1 | contig 10375 bp, 10 predicted proteins | sample 1430891 | NCBI WGS metagenome assembly PDWI01 (sample SAMN01162508, study PRJNA174530) | Oral metagenome, whole genome shotgun sequencing project. | biome: Marine environment; feature: Marine mammal; material: Swab sample of the gingival sulcus; isolation source: swab sample of gingival sulcus... | reverse complement strand
GCTCGCTCGTGAAGTATTCATAGCCTGCGCTATCTCTAGTGCTTCGCACTAGAAAATTCTTCGAATTTGATATACTTCCATTCGGAATGCACTGGGTCATGGTGCCAATGAAGGATTTTGCTGAGTTATTCTGCCCTTTGGTTTTGGATTACATAAAGAGCTACGAATACTCCTGCCGACTCAAAATTTAGTCTGATTTATGAGCATTCCAAATAAAACTTCATAAAGAGCCCCAAACTGCGGTCTTACAAAAAATTAGATTTTAACAAAGCTTCTTTTAATAATTATATTTAAAAAATTTTCAACAAAAAAACTGGTGTATGGGTGTACACCAGCTTTCCCTATTAAAATTTTATTTTATGAAATCAATGTACCTGTCTTACCTTCAATACCCGCTTTCGCCATTTCAAGAGACGTGATAAGCGCTTTTCTTCCTGGTTTTGATTCCACAAACGAAAGCGCTGCCTTCACCTTAGGAAGCATGCTTCCCGGTGCAAAGTGTCCTTCATCCATATATTTTTTCGCTTCGTCAACACTTAATTTTTCAAGCCACTTTTCATCCGGCTTGCCAAAATTAATCGCAACTTTCTCAACGGCTGTCAAAATAATAAGATAATCCGCATCTAAGATTTCTGCAACCTTAGCTGACGCAAAGTCCTTATCAATAACAGCAGGAACGCCAGTGTACCCATTCCCGTCTTTATAAACAGGGATTCCCCCACCGCCCACTGTAATAACAAGCTGTCCAGCATCTAGAAGTGTTTTCACCGTTTCGGATTCTACGACATCAATAGGAAGCGGTGATGCCACAACGCGTCGGTAGCCTCTTCCAGCATCTTCTTTAAAGATATATCCTTTTTCCTTTTCAATCTTTTCTGCTTCTTCTTTTGTGTAAAAACTTCCGATTGGTTTTGTAGGATTTTGGAATGCAGGGTCGTTTTTATCCACTTCTACCTGTGTAATTACAGTCGCCACAGGTGTTTTGTTGCTTCTCTTATTAAGCTCTTCACGAAGTGCGTTTTGAAGATGGTATCCAATATAACCTTGACTCATCGCACCGCATTCTGGGAAAGGCATTGCAGGAGTTCCCGCACCTTTTTCCGCCGCGAATGAAAACGCCAAATTAATTGCGCCTACTTGAGGACCATTGCCGTGTGCTACCACCACATCATTTCCTGATTCTAATAAATCAACAATAGGAACCGCTGTTTTCTTAACCAGCGAAAGTTGCTCCTCTGGGCTTTTACCTAGTGCATTACCGCCTAGTGCTACAACAATTTTACTCTTACTCATAATTCTCCTTTCTTAAAATACTTAGGGCTAGCTCACATCAGCGAGCTAGACCCAAATGGTTTCTAGGAAACTCTCTGCCGAATCAACGACAGCAGTATTTTATTTCAATTTATATTCTTATAGGTTTCCGATTGTTGCAACCATAACCGCTTTAATTGTGTGCATTCTGTTCTCAGCTTCATCAAATACAACACTGTGCTTGCTACGGAACACTTCATCCGTTACTTCCATTTCTTCTAAGCCGTGCTTCTGATAAATGTCTTCTCCAACAATTGTGTTTCTATCGTGGAATGAAGGCAAGCAGTGCATAAAGATGACATCGTCGTTGCCAGTTTTCTTAATCATATCCATGTTTACTTGATAAGGTTTAAGCAGTTTAATTCTCTTCTCGAATTGATCCTCTTCACCCATTGATACCCATACATCAGTATAGATAACATCAGCGCCTTTTACATCATCGACATTTTCACTAAATTCGATAACAGCACCAGTGTGTTTCGCAACCTCTTTCATCTCTGCGATTAGGCTCTCTTCTGGCCATAGCTCTTTTGGTGCGAGTCCTACGAAGTGCATACCAACTTTTGCAGCACCAATCATAAGAGAGTTACCCATATTGTTACGAGCATCTCCAGCATATACAAATTTCACTTTGTTAAGCGGTTTTGCAACATGCTCCTTCACAGTAAGGAAATCTGCAAGAATTTGAGTCGGGTGATAACGATCAGTAAGTCCATTCCATACTGGAACACCAGCAAATTCAGCAAGTGTATCTACTGTTTCTTGTTTAAATCCACGGAACTCGATACCATCGTAGAAACGTCCAAGTACTTTTGCAGTATCTTCGATGCTCTCTTTTTTACCCATTTGGCTATTTGTAAGGAATGTCACGCAAGCGCCCTCATCAAAGGCTGCTGTTTCAAACGCGCAACGTGTTCTAGTAGAGTTCTTTTCAAAAATTAGACAGATGTTTCTTCTGTCAAGAAGATTTCCTCTGATACCCGCTCTTTTCTTTTCTTTTAAATCCATTGAAAGATTTAGAAGATACCTAATTTCCTCTGGTGTAAAATCCTTTAGTGTTAGTAGGTGTCTACCTCGTAAGTTTATCGCCATTCTATCCTCCTTTTTTACTTGGGCTTTTCCGCTAGAACTTCACAAATATCATTTTTTGTCTCGCTCATGAATTCATATTCTATTCGCGTCGATCAAAAAATTCATTTGCTCATTCTAGCGAAAAATCCCTGCGTAAAAATTTTTTATTTTTTGTCATTTTTACTACGCAAGTTTTCTCATTGCTCGTTCTAACGAAAAATCCCGGCGTAAAAATATATTTTATTTATTTTTTTATTTCCTATCTCAATCTGATTGCGTTGCCCTTTTCTAGCTCTAGCGAAAATTAGCTTCGCAATACGTTTTTATTTTTTTATCCTATTTTATTTTCCCATCACTTGTATTAACGGCAAAATAGTCCAAGCAATCATAGACACAACCAAAAATATCGCCAAAACCGCTGTCACCCTGCGCCTTCGCTCAAACTTTCGCTGTCCTCTACTCTTACTCGGTTTGTTACCATTTTTCTGTCCATTCTGATTCACATTTTTGCCCATACATTGACTTTATCATATAGAAGATAAAGTAGCAATATCTTCCCTTACATTTTTATAACCCATAAGTTTCTCTCTTCATCATTTCCTACACTTATTTTCAAAGAAAAACCACAAACTACTACACTTCTGCTGTTTAACCGCTTCATCTATGTTATAATCTCCCTATGGCAATACTTACAGCAAAAGAACTCGCGTTTCGGTACGTTAGCAATCCAATTATCACCAATGCCGCTTTTCAGCTGGATGATGGTGATAAAATTGGCATTGTCGGACCGAACGGGGCAGGAAAAACAACGCTTTTAAAGCTCATCACAGGAAGACTGACTCCAGACGAGGGTGAAATTAACCTAAGACGCGGAACAACTATCGGGTACATGGAACAGGATCCGTCCGCAAGGGGAACGGTCTTTACGTACTGTGAGGAAAATTTTAGCGACATCTACGAAACCGAAAAACGGATGAGAGAACTCGAACACGAAATGGCAGAAAATCACTCCGAAGAAATTATGGAAGAGTACAGTGCACTTCAAGACCTCTTTGCACAGCAAGACGGCTACAGTATCAAAAGTTTTATTCGTGGGGTACTGAATGGACTGAAAATCGACGGCGAAGCTGATATGACGCTTCTTTCTGGAGGAGAACGCTCAAAAGTTGCAATGGCAAGACTCCTTCTTCGAAAAGTTGATATTCTGGCGCTAGACGAACCGACCAACCACCTCGATATTGAATCCGTCAGCTGGCTCGAAAACTACCTGTCCGATTATCGCGGAACACTTATTGTCGTATCACATGACCGATATTTTTTAGATAAAATCTGCAACAAAATACTGAACTTTGAATACGGTGTTGCCAAAATGTACAAGGGTGGCTACAAACAGGCAATGGATCAAATTATGGAGCAGAAAGCCGCTGAACAAAAAGCATACGAAATCCAACAAAAAGAAATTGCGCGACAAGAGGACATCATTCGTGAGTTTTATTCGCGCGCAACTGAAAAACAGATTAAAAAGGCGAAGTCCAGACAGAAAATGCTCGACAAAATGGATCGCATTGAACGCCCCGAAAATGTCAATCCACGCTTTAACCTTAATCTTAAAACCTCTGGCAGAGGTGGAAACGACGTCTTGATGCTACACAATATCCATAAAAAATACGGCGCACAAGATGTTTTAAAAGGCACTAATTTAGAGGTTTATCGTGGCGACAAAATCGGACTCATCGGAGGAAATGGCGCAGGGAAAACGACACTTTTCCGCATTGCACTAGAAACAGAAAAACCGGACGCTGGCGACATACGATTCGGCGCTAAAATTGAAACTGGCTACTTTGCACAGAATATCGAAAGCCTCAGCCCTGAAAAAACAATTATCGAAGAGGTGCACGACGCCTATCCAAAACTGACCATTTCAGAAGTTAGAGGCTATCTCGGTGCATACATGTTTAAAGACGACACCGACCGAAAAATCAAAGACATTTCCGGAGGTGAGAAAAGCAGAATTAAGCTTTTAAAACTAATGATGTCTCCAGCAAATCTGCTTCTCCTAGACGAGCCTACCAACCACCTGGACACCTATTCCAAAGAAATCTTAGACAACGCCATCTCAAATTTTGATGGTAGCGCAGTTATTATTTCGCACGACCGGTTTTTCCTTAACACCGTCTGCAACAAAATCGCATTACTCAAAAACGGAAAAATCAAAATCTATCATGGAAACTACGACGACTATTTGGAGGAAATTGCCAAGGAAAAATCACTTTTCAACGAAAACTCAATGAATACCCAGAGTGCAAAGTACTCTAATGCAAATAATTCATTGGATAAAAAATCTTTGCCTCAAATCGCTTCAGGAATTGATAGCAGAGGCGATACTTCTATAAATAACGCACAAGGAACTCAAAAACAAAACCGAAAAAACTGGAAAAAAGATCCGAACGCGCCAAAGAAAAAATCGAAAACTACCATCCAGCGCATTGAAAATCGAATTTTAGAGGTCGAAGAAAAAATCGCGGCGCTCGAAGAAAGTCTCTATACGGAAGAAGTCTATTCCGATCACCAAAAATACGCGGAAGTAGAACAGGAAATCAAAACACTAAAAGCCGAAGCTGAGGAACTCTACGAAAAACTCCTCGACTAATCCATCGTCCGCATTGTATTCCATTTCTCTATTTTCACGCAAAAATCTACATTATATAGTTACAAACTCTCATCAATACTCCATAGCGGCAAATTCAATACCCAATCTTCTTTTTTATAGTCTACAAGCGCTGCCCTTACACAGCATTCTGGCGCAAATTTTTCATAATACACTTTCAAACTTTTCGATTTAAGATTTTTCTCTGCTTTCACTTCTATTGGAAGTACTGTATCTTCTTCCTGAATTAAAAAATCCACTTCTGCTGTCGCATTTCCATTTGTCCAATAATATGGATTTCGACCACTAGAAAGCAGTTGTTGCAATACATACTGTTCCGTTAGCGCTCCCTTAAATTCCTTGAAAATTTGCTGTTTATCAAGTAAAATTTTATAACTAATCTCCGCCATTGCCGTCAGCAATCCAACATCGGATAAATAAATCTTAAACGCTTTTAAATCCTTATACGCCGAAAGTGGTATCCTCGGAACTTCCGCCTTATGCACCTTGTGAATTAGCCCAGCATCAGAAAGCCACATAATTGCCTTTTCATACTCCTTCGCTCTAGCTCCCTTTTTTACCAATCCATAAATAAATTTCTTATTTTCCTTTGCAAGCTGCGAGGGAATACTTTGATAAAGCATCCTAATTTTGGGTACCAAATTACTAGGTGCATGCTTTGAAAAATCTTGTTCGTATCCCGCTATTAAATCATTTTGAATACCGCGAACTTTTGCCATATCACGACTCTCAATATACTCTGAAACCGCTGCAGGCATTCCCCCCACAAAATAATACAGCTTTAAATAATCTATCATTTCCGCACTAAAAATCTTAAGCGTATTAAACTCTTTTTTCCGTATTAACTGAACATATTTTTCTTTTCCATTCGCGATTAAAAATTCCTCAAAAGAAAGCGGGTATAAATCAAAAAATTCAACTTTTCCCACTGGAAATGAACTCACCTTTGGCGCTGCAATCCCAAGTAGAGAACCCGCGCAAATAATATGATACTCAGGCGCATTTTCACAAAAATACTTTAATGACGTAATAGCACGAGGCACTTCCTGAATTTCGTCAAATAAAATAAGCGTTTCATTTGCAATCACACGCTGGTCAGAATAAAGTTCAATTCCCGCGATAATTCTCTTAATATCGTAATCCTCTTCAAAAAGCGCTTTCATCCGCTCATTGTTTTCAAAATTAATATAGATATATTTTCGATAGTGAGTTTTGGCAAATTCCTTCATAAGCCATGTTTTACCAACCTGCCTTGCTCCTCGAAGAATAAGCGGTTTTCTGTTTTTTTTATTTTTCCAAGTAACTAAATCCTGTATAAGCCTTCTTTTCATAAGCACCTCACAGGATTAGTATATACCTATATCACATTTTTATCAACGAAAAAGTGTGACTTTTTACATTTTTTCAAAGGAAAAAGTGTAAACTTATACATTTTTTCGAAGGAACATTATTTATTTTATAATAATCAAATCATAACCCTTTGCTTTTAGCTCTGTGGCAACATAAATTTCAGTAATAGCACCTCTGTATATATTGTTTTCATTATTTTTAAGTAGGAAAACTGGCATTCCGCCAAAACAAAGGTACTCCCTGTATAAATTCAAAAATTTTATAACGAATTATATCTCTTAAGTCAAAAAAAAAAGGAATTTTTTCCGCTTTTTATAACTTAAAAAAGAGAATTTTTTCCTTTTTTAAGACTTAACAAAAACAAATCAAATATGTTTTCCCCACAAAAACTCGCCAAATAGCAGGTTCGAATTTGGCAATATAAAAAATATTGGATTATATAGCTGAATTTTCAGTTAATTTGGAGTGCACATCAACCCCAAAAAACACGGTCTAAATAGCTGATTCAAATTTTCTCAATACTAAACTCAATATTTATGAGTGAATGAAGTAAAATAATTGAGCGACGATTCTGCAGGGAGCGCAGCGACTGAAGCCCTAGTCGCGAAATTGATTTTATTCATTCACTCAAACAACTTATTTTATATTGCGAACAATTTGAACCTGCCTATGCCTGCAATCCTCACAACAACCCGTCACCAAAATTTTATAATCCTTATTCTCACTCGCCTCTTTGGCAATCTTATCAAACCGCTGGTCGCGCTCATTTTTAGAATAGACGCAACCACAGTAGTCTTGACGATACAGTCCCAACTGTTCAGACAACTCCACAGAACGCTTAAATCCATTTTTCTTCTTAAAATCCGAAGGAAGATGAAGCGCTCCAACTTTTTCCGCTGTTTCCTCACCGATTCGATTAATGACCTGCGAATTTTTATGTGGACTAATACTGAGTGTTGTCGCAAAGTAATCGTATCCTAATTCCTTCGAAAGCTCTGCTGCACGCTCCAATCGGAAACGGTAGCACGCTCCACAGCCGGTATCTCCTTCGCGCTGAAACGCACGAACACCAGCCTTGGCATAAAACACATTAGCATCATAATCCCCTTCAATAAAATCCAGACCATTCGGTGCATCCATTTTTCGAATATATTCTTTTTGCTCCTCTACTCTTCTAAAATACTCCTCTCTGGGATAAATATTTGGATTATAAAACAACACCATAATTTTAAAATAGCTCGACAAATACTCCACACAGTAACTGCTGCAAGGTGCACAACAACTGTGTAGAACAACAGAATGAACCTCACCATTAAACGATGCGATCAGCTCATCTAATTTCCGTTGATAATTTATTTTTGGTATGTTTTTATTCTGCCCACTCATCACAACTATCATACCGCTTTTTCCTTTGTTTTTCAAACCCCTTATCACCAACATATTATGTTCTTTCACTCTTGCTCTCTGCCCATCGAATTTTCAATCACATATAATCCAAACAAATACTGCGTCCTCAACTGCGCCCTCATCGATAAAATGATCTCATCATCCAAATAATTTTTTGATTTTATCCCTTAAAGATAGTATAATATCTCAAGTGGATTTATTTTAATTCCCCTATAATAAAACGTAAAGTCGGAGGCGACATGTTAGAAAAGATTAAGGAAATTATCAAAAAGCAACTTGGTGGAAAAGTAGACTTTGAAATTACAGAGGCATCTAGATTTGATGCCATTGATTTGGATTCAATTGATGTTGTTGAAATTATATTTGCCATAGAGGACGAGTTTGATATGCAGTTCGATGATGAAAAAGCGCAAAACTTTAAAACCATTGGGGATATTATTGCCTACCTAAATGAACTCGGAATCAAGGCGTAACTCATCAAAAAGCGTGTTCAAAATTTGTTTAAAATGCACATTATTTAAACTTAAATTAAATTTTTGTAACACACTTATTGTTGACAACTTTTCTAGCTTTCCATATATTCAACAGGCAAAATCCCCCTAAATTTAATAGTTATCAAAGTTATCAACAAAGTTATCAACAATTTCCTGTTGATTATTGGATAATGAGAACACGTTCTACATCCGTTTAAATAACTTACAATAGTTAATAAACAGAAAATATAACATAAATTTAACATATTTTTTTTGTTTTTCTATTGACTTTTTGGGGAGTATAAAGAGTGCCAAAAATTTACTATACATACTTGGAAAATTTTAGCAAAACCTCTATTTCATTAGCCGCTCTGAACAATTTTAACGAAGCTCGAAAACAAAAAATTTCCACGATAAAGACAGAACACGGAAAACAAAAATCATATCTTTCTGGTCTTTTAATCCAAAAAATTATGAAAGAACAATTCAACCAGCAAGCAAAACAAATTAAAATTGGCACATTTGGCAAACCCTACCTTTCTAGTTCTTCTGCACATTTTAATCTCTCTCATTCTGGAAATATGATAGCCCTCGCAATATCTAATACAGACATCGGGCTCGATATTCAAAAACCTCGAACACACTCTGACAAATTGCTTCAAAGAACATTCACAAAAAACGAACAGAATTGGCTTCATTTTGCTCAAAAAAATTCAGATGACCTAAACAACCCAAACCCATTTTTAACGCTTTGGACAGCAAAAGAAAGCTACTTAAAAGCAATTGGAAAAGGATTCACTATCCCACCAAATTCATTTGATGTCATTAGCGGCGATTCTCCTGCAATCAAAACACTCCGTACAACTAATAACCACAGTAATACTAGCAAAGAACTCCCGCAAACAAAACCAGAAAATACACCGTATTGTACTCAAACAATAGGTGGTATTAAAACAGTATTAGGGGAACAGTGGATTTTTTGCTCAACCTTCTTAGGCAGCAATGCCATCACCACCTGCGAAAGATTCATCCCAGACCGAGCAAACGACCAAATCGTGCTAATTTACGTACCCCCTACCTCTCTTTTAGAAAGTTAACCATCCCCGCTTGCCTAAATAAAAGGTCAATCGAAAAAGGTATAGCTTTTTTAACAAATTAAATTGCCTTTTCTTTAAACATTAAAATTCAAAGAACTACTTTCTAAATACGTACACACGTGTTATAATATATTTGCAGAATTAAGGAGCTTTTCATGAAAGATAAAGATTTATTGAAATTACTACTTAACAACGGCTGGAAAGTGGATCGAATTAAGGGGAGTCACCATATTTTAAAAAAGGGAAATAAAGTAGAAGTTATCCCTATTCACGGCAAAGATATTCCAAAAGGAATGCTACATAAAATTTTAAAAAACACAGGTTTAAAATAATGGAGGTAATATGAAATTTATATATCCAGCAAAATTTTACAAAGAAGAGGATAACTACTGGGTTGATTTTCCCGATTTAGAGGGTTGCCAAACCTATGGAGACACACTGGAAGAAACGATTTCAAACGCAAGTGAAGCCTTAGAAGCTTACTTAGAAACACTTTTAGAAAATGAAATTCCTTTTGAAAAAGCCAGTCCTATTAACCAATTAGAGCACGACTGTGACTTTACTAACTATATCTACTGCGATATTGATATCGCCAAGTTTTCTAAATCTGTCAAAAAAACGCTGACCATCCCCGCTTGGCTAAATAAACGGGCAATCGAAAAAGGCATCAACTTCTCCCAAGTATTGCAAGAAGCACTATACCAAAAAGTAAAATAAAAAATACTACCGTGACCCAGTGCATTCCAAATTCTCTAAATCCCTTCTGCCCTCTTCAAAGAAATAATACATGTGTTTTAATTTGAGATTAGTATCAAATCAAAATTCTTATGTAAAATAAATTGAAATGCGAATAAATTGACAAATTTTGTCTCACTGCGAGTGAGCTTCGCACAGTCTCGTTCGTGAAGCGTTCACTAGCTGACGCTAATTAGTACTTCGCACTAAAATTCTTCGAATTTGAACGCTTCCATCGGTCATTACGAACGTAGTGAGTACTC
>PDWI01010484.1_pt1 | contig 10376 bp, 7 predicted proteins | sample 1430891 | NCBI WGS metagenome assembly PDWI01 (sample SAMN01162508, study PRJNA174530) | Oral metagenome, whole genome shotgun sequencing project. | biome: Marine environment; feature: Marine mammal; material: Swab sample of the gingival sulcus; isolation source: swab sample of gingival sulcus... | reverse complement strand
AAAACAAATCCATTCCGAGTCTTATTTTGTTCCGATTTCTAGAGCGTAACGGGTCGCCAAAGATTGTGTAGTCTTGATTTTTTGAGCCTTTTGTATCAATACAAAAGGGTGAAGCCCGTCTGGCTAGGACAGCGTAATGGTATTTAACGTTAGTTCTTATATCGAACTCACGTTTATTAGTAATACCATATTGTTACTTAAATTTAGCCAATTAAAAAGTCCTGTTTTCCTTTCTACTTCAGAATAAAAACTCTCCGTAGCTACGGCTATAACTCGTTCTTCTTTTTCAAATAAAGAAAAATATATCCTTTTTCTTTGGGGTAAATTCAAATCACAACTTGTATGAGGGAACAGCTTTTTGGGGTGATTAGATAGTGTTTTTTTAACATAGATTTACATCTGAGGTTGACTTTTTATTAATTTATGTATGCAATCATAATGTTTTTGTAATTGGAGTGTTTCTTTTCTTCTTACATCTATTTTCTTGGAATATAGATATTAAAACAGAATTGTTACAGAAGTAGGTTGTATTATGTTTGTTTTTTTATGCTGATTTGACTTCTTAATTTGCATAAGTTAATTATAAAATACTATTTTTGGCAGCCTGTAATTAGGCTAGGGAGAAATTGCCAGTAGGATATCTTTTGAGATATTTACATTTATTTACTAATGGTGAAAAAATGTTTTACAATTCTTAGCTACGTGGTATTGTTTTTAATAAAGGATTTCAAATAATGATTATAATTTCAAACACAAACTAGAAAATTTTATGAAAAAAGGTTTAGTTTTTATGGTAGTTCTACTGATGGTAGGACTCCAGAGCGTATTCGCTCAAGAGCGTGAAATTACTGGTGTTGTAACCTCAGCAGATGACGGTTTAACAATTCCAGGAGTTTCTGTTGTTGTGAAAGGCACAACAAATGGTGCAAGTACCGATATCGACGGTAAGTACAAGTTAAAAGTGTCAGCAGACGCAAAAATACTTGTTTTCTCATTCGTGGGAATGGAAACACAAGAAATTGCTATTGAAGGAAAAACTACAATTAATGTGGTTTTAAAATCGGCAGCAAAGAAAATTGATGAGGTTGTTGTTGTAGGTTATACTACAACTACAAAGCAATCTTTCTCAGGAACAGCTAAGGTAGTAGAAGCTGAAAAGCTTACTTCGAAAGCTGTACAGAACGTGTCTCAAGCACTTGCAGGAGAGTCTGCTGGGGTACAAGTAATCAATAATGGACAGCCAGGCCAGACTGCTACTATTTTAATTCGAGGAATCGGTAGTGTTAATGGTAATAGTGCACCTTTATATATTGTTGATGGTGTACCTTTCTCAGGTGATTTGAATTCTATTAATGCAGAAGACGTTAAGAGTACTACCATTTTGAAAGATGCATCAGCTACTGCTATTTATGGTTCTAGAGGTGCTAATGGTGTTATTTTAATTACTACCAAAAAAGGACGTGCAGGAAAAACTTCTTTTGAAGTGAATGCTAAGCATGGTTGGAACTTTAGACTTTTACCTCGTTACGAAAGAATTACTTCTCCTGAGGAGTATTTAGAGTTGAGCTATGATGCGTTAAAAAATGATTTGGATAAGTTAGGATATGATATGGCAAAATATAAAAGTGCTGGAGACGCTGCAAGAAGTCTTTTATTCGATCCTAAGTTTGGTTTTAATCCTATCTATAATATGTGGCAAGCTCCAGCTGATCAGTTGATTGATCCTGTGACAGGAAAAATGATTAAAGGCTTAAAACGCAAATACACTCCAGAAGATTGGGGTGATTATGCTTACCAAACCTCTTCACGAGATGAAGTTACTTTAAAAATGTCTGGAGGTAGCGAAAAAGCTAGCCACTACATTTCTATGGGATATTTAAAAGATGTGGGATATGCTTTAAACTCTGATTATACTCGCTTTGGTGGTAGAGTAAATTTAGCTTATAAGCCAACTGAGTGGTTAAGAGCAAACACAAACTTGAACTACTCTTATGGTGAACAAAATAAAGGTACCGGAGGTGGAGCCGAATCTTTATTCTGGGTGGTAGATAATATGCCTTCTATTTATCCTCTGTTTGTTAGAGATGCTGAAGGTAATATTGTAAAGGATAAATATTATGGTAATAACAAGTTTGACTATGGTGAAACATCAGAGCGTGCAGCTTCTCCTCTTTCTAATGGTATTAGTTCAGCTACTTATGATTTAGATAGAGTGAAAAAGCATAGTATTAGTGCAAATATGTCGTTTGTGGCAACTATTACTAAGGGTTTGACTTTTGAGACCTCTTATGGTTTAGATTATTATTCACGTGTTCGTAATAATGTAGGTAATCCATTTTTTGGAGGTGATGCTGGTGAGCATGGAGCAATATATAAAACTTATTCTTCAATAAAATCTCAAAACTTCAATCAGATTTTAAGATTTAGAAAAACATTTGATGTACATGGTTTAGAAGCTTTTGTTGCTCATGAGTCAAATGAATATGTTTATGAGGTTTCGACTGTTAGTAAAAAAGGTATTGTTAATATCACTAATGATGAAGCTAGAGAGTCGCTTAGTAATTATATTGCTCAAGGAAGTGATTCACAGGGATATTATGAGGATAGAGCATTAGAAAGTTATTTTGGTCAAGTAAGTTACAACTACGATAGAAAATATTACTTAACAGGAACAGTAAGACGTGATGGTAGTTCTAGATTCTACAATGATAAATGGGGTACTTTCTGGTCTGTTGGTGCTTCTTGGGTAGCAAGTAACGAAGATTTTATGAAATCTATCGAAGCCATTAATTTCTTAAAAGTAAAAGCAAGTTATGGTCATTTGGGAGACGAAAGAAGTGCTTCTGAATATGCTGGACAAAATGGTTACAATATTGGTACTATGTTGGATGCTAAAGGTAAAAAAGCGTTGGCTTTAGAGTTAAGAGCTACTGATAATCCATATATCACCTGGGAAAGTTCTAATCAGTTCCAGTTTGGTGTAGAGTTCGAGGCATTTAATGGTTTCTTAGAAGGTGCGGTAGATTATTATAGTAAATCTACATCTGACTTGGTATTCTCAAGACGTGTAGCTCCTTCAACAGGAGATGCTCTTATTGATGTAAATGATGGTAAACTTTTAAATTCAGGTATTGAATTTGATTTGACTGCAAATGTTATTAAAACAGATGATTTGAAGTTTTCTGTTAGTGTAAATGGCGAAATGTTACACAATGAGTTAACTCAAATGCCTTTAGATGGTAGTGGTAAAAGAAAAATTTCTGATGCTGGAACTTATTTCTGTTATGCAAAAGGAAAAGGATTGTATGATTACTTTATACCAGAGTGGGCAGGCGTTAATTCTGCAAATGGAGATCCCCTTTGGAAACAATCTTGGGTAGATAAAAACAACAATAACATGTATGATGAAGGTGAAGGAATAAAAGATTTATATGATTATAGAGCTAGAAATCCTAAAGCTGTAATTAAAGAAAGAATAACTAATGATTATGCTGAAGCTACATCTAGATTTATTGGAAAATCTGCGATCCCTACAGTTAGAGGAGCTTTCCGTTTAAACTTGTCTTATAAAGGGTTTACTTTGGGTGCTCAGTTTGCATATAGTTTAGGTGGATATGCTTATGATGGTGCTTATGCTGGTTCTTTAATGGGAAATAGTCAAATTGGTGCAGGTAACTACTCAGTAGATATGAGAAAGCGTTGGAGAAAGCCAGGTGATATCACAAATGTACCAAGACTTTATGCAACACAAAATACAAGAGTAAATGCAACCTCTACTCGTTTCTTAGTAAAGTCAGACTATTTAGCATTAAACAATGTGCGTTTAGGATACTCTTTACCTAAAGCATGGGTTGAGAGTTTAGGTTTAAATAGTATTGATGTTTGGGCTTCTGGTGATAATTTGTTCTTGCTTTCAGAAAGAAAGGGATTTAACCCTGCATCTAGTGTTACTGGAAATTCAAGTTCGTATAGATACCAACCTATGTCTTCTGTAACTTTAGGTACTCGCATTAAATTTTAAAAAAAATATGATTATGAAAAATGTAAAAAATATATTGTGGATTGCAGTTGCTTTGATTTTTGTAACTGCTTGTAGTGAAGATTTCTTAGAAAGAAAACCTACGTCCTTTATTAATAACGATGAGTTGGGAGAAACTGCTAAAGTAGATCCTGATGTGATGAATGGTGTATTAAATGGTGTTTATACATTAATGATTACACCAGGTGCAGGGGGAACAAGCTCTCATGAAGATTTTGGTCAAAAAACATTTGATATAATCAGTGACCTGTTATCAAATGATTTGGCATTGGTTTCTGGAGCTTATAATCGCTGGGTTGCATTGGCTAGTTTTCAGTGGACTCCTGATTTCAAAAGAACAATTCCTAACTATATTGCTTGGAGATATTATTATAAAATAATAAAGGCTTCGAATAATGTTATTGCTAGTTTAGGAGGAAATGATGCTAATCCTGAGAAAATAAAAACAAGAGCTGCTTTAGGACAAGCTAAGGCGTTAAGAGCTTATGCTTATTTCTATTTGTCTCAATTTTATGCAACAGAATATAATCCAGATGCTCCTCTTGTACCTATTTATACTGAAATCGGTGAGCCTGCAAAACCTCAGGCAAAAGCAAGTGAGGTGTATGATCTTATGATTTCAGACTTAAAGAGTGCTATTGAATTGTTAAAAGGATTTGATAGAGGTAGTTCTAAAACTTTTATCAATCAAAATGTAGCTAAAGGTTTGTTGGCTTATGTATATGCATCAATGGGTACTTCTGAAACCAACAAGTTGGCTAAGCAAATGGCTGATGAGGTAATTGATTCTGGCGAATTTACATTAATGAGCTCAGCTGAAGTTACTGGAGGATTTAACTCTGTTAAAACACCAGGTTGGATGTGGGGATTTGATGTTACCAAATCTAATGGTTTAAATTTGATTTCTTGGTGGGGTATGATGGGATACTACTGTTATAGCTACCAAGCAGCAGGTAACTACAAAGGCATTGATAGTGATCTTTATGCTCGTATTAAAAACACAGATATTCGCAAACAGCAGTTTGGAGATTATGTTGGTGAATATGGAAAAGGTGGTCATTTTGAAGCAGGAAAAGGTGCTTTAATGCCAATGAATAAGTTTTATAATGATGTTAAAAAGCCTATGGGACAACGTGAAATTATAGATGATTATGTATATATGCGTGTCGCTGAAATGTACTTGTTATCTGCAGAGATGTCAGCTGTTGAAGGAGATGAAGCAGCAGCTAAAACTCGACTAAAAGAGTTGTTGGCTCAGCGTTTTACTGATGCTAAAGACTATGCTTACCTTGATAAACTTCAAGGAAATGGTTTATTAGATGAAATTCTTTTCCAAACAAGAATTGAGTTACTTGCTGAAGGTAAGAGCTATTTCTTGATGAAGAGAAGAAAAATGGTTAAAACTAGAGGTCAGAATCACTTGAATTTTAAAGGAGAATCATTTGACTATAATGATCCTAAATTATCATTTAAAATTCCAGAGAAAGAGGTTCAAAACAATCCTTATATAAACTAATATAATATTAATGGTTTCACTCTACTCTCTTTCGCTACTTGCGAAAGAGAGTATGAACATAAAATTTATGAATTATGAATAAAATTAAATATTTATTTGCTGTATTGGTTTTTGCTTTTGCATTTTCGTCTTGTGAAGATGAGTTAGAACCTATGAGCACCCCTTTTGTTGCTTTTGAGATAGATAATCAAGATGTTGCTCTTACTGCTGGCGAAAAGAAAACTTTAGATATTAAAGTGTTTGCAGTAAATACATCAGGTAGCAATAGAACTTATGACGTTGTTTCTGTTTTACCAGAAAAAGATGCTGATAAGTATAAAGTAACTATACCTAAAGAAGTGGTTATTCCTGCTGGAAAAAACGAGGGAGTAATTAGTGTAGAAGTTGAAAATTTAGGTTTATCTTATGTTGAAAAGTTGCCTATAACTATTTTCTTACAAGGAAAACCAGGTAATTTTACTGATGGTACAAGTGTTTTTAATGTTTATAGTGCGTGTGCAGAATATGATTTTGCTGCTTTAAATGGAAAAACAATTGTAGGACAAGATGATTGGAAAAACACAGGTACACCTAACACCGAAAAGGTTACAATGAAATATGTAGCAGGTGATGATAAAAATGACGCTAAATTTTTAATTAGCGGTTTAGGTTGTGGTTTCTTAAAGACTAACGGAAAATATAACCTTTCTGCAACAGAAGTTTTTGAAGTTCCTGTAGTTATTGATGAAAAAACAGGTAAGATTGTAATTCCAAGAACTAAAGCATGTATTGCTGCTGCTGCATATGAGATTTATCTTGAAGGAACAGGTATGTATATTCCTTGTGCTGATGTAATGAGCTTTACTTACAAGATATTAATCAACTTCAAAGGAGAGATCATGAATATCGGTAACTTTGTTCCTGATTTGAATAAGGATACTGAATATACTTTACATGCAAGTTTCAAATTGAACTAAAATTGGTAAAGTAGCTGCTCCTAATTAGGAACAGTACAATTTTAAAATAAAAGGAGTACCCTAAATCTTGGGTACTCCTTTTTTTTTATGCCATTTCTTTCCCCCTAAAACAAAATTTCCATAAGCAAATACAACAGTCTTGATTTTTTATCTACTTTTGCCCATTCGTTTTTTTAATACAAGCAAGATGAATAGTAAAAAACTAACAATAGCTATCGATGGTCATTCGTCGTGTGGAAAAAGCACTGTGGCAAAACAATTGGCAAAAAAGCTTCATTATACCTATATTGATAGTGGAGCAATGTATCGTGTGGTAACTCTTTTTGCCATGCGAAATCAGTTAATTAAAAATGATATCGTGAATACAGCGGCACTGCAAGCATCTTTAAACGATATCAAAATTGCTTTTCGTTACAATGAAAATACCCAGCAAGCCGATACTTATCTAAATGGAGAGTTGGTAGAAGACGAAATACGCTCATTAGCCGTATCAAACAATGTTAGTGCAATTGCAACCATTAAGTTTGTAAGAGAAAAAATGGTAGAACTGCAACGAGAGCTAAGCCAAAACGGTGGTGTTGTGATGGACGGCAGAGACATTGGAACCGTTGTATTTCCTAATGCCGACTTAAAAATATTTATGACTGCTGATGCCGAAGTACGTGCCGAAAGACGCTTTAAAGAACTGCAAGCAAAAGGAGATACTGTTACTTTTGAAGCAATCTTAGAAAATGTCAAAAAGCGTGATTATATTGACGAAAACAGAGACGAAAGTCCATTAAGAAAAGCCGATGATGCCATTGTTTTAAACAATAGCAACTTTACGCCAGCACAGCAATTAGAATGGCTGGAGGCAGAAGTGAAAAAGGTAATTGCCCACCAATAAAGGCTATCAATTGTATGTTCAGCAATTGATATGGCTAGCGAATAAGATAAAAGCAATCGATTTATTATGATACAAATAGAAATAGATAAAAATGCCGGATTTTGTTTCGGGGTAGTAAATGCCATAAAAAAGGCAGAAGCAACCTTAAAGAAACAAGAATCGCTGTATTGCATTGGGGACATTGTGCATAATAATAAGGAGATCGACCGATTGCAACATCAAGGACTAAACACCATTGACCACGCAAAGTTCAAAGAGATGCAAAAAGGCGTGGTAATGTTTAGAGCACATGGCGAGCCCCCCGAATCATATCGAGTGGCAAAAGAAAACAATCTGAAAATAATAGACGCTACTTGTCCAGTGGTGTTGAACTTGCAGAAAAAAATCAAAAAGGCGTATCACAAACTGCAAGAGATAAACGGACAAGTGGTGATTTATGGAAAAAAAGGACACGCCGAAGTAAATGGTTTGGTAGGACAGTGTAATGGCAATGCTATCGTTGTTGAAAATGTTGGCGACTTGGTTCATGTTGATAAAACACGCCCAGTGATGCTATTCTCACAAACCACCAAAACCATTGATGGCTTTAAACAAGTGATTGCACAGTTGCAATACACAATGCAAGCCGAACTAGAAATAAACGATACCATTTGTAGAAAAGTGGCAAACAGAGTACCGCTTATTGGCGAGTTTGCCAAAAACCATGATATTCTAATCTTTGTTAGCGGTAAAAAAAGCTCAAACGGACGCTTATTGTTTGAAATATGTAAAAACAATAATCCCAATAGCTTTTTTATTTCAGAAGCAAAAGAAATTTCAAAAGAATGGTTTCATCAAGTAAAATCGATAGGGATTAGTGGAGCAACATCAACCCCAAGCTGGCTAATGGAAGAGATAGCCAACACCATTGAAAAGATAGTACGTTAGATCGCCTCTAGCTTTTCATTGTGCTTTATTAGTACAATTCCAAAAATTAAGAAAAGAAATGACAAGAATAAAAAAGATAGGAGTATTAACCTCAGGAGGTGATGCTCCAGGAATGAATGCTGCAATTCGAGCAGTAGTAAGAACAGCCTTATACAATAATATAGAAGTAGTTGGTATTCGTCAAGGATACGAGGGTTTAATCAATGGTGATTTTATCGAGATGAGTTCCTATGGCGTTAGCAATATCATTGGCAAAGGAGGAACAATTCTTTTCTCTGCACGAAGCGAAGAATTTAGAACTTCAGAAGGACGCAAAAAGGCGTATGACCAAATGTTGGCAAATAATATGGACGCACTTGTAGTAATTGGTGGAGACGGAACGTTTTCTGGAGCTCGTGTCTTTACTCAAGAGTATAATATCCCAGTGATTGGAATACCAGGTACTATCGACAACGACCTATATGGCACCGATTATACCATTGGCTTTGATACCGCCCTAAATACCATCACTGAGGCAGTAGATAAAATACGAGACACCGCTAATGCTCACAACAGACTTTTCTTCATTGAGGTAATGGGACGTGATGCTGGCTTTGTAGCATTAAGAAGCGGAATTGCCACAGGAGCAGAAGCTATCCTTATACCCGAAAGAGAAACCCATCTGCAAGAACTAGAAGCATATCTAGAACAAGGATATCAAAATAATAAATCGAGTGGCATTGTGATAGTTGCCGAGGGCGATAAATCAGGAGGAGCCTATACCATTGCCAAAGAGCTAGAGAAAAAACATCCCGAATACGATATCCGTGTATCTATATTAGGACACATGCAGCGTGGGGGAGCACCAACTGCATTCGACCGAGTAACTGCATCAACACTGGGAGTAGCTGCCGTTGAAGCACTTCTCGACGATCAAAAAAGCATTATGGTAGGGATTGTTAATGGAGAAGTAACACACGTTCCTTTTAATAAAACCATCAAAAACAAAAAGAGCGTAAAATTATCTTACCTACACATTCACGAGATATTGGCTTTGTAAACCATTGCCGCCCTTTAGTTGCAATTTCAGGTTCTTCAAATTTAATTATATTTGCAGACCAAATATGTACAATACCTGAACACAATGATATTAAGAGCAGAAAACTTAGTTAAGAAATATAAGAGCAGAACAGTTGTAAAAGGCGTTTCAGTAAATGTGAAACAAGGTGAAATCGTAGGATTGCTAGGACCCAATGGAGCAGGAAAAACCACTTCGTTTTATATGATTGTAGGTTTGATAGAACCCAATGGAGGTAAAATATTTCTTGACGATAAAGAAATAACCAAAGAGCCAGTTTACAAAAGAGCACAGCAAGGAGTTGGTTATTTAGCACAAGAAGCATCAGTATTTCGCAAGCTAAGTGTTGAAGACAATATCAAGTCGGTACTTGAAATGTCTAACTTTAGTAAAGAATATCAACGTCACCGTCTAGAAGAAATGCTCGACGAATTTCGTTTACAAAAAATCAGAAAGAGCTTAGGTATTCAGCTGTCGGGAGGCGAGCGTCGAAGAACAGAAATAGCACGAGCATTATCAATAAAACCAAAATTTATCTTGCTTGACGAACCTTTTGCTGGAGTTGACCCTATTGCCGTAGAAGATATTCAAGAGATTGTTCGACATTTAAAAGACAAAAATATCGGCATTCTTATTACCGACCACAATGTGCAGGAAACACTGTCCATTACAGAACGTTCATATCTGCTATTTGAAGGGAAGATATTAAAAGCAGGTACTGCCGAAGAGTTAGCAGCCGACGAAATGGTACGAAAAGTATATCTAGGAAAGAATTTCGAATTAAGAAAACCCATAAAATAAAATCGGTAAGTTTCTGTAAAAATGTATAGTAGGAAAAAAGAATAAAAAAAGTTTCTCTTTTTTAGAATAACCTATTGCATATAAAAAAAACGGTGCTATATTTGCACCGCAATAAACAGATCCGCGGATGTGGCGTAATTGGTAGCCGCGCTAGACTTAGGATCTAGTGCCTTCGGGCGTGGGGGTTCGAGTCC
>PDWI01010483.1_pt1 | contig 10376 bp, 7 predicted proteins | sample 1430891 | NCBI WGS metagenome assembly PDWI01 (sample SAMN01162508, study PRJNA174530) | Oral metagenome, whole genome shotgun sequencing project. | biome: Marine environment; feature: Marine mammal; material: Swab sample of the gingival sulcus; isolation source: swab sample of gingival sulcus... | reverse complement strand
GCTTATCTAATAATCCATTGCTAACTAGATATAAAGTTATCAAAAGTCTTCCTATCCTACCATTCCCATCCAAAAAAGGATGGATTGTTTCAAATTGATAGTGAATTAGAGCAATCTTTATAAGATGTGGAACTTCTGCTTCATCATTATGAATAAAACTTTCCAAATCAGACATTAGCTCTAAAACTTCTGTATGATGTGGTGGAATAAAAGTGGCATTATTAATACTACTTCCACCTATCCAATTTTGAGAAATTCTAAATTCTCCTGGTTGTTTATGTTCTCCTCTTACTTTATCTAATAAAATTTTATGAGTATTTTTTATAAGTCTATTACTAATAGGTAATTTTTCAAGCTCTTTTATAGAATATCCTATGGCATTAATATAGTTATTTACTTCTTGCCAATCATCTCTTTTTTCAGGTTCTATACTATCTTTAGGCATAATAATCTCATCAATCTCTGTCTTTGTACCTTCTATTTTACTTGATTTGTTTGCTTCTGTTTTTATATGCATCTGAATAAAAATATCTACATTTGGGATAAATTTTGTAAAAGCATTTAGTTGCCCTAGCATAAGATTAGCCTTTTCCAATAAAATATTGATTTGCGCATCTTCCCATATAAAAGATTGATTTATAAAATTTGGAGAAAAACTTTTGTACTTGTATTGTTCTTTGAATTTCCCCGCAATAAAATTTTTGAAATTCATAAAATTTTCCTATTTAACTATTTTTTTTATTATAGCTAAGTAAAAGTTAAAGCCTTAACCTTTACTTACGATTTTCTAAGTAAAAGAAATCTCACTTTTTTTTACTTAGGATTTTTTATTTTATTTGTCCTTATAACTTCTAGTGGTGGTCGTGGTGTTTCTTCATCAAAAGCACATTTTACATAGATGAATTTTAAGCCTTGTTTTTGTTCAAACTGTTCTAAAATAGTTTTAAAATCTTCCAAATTTATGATAGTTTTATCATAGACTTCAAGTGCTGAATTTTTAGCAATTTGTATATAGTTTATATGTTTTTGATAAGTGTTTTGTCCACCTGTGCTTTTATTTGATTCATTATCAAAAAGTATATAAGTTAAATCTATTTCATCTTTATATCTTCCTGCGGTTGTAAGTCCCCCCATATGCATAACAAACTCTGCATCTCCACCTAAAACCATGACCTTTTTATCACTTTTAGCAAGTCCTAAACCTAAGCTTAAAGCTCCTCCCATATTTCCAGCCATATAGAAGTTTTTTGTATCACCCATAAAACTATACATTTCCCTTGAAGTATTTCCCGTTGTTCCTATGAAAACTGTATCACTAGTTTTAAATTTATCATTTAAAGAGATTAAAAACTTACTTCTTTTTTCATAGTTTGATAAATCTAGTTTATGCATATCTTCCAATTCTACTTTAGAGAATGTGTCTTTTTTTAGGATACAAATAGTGTTTGTTTTATTGCACATATCTATTTGATTTAGGGCAAGGTTTAAATCATCTTGATTTAAAATAGTATACTCATATCCATAAGCTTTTATCAAATCAGGAAGTTTTGTAGCTAAGTGTTCGTGTTGTATCTCACTATCTCCACTTTTATATGTTCTCCAACTGGTTATTATGGGAAAATTTATGTCATAAGGTTTTAGTAAACTTGTGATACAAGAACCCATATTCGTAAGTCCTGAACTTTGAACTATTACTATGGGATTTTTTCCACCTAATTTAAGACCAGCTGCCGTACTACAGGCAACTGCTTCACTAGCACTTGGGATATACTCTATAAAAGGATTATTTATAGCTTCATTTATAAGATTTTTTGCAAAACTACAAGGAACTACACAAAGGTGAGAATAGCCCTTTTTTACCAAGTTTTCTACAAATTTTTTAGTATTTATTGACATTTGTTTATTCTTTTCTTGAAGATAAAGCTTTACTTATTTTACTATCTTTATTACTTGTTTTCTTATCTTTAAAATATTGCTCATAGTTATCTCCATCTTTTAATTTATTATAGGTATAGTATAATATCCGTCTATATCTTGTATCACTTGGATTCTGTTCACTTCTATGGGGACATCTATTACTAAATAACACCATATCTCCCGAGTTTAAATTAATTTTATGAAATTCCATACTATTCTCAACATCCTCTTTTAGTTGGGGTGTTCCATTCTCTTTTGTATTTTTTAACATTTCATCAAAGGATAAATGACTATGTATTTCATTGGCTACTTCTAAAGTACCATTCCCTTCATCACATTTATCAATGGCAATTAAAACATTGAAAAACTCTTGTGCATATTCATGCCAACCATTTCTTTTTATTCCATTTTCATCTTTCCAAATAAAGATACCATCATAATGAGCATAAAAACCTTCTCCTCTAGGTGGTTTTACATTGTATTTATCTTTAAATAAAACCATTGACTCACCAAAAATTTTTTCCAAAATAGCTAAAATTTTGTTATTTACATTTTTTAAAGTTTCTTTTTTATAAGCAACTTGTTCAACCCGTCTTAAAACAGATTTTTCATCTAAATATTTTTCTCCATCTTTTATATTTTCTAAATCTTCTAGAATATTTTTTATTTCTTCTTTTGTAAAAAAATTCTCAATTTTACAATGACCATTTTTTTCATAAGATTGTCTAAGTTTTTTTATATTCATTCTAATCTCCTTATTTAGTTCCTGGTATTAGATTTAAAATTTCTTTTATACTTAATAGGTCTTTTTCTGACTCATAACTTCTATCGTATTTCAAAATAGATTTTGCAACTTTTACCATACCTGGGTAAGCAGCTCTTAGCATATGATTTGCATAAATGACCACATTTACTCCGGCTTGGCCTAACTCTTTTGCTCTTATTTGATTATAAGAAGTTGGTACGACTACAATAGGAATATGCTTGTTATATTCTCTTAAACTCCTACAAAACTCTAAAATCTCATCAGGCTCTTTTTTTCTTGAATGAATCATAATTCCATCAGCACCAGCACTTATATAAGCTTTTGCCCTAGCGATGGCATCATCTAAGCCTTTTTCTAAAATAAGACTCTCAATTCTAGCAATTATCATAAAATCATCGGTAATTTGGGCTTTTTTACCCATTTGGATTTTAGTACAAAAGTTCTCAATACTATCTTGAGTTTGTGCAACATCATTTCCAAATAGTGAGTTTTTTTTCAAACCTACTTTATCTTCTATGATAACAGCACTAACTCCTGTTCGCTCTAAACTTCTAACTGTAAAAGCAAAATGTTCAGCAATTCCACCCGTATCAGCATCATAAATCATAGGTTTTGTAGTGACTTCAAAGATTTCATTTATAGTTTGAAGTCTAGTACTTACATCAACTGCCTCAATATCTGGTTTTCCTTTAGATGTTGAATCAGTTAATGAACTTGACCATACCCCATCATACTCCATTGCACTATCTGATTTTATATTCTCAACTATCAATGCACTTAGGGCATTATGTACTTCCATAATTCGTACAATTTCTTTTGAACAAATAAGTCTTTTAAGTCTTTTTCTTCTAATATCAGGTGTTGTTCCTATCTCTTTTAAAGAGTTGTTTAATTGAGTTGAGGATATGCCTTTAGTATAGCTTGGTTCTACTAATTTTCCACCCCATTTTGCCAAAGTATCAATAACTTGTTTTCTAACCTCAGCTTGTACTCCTTCTTTCCAATCATCTCCATGGACTACAATATCAGGTTTGAGTTTTTCAAGATTTGGTCTATAATCTAAAGTATCTTGGGGTATCACTTCTTTTACCCCTTTTATATTCTCAATTACCTCTTTTCTTTGTTCATAATTCATATAAGGTAATCTTTTATAACTTGCTATTGCTTTATCTGTTAAAAGTCCAACAATTACATCACCTAATTTTGATGCTTCCTTTAAAATATTCATATGACCTGGATGTACTAAATCTACACTCATTCCTACATATACTTTTTTTTTCATAAATTTATTTCCTTAAAGTAACAAACCCTTTACCAATCTTTTTTCATCAATTCCAAGTTTCTTATATTGTTCTAATATTTTTGGACTATTCTGAACAGCTGATATATAAATAGGATAATTATTATTATTTAATATGGAAGGTTCATAAACCTTATATCCACAAAATTTAGTATTTATTTTATTTTTATCATTATCTACAAGATAAACAATATCTATTTCTTTTAAAGACTTTGATGTCTTTAATATCTGATTTGTTTGATGCCCTGCACCCCAAATTACTATTTGCTGATAACTATATTTATTTATCAAAAATGAATTGTATCCCAACTGCTCTAATTTATTAGATATTACCAAATGGTCTTTAGAAGATATATTCTTTAATCTTTGCAATAACAAATCATCAAAAAATATTAACCTTGCATTTATTTTATTAAGAAGTCCATAAAGTGCAACCATTGATATTATTGAATTTTTATCAATCACATCTTTTTTAAAATCAAAACTAATTTGAAAATTACATGAAGAAAGACCATATTCTTCTATTAAAGATACAAAGTTTTTTATTTCTTTTATACTATTATTTTCTTCCATAAAAATATATTTTATAGTTATATTTTCAGGTTTATTTAAAGCATATTTTTTTAGATTTTCAAAAACTTTAAAAAAATTCTTATTTTTTCTAATTGAATAAAAAGTTTGCGAAGAACCAGCATCAATACTTGTAGTAATACTCACCTTATCTTCATTTATATATTGAAAAACCTCTTTTTTATATATGGTAGAATTTGTTATAACCCGTTGTTTTATAAATGGAAAATTGTTTGCTATTTTATCTAATATAGGAGTAAAGTTCTTTTCAATAGTGGGCTCTCCTCCTCCCCATACTATAGATTTACAATTATCCAATGAAGAATCATATATTAATTCATCTATTATTTTAGAAACATCATAACTAGCTTTTTTTCCACCATAATATTTATCACTACAATAAATACACTTCATATTACATATGGAATGGTATTCAAAAGATATATGTTCAATTTTTAGCTTGTCTATATATCCCCATTCTTTAAATTCTAAAAAAGGACAATTTTTACATTCTTCTGACTGCCCTTTATTTATATCTGTATATAAATCTCTTTTTGCTTTTAGAATATTTTCAATATTAAAATCATTTTTCAATAATACCACATCACCCTTCATTTTACCATCATCAAAGAACCTTTTACAACAGACTCTTATCTCATTTGGAGCTAAAAAAATAGAATTATGCAAATCATAACAACTCCAACTTTTTTTAGTAATTGAAGCAAGAAAGCTATCCATATTTTTCACTAAATCCTTTTCTTTTTTTAGCATCTGTGATATAAAATAATTAAAAATCATAAAAAATCTAGTATTTAGATTCGGTATTTTTGCATTTTTTAGATTGTTGTTTTGATATTGAATTAATTGTTCATATAGAAGATTATACAATTCTTCCTTATATTCATCACTATTCTTATGAAACCAAATTTCTCTTAATCTACTAGCTACAATTCCCACAATGCCTATATAAATTTTTTCTAAAATCTCATCATTGAGGTATTTTTGTTTTTTTAAAAATATGAATATTTCTTCATAAGCTCTAAAAAAACCTATAATATGTTTTTGGGATATTGTATTAACAATAGAATTTTTACAGTTGTTTTTTATATATAAAGGTTCATCAACAATTAAAATACTATGACTTAAATAATATACTTTAAATAGAAAATCAACATCTTCATGATAACCCTTAGAAAATAAAATATTATTTTTTTGTAAGAATTCTGTTTTCATCAATGTAAAAATAACAGAACCATCCATTCCTAAGGATAGATAATCACTTATAAGAGATTTTTTATCTTTGGATAAACTATGTAAATCATATCTTCCACTTACTTTATTCGTTTTGATACTTGAATTTTCATCATAAGTAAAATTATAAGATATGATATCATTAGTTTTATTTTCAATACTGGCTTTAAATAATACTTTTAAAGCCTTATTTGCAAGGGTATCATCTGAATCTAAAAATAAAATCCACTTTCCCTTTGCTTGTTGAATTCCTATATTTCTGGCTATTCCTGGACCTCCATTTATAGCTGTTTGAAAAAGTCTTATTTTTTTAAATTCTTTTTCTAAGTTTTTTAATAAATCAAATGTTCCATCATTTGAACAATCATCAATAATAATAATTTCATAACTATAAGAACCTTTATCTTGATTATAAATACTTTTAATACAGTCGTTTATATATTTTGAGTTATTAAAAACTGGAATGACTATTGAAAAATCTATATTCTTTTTATCTATCATTATTATTCTTTTTCTATTATAGGATAAATTAAATCATTAATATTATCTAGTATTTCTTTATCTTCTTTTTCTAATTCAATAAATACAATACAAACCTGTGTATTAAGATAGTTTTCAACCAAACTATTTTTATCAATTAAATCAAATTTATAAATAATTTTATCTCTGAGTAATTCATCTATGAATAAATCTTTATAAATACCATTTTTCTTTGGCATGCTACAATGTCTTATTATAAACTTTCCTTTTTTAGTTTTTATAAATTCATTAGCTATCTTTCCTATGGTATAAGACTTTACAACTGCTTTAGAATATTTAACATCATCACAATATTCCATCAAATAAGGGAAAAAATCCCCAGGTATCCTTCTTGTTACATCTATGATATAAGGGGTATCATCTTTTATTAAAACTTGTAGATGAAACATCCCATTTACTAAGTCTAATTTTTTGGCTAATTTTTCAATGTCATTTTTTAATCTTTGGGATACTTTATTGGAGACTTTGCTTGGATATGCTGTTGAGATTAGATATTTATTTAAATAAGTTCTATCTTGGGCAAAAAATTCATACACTATTTTTTGATTTTCTATAAATATTGAGTAAGCTATAAGTTTTCCATCTATAAATTCTTCAAGAAAAATCTCATTAGATAATTTTTTTGCATTTTTTAAAGATAAACTCAATTCTTTGAAAGAATTAACAAGCTCAACACCTCTTCCACCTGATAAATTAGTAGGTTTTACAATAATAGGAAAATCCAAATCTATTAAATCTTCACTGTTTTTATATAAAATACCTTTAGGTGTTGAGATACTATGTTTTAAACAAAACTCTTTAAATTTCCATTTATTATGAATAAGTCTAGCTGTTTCTAAATCATCAAAATTACCCATATTAAATTCATGAGCTAATTTTACTGTATTTAAATAGGACTCTTCCCCACAACCTGGTAGTAAAAAATCTATCTTTTCTTTTTTTATAATTTCTCTAACTTTTTCTAAATCATTAAAATCTATTTTATAAGCTTTATTGGAGTAATGATGACCTAAATAATAATCTCTATTTCCTAAAGTAATGACAAAATAACCCAACTTCTCAGCTGCTTTTATTAAAGGTATATCCCTATGACTTCCCCCTAAAACTAATATTTTTTTATTTATGGGAGTTTGATTTTGCTTCATCATTTATTTTACTTCTCCTATCATATCCCAAGATAGTAAAGTTCCCCTTTTTATATCTTGTGAGCATAAACGATTTTCAAGCTTATCTAAATATTTACACTCAATTCCTCCACCAGGTCTTAAACTTTTAAAATTCTTATTATTTATTAATTTTTCACCTTTTTTGATGTCTTTTATAGCAATTAAACTTCTTTGGTCTTTCTTTTTTTGTAGGGGAAAAGAAACTTCACCAATAGCTTGGTGTACAAGTTTACTTCCATCTACGATGGCTTTTAACTCATCAGGGGTTGCTGAAAAAAAGCTATCAGCGGTTGTATTTGTTCTATCAATTATAAAATGTTTTTCTATAACACTAGCTCCAAGTGCAACTGAAGCTATTGGTACAGCACTTCCTAAAGTATGATCAGATAAACCAATAGGACACTTGTATAACTCTTTCAAATAATTTATGGTTTTTAAATTTATATCCTTAGGACTTGCAGGATATTCACTAGTACATTTTAAAATAGCCAAGTCTTTTACCCCTTCTTCAAGTAAAACTTCTACAGCATCATTTATTTGAGAAATTGTAGCATTTCCCGTTGATAATATAATAGGCTTTTTTGTTTGAGCAATTTTTCTAATAAGTGGTAAATCTACAATTTCAGGAGAAGCAATCTTATAAGCAGGAATATCAAGTTTTTCTAAAAATTCGATAGAAGAAAAATCAAAAGGGCTAGAAAAAAGAGTAATTCCAATTTCTTTTGCCACTTCTTGAAGTTTAGGTGTCCATTCCCAAGGCATGGAAGCATCCATATATAAATCATAAAGATACTGTCCCTCCCACGCTCCTATTGCTTCAAATGCTTTTTCTTTGCAATTTAAAGTTAGAGTATCTGCTGTATATGTTTGAATTTTTAAAGCATGAGCTCCACACTTTTTTGCCATTCGTACAATATCACAAGCATTTTCTAAATTATTCCCATGGTTTGCAGACATTTCAGCTATGATGTAAGGTTCAAATTCATCACCAATACTAACACCATCTATTTTAAAAGTTTTATTAAACATTTTATATTCTTTTTTTAATTTTATTATATTAAACTTTTCTTAATATTAGTTTAAATATTCTTTGGCATCCTAGTCCATCAATACAAGATTTTATTTGTTTATTTTCTCTTATTAAAGAATTTAAAGTTTTATTTAAGTGCTTATGCCAGTCTTTACTTTGAATATCTATAAAATCTTGTGAAACTTTATAATTTAGTAATTGACTTACACCTATTTCTTGATTTTTACTAGTTACAAAAAGTATAGTTGGTATTTTTAAAAAAGATAATTCATAGCAAGTCATACTAGCAGTACAAATAGCAATTTTACTTTTTTTCATATTTTCTATAAGTAAAGAATCTTCTGGTTTATAAAGTATTTCCAGATTTTTAAATTTTTTAAATTTCTCAATATCTTTTTTTTGATTGAGAACTAAAATTTTTTTTATATCAATACTTTCTATTGCTTTTATAATATCAAAAGATAAACCTTTTATATCACTACCACCAAGCATTATAAATACTTGATTTTCTTTTTTTACACTATTTGAAAAGAAATCTTTTCTTATTGGTAAAAAATCTAATCCTAATAAATGCGTATGTATAGATTTTTTATCCTTATAAAAAACATTTGAAGCATCAGGTAAAAAGTTTATAATTATACCTTTTGGATAATCTAATCTTTTATAATCATCAATATAAACCGCTACTTTAGAATTTTTAGAAATATTCTCATATATTTTATAATCAGCTTCATAACTATCCATAAAAATAACATCATATTTTTTATCTAAGAAGAATTTATCCCAAGAAAAATATTTTAGATCATCAAATTTATAGTCAAAACTTATATCACTATCTAAAAAGAAATCAGCTTCAATTTTATTATGATATTTAAATTCTTCGTATATAGTATAAGACCTTATTAAGTGTCCCATACCCCTTTTGCTACCTGCTTCTGTGAAAAATGCTATTTTTAGACTATTCATTCCTAATCTCGTGTTTATAATTTGACATTTTAACTATTTTTTTGATACAATTTCTCCATCTTTTGGCAACTTCATTGAAGCATGCCCACTCCCCTTCCTCTTTTGGTTGGGGGTAATATTCACAAATTCTTTTACTTTATCTCTAAGTTTAGTAAAGTCCTTTAGTCTAATGTATCCATCATAATAGTGTGCTCTTTTTATATCAAAAACTCGCATTTGATTTAACAATGCTGTACTTAAAGTTTTTTTCGTATATCTAAAAGTAAAGAAATAAGATCCCTCTTTTTGTTTAGAAGTTAAGGGTATCCCTACAAAAGTTTCAGATGATAGTTTTCTATAAACCAACACAGGTCTTAAAAATAAATCTTTTTTCCCATAAATTTCATAACCTATGTTTTTCCCAACTGACATAAAATAAATTTGACCTTGGTGAAAAGGTACAGAAATAGATGTATTTATCTTCTTTTTAACTTCATTCCATTTATCAAATTCATCTTTATATAAACTTCGATAAAGTATCTCAAGTCTTTCCCAGTCTTCAGGGGTATCCAAGTCTTGTACTAAATGTCTTGGCAAAACTATAGGAATACTATCTTTTCCAAAGCTTACATCATCTGAAGAAACACTTAAATTTTCAAAGTAAAATTGCCCAGCATCTTGGTAAGCAACTTCCAAATCTTGGCTTCTTGTGTAAAAATGCTCTGGAGTGAACATTTCACATCTTCCATTTTCATTTATCTTAAAAGTTCGCTGAATGGGAAAAGGCATAGAAGTTACGGAAAAAACCATTTTAGCATTTGAGTTTTTTAATTTTTCAAAACCCTCTTTTAGATACTTTTCATCAAGTAAAGGTGCAGTTGCATAAATAGT